>SXGU01143554.1_pt1 | contig 32988 bp, 29 predicted proteins | sample 3174531 | NCBI WGS metagenome assembly SXGU01 (sample SAMN11356863, study PRJNA531348) | freshwater metagenome | isolation source: freshwater sample F1-140 | place: China: Fuxian Lake, Yuxi | collected 2017-12-25 | reverse complement strand
TGATGTATTTTTCAGGCTACACCTTTAACAGCATGACGCTGTTGGCCTTGCTGCTGTTGATAGGCGTGGTGGTGGACGATGCCATCGTTGTGCGCGAGAGCATCTTGCGCCACATGTCCGGCGAAGCCGGCAATAAGCTCAGCGCAGCCGACATGAAAAATCCACTGGCGGTGGCCGCCTTCCGCACTAAAGCCACCATTCTAGGCAGCAACGAAGTGGTATTTGCTGTGCTCGCCTCCTCGGCTTCATTGGTGTGCATCTTCGCTCCGGTGATTTTTATGGACGGCATCATAGGTATGTTTTTCGAATCCTTTGCCGTTGTTGTCACCTTTGGCGTGCTGGTCTCTTTGTTTGTTTCGCTAACCCTCACGCCTATGCTGTGCTCACGCTACCTCAAAGTCGGCGTCAATGAAACGCCTATTTATTTAGCCATAGGCCGTGGCCTCGGTGCCCTAGAGCAAGCATACAGAACCCTCTTACATAGCACGCTCAAGCACCGCGGCAGCGTCTTACTGTTCACCTTAGTCTTCGTCGCCGTATCGGGCTATTTATCCCTTAAATACGTGGAAAAAGACTTCGTGCCCGAGGCCGATGAAGGGGGCTTTAGCATCATGGTTAAAACCCCGCTGGGTTCAAGTTTAGCCTACACCGATTCCCGTATGAAACTGGTGGAAGCCACCATCGCCAGTCACCCTGAAGAAGTGGCCAGTTATTTTGCCACCATAGGCTCGGGCTCACGCGGGCAAGTTAACCAAGGCAACGTCAACGTGCGCCTGAAAGCCAAGGAACTGCGGAAAAAAAGCCAACAGACTTTAATTAAAGAACTGAAAAAAGAATTGAATACCATTCCTGGTGTGCGCGCCATTCCATCACCCGCATCGATTGCCCGAGGCCAGCGTTCGGAAAAATTGCAGTTCAATATCACCGGTGCGAATTTGCAAGAAATAGGCCGCATTGCTCAGGTTTTTCAGCAAACCCTGAGCAGCAATGGCGACATAGGCAAAGTCGACCTGGACGTGCAATTGGATTTACCGCAAGTGAAAGTGGACGTAGACCGCGCCCGTGCCGCCGCCCTGGGCTTAAGTGCCAATGACATTGCCACAGCGGTATCCTTGTATGCCGGGGGCATCAATGTGGCTAAGTACAACGAAGCCAATGGCGATGGCCAACGTTACGACATACGTCTCAAAGCAGGTGAAGAGGCGCTGCAACAAACCGTGGATTTAAACAAAATCTATTTACGCAGCAGCAGCGGTGAATTGGTTCGCTTGGACGCCGTGGCCAGTTTCAACAAAGAGTTGGGTGCAGCCGTCATCGGTCGCTACGATTTGCAATACGCGGTTAACTTTTACGCCAACCCCAATGTGGCACTGGGTGACGCGGTCAATATAGTCAAAGCCACCGCCGCGCAATTGGTGCCAGCCGATTACAAATTAAAATTCACCGGCCAAGCCGAGGAATTTGGCAAAACCATGAAGAACATGAAGTTTGTTTTCTCCTTGGCTTTCATCTTGCTCTTCATGGTATTGGCCAGCCAATTCAACTCCTTTGTGCAGCCCTTGATCATCATGCTGGCTCAACCCTTGGCCATCATAGGTGGCTTGATTGCCCTGCTCATTACCGGCGACACGCTTAACATTTACTCCATGATAGGCTTGGTCTTGCTGATAGGCTTGGTGGCGAAGAATTCCATTCTGCTGGTGGATCTGACCAATCAACTGGTGGCAAAAGGAGCCAATGTGAATGACGCCCTCGAGGAAGCGTGCCCGATACGCTTGCGACCCGTGCTGATGACCTCGCTGACCATCATCTTGGCACTATTGCCAGCCGCCTTAGGCTTAGGCGCCGGCTCCGAGACCAACAAACCCCTGTCGGTAGCCATCATAGGCGGCATGATTTCGTCCACCCTGCTTACCTTGGTAGTAGTGCCAGCGGCCTATTCATTGGTGGCCAGCGGCGTGGCTAACTATTACGCAAAAAAATTGCGCTAAAAGGTAGCCGTGAAAAAAGCCTTATGCTTGTTTTTTTATGTAGCGATTTAAATTGCGCATGATGTCTTTTAGCAAACGAGGCAAAATTTCTCGTTCGTACTTAAATACCTTATTTTGCAAAGTTGAGAAAAAATAATACGCGGGAATGGCGATAATTAAGCCCCACATAGTGGTAATCAAGGATTTATCGATAGCGGATACTAGCGCTGACATATCCCTTTTACCCACCACGGCAAATTGTTCAAATGTGCCCATAATGCCTATGGTTGTTCCTAAAACACCGAGCAATGGCCCAATAATGTAAGCCATAGAAATAGGTGAAAGCGATTGATACAATTTATCGGTAACGTCTTCTATAGGGACCACGTTCACATCTGGGTTGGTTGATTCACCCCGTTCACCCGCCTCAACGTATGCCAACAAAATTTTAGCCAACGCCGAGTCTTGTTCTGGCAATTCGCTGACTAAAGCATCAAACTCGTTTTGGCTTTTTATGGATTTAGCTTTACTTACTAACGCCTCCGGCATTATTCGGCTAGCGCGAAATTCTATAAATCGTTGCAAGACCATACCCAAGGTATAAATAGACAATGGCACCAAGCCCAACATAGTCAGACCGCCTTGCAGTACGTATTCGTCTAAATAATTTTCGCTAAATATCATGTGATGATTCTCTTAATAAAAATACGGTTTAAGGTTTTTTGGTTTCTACTTTTACATTTTGTATACCGGCCAAACGGCAAGCGGCTAGGACATCCACTAGCGACTGTAAATTACTGTTGAGGTCCCCTCTTACCACTACACCAGTAAAATCTGCTTCGACCTTTTTCTTACGTAAAAGTATATTGGAAAGATTTTCTATTGCCACATTGGCACCATCAACAATATATTGATTGTCTTTGTTAATAAAGATGATGAATGTACGCTTTTGCGTTGATGTGGATTCCGCATAATCGCTAACAGGTACAGCGACATCGATGGCATCAAAAACAGCCAATTCAGTTGCAAAGACAAAAAATAACAAGATATTTAAAATCAAATCCAGAAAGGAATTTAAATTAATATCAGGTTGATTCTTTGCAAAGGAAGATCGCCTAGACCGACCTCTCATATTGGCCTTTCATAATGAATGTTTGTTATATAATGCACTTGCATTTCATGACTATATCTTTAGTATAAACTCATCAAAAATGGCAATTAAACAATAACTGCGCATTCAAAATACAGTGATACTACGCTATAAAATTACCGAACCGAATCTAGGAATTCGGCTGTCAATTATACTGCATGCACTTTTTGTTTGCATCTTAATGACCCTTAAGCACCAGCTACCTAAAATCAACAATGAAGCCCAATACATAGAGGTAGCCAACCTTAAGTTGAATGCAGATTCAAGTAGCGACATTATCTCTAGACCCCATCAAACTAGCCAGCTGATCCCATCTGAGCGCGAAACCAAGGTATTAGAAAAGCCTACAAGCGCAGTTCCAAGTAACCTAGACACAAACGAATCAACTGAGACCAGCTCAGAAACTGCCAGCTCAGAATCAGCTAATGGGCCTAGTGGTGGTGGCTTAAGTTCAACTTCAGAACAAGGTGTAACGGGAGCAGGCACAGGTTCAACAGGAGGTAGCATCGGTGTTGGCGATGGTGGCTTTTGGAACGATTACGGCAGAAAATTGCAAATTGTTTGCAGTCAGTATAAGGTCTATCCGGTAAAAGCTGCGCGTCAAGGCTGGCAGGGAGAAGTTGAAGTGCTGATTCACTTCCAAGCAGACGGCAAAACCATAAACATCACTGTGGATAAATCATCGCAACACAAAATATTGGACAATCAAGCCATTGAGATGGTCAAAAAGGGCTTAGCCGAACTGCCGCTTCCTAGCAGCTATTATGGTCGGGATGTAAAGCTCATTATGCCTGTCGAATTTAAATTAAAATAAATTTGATTTAGATCAATATGTGTTTTGTTAATAAGCTCAAACTGTAAATCATAGTGGTAGTTGACCACATTTAATGAGGGGAAAAAAATGAAAAAAATTACACTAGCATTAGCCGCATTATTGGTAGCAAGTCCCGTTTTGGCAGACAGCCACAAAGGCCGTTTAGAAACCTGCTTAAATGCAGCCTTGGCCAAACATCCTGGCAGCGTTATTTCCTTAGAAGCGGAAATTGAGAATAAAAAACCCATTTATGAATTCGATATCAAAGGTAATGATGGTAAAGAATGGGAAGTTGAATGCGATGCCAAATCTGGCAAAGTAACGGAAGAGGAAGAAGAAGTTGATGCCAAAGATCCACGCTTCGCCTCAAAAGCTAAAGTTTCATCTGACGAGGCAAAGAAAACAGCTCTTGCTGCTCACCCTGGTGACGTAATTGAAAGTGAAACATCCCTTGAAGCTGATGGTAGCTTGTCTTATGAATTTGACATTAAAACCAAAGATGGCAAGGAAGTGGAAGTGGAAGTGGACGCAGTAACAGGTAAAATTCAAGAAAGTGAAGTAGAAGTTTACCAAATTGGTTTAGATTAATTCAGTCTAAGCGTTCAAAAAAATAGGCCCTGTATGGGCCTATTTTTATGGGCAATGACTAATCCATTTACTTAATAACTACGCCCCAAGGCAATTTTCCTACTGAAATGGTTTGCACAACTTGATTCGCCTTTGTGTCTATAACAGAAATATTATCAGAGCGGCCATTGGCCACATATAGTTTCTTATTATCTGGCGTTAATGCCATATTCCATGGTCGTTTACCTACCTTTATAGTTGCAGTGACAGTATTGCTTTTAGTATCAATAACACTCACTGTTCCATCGCCACCATTGGAAATATAAGCATGACTGCCATCAGATGAGACGGCTACACCATTTGCCCTAAGCCCAGTAGGTATGCTTTTTATTACCTGCCAATTACTGGTATCGATGACTTCGGCCAGATTGGCTTTTTCATTTGCTATGTAGGCTAGCTTGCCGTCCGGCATAAAGCCTATACCTCTAGGATGTCCTGCAGACTTGATGCGTGCGACAGATTTTTTTGTTGCCGTATCTAACACATCCACATCGCCACTTTCTTCATTGCTTGCCAATAACCACTTACCGTCTTGCGAATAAACACAGTGCTCTGGGTTCTTCCCTTGAATTTTTACTTTGTGTGACATTTTTAATAAGCCGATATCAACAAATGCAACCGCATTTTCTTCTTCCAAGCAAACTGCCAAGGTATTACCATCTGGAGATAGGCTTATGCCCTCAGGGCTCTCACCGACTGGTATTTTTTTTTCTACTTGGTGGCTAATTAGATTAACTACTTTTAAGGCCCCACTTTCTGCATCCACCACAAATAAGGTTTTCGCTGTTGAATCGAGTGCCAGCCCTTGTATTTTGATACCCAAAGAACCTTTATTTGGCAAGGTATGCATAAGCTTATCTGAAGCCGTGTCTATGACCGAAACTGTCCCGTCTTTTTCGTTAGGCACGTAAGCGTATGGCGCTGCTAACGCTTGACCACTGGCAGACAATGCCGCTACTAATAACACACTGGATTTTTGCAATTTCATGGAAGTTGCCTTTCGACATTCAAGCTAAAATTGATACGATAAATTTGTATAAAAAAGCCAGACACGGATCAGGCGTCTGGCTAATCACTTTGGAGAGTGAATGACTACATCATAATTTTTGAACGCCAAGCTTGATAGCTAATTAATCCCATATTTCATTGGGATTTATTCCCGACATTACTTTTCTACCGCCTTTTTTAGACCTATTGCAGCCGCATCATACAATTCATTAATTGCCTTGTTCGCTGCTGGATTATCTTGTCCCTCAGGCGCCTCCATGGTGTTTGCTTTGTTGTAGAAACGAGCCGTGAGCGTAACCACCGAAGTGCCAATTTGCTTACCTGCTTTAACCTGTGCGACAGTACGATAATTACTGACCGCTATTGTGCTGTCTTTTCCATCCACTAGCTTGTAATCCAGCTTCATGTCTGCATCATTAACTTCACGTAATTTCTCCAAAAATGTTGTGCCATTTTTTAGCATTACCAAGCGATGCAATAATGTCTTATCGGATTCCGTATCTTTTGATTCCTGCATTTTCACGCTCACAACATCAGGATGCCATTTAGCAATTGAAGCGAAATCCTTTAGTATCAACCAAACACTGGCAGGTTCTGCTTTTACTTCAAACTCTTTCACCACCTTTTGCCCACTTGGGCCATGCGCATAAGCAAGCACAGGGCTCAAGCTGAGCAATAAAACCATAGCTAAAAAATTTTTCATTTCCTTCCTCCAGTGAATATTTATTGAGTTTCTAGCCATTTTTTTAGATTGGGCAAGCCAGCGTCATAAAAAGCTTCTATTGCTTTCACTGCGGTTTCATTATCTTCACCGGGTTTTGGGTGCACATCATTCGCTTTGTTATAAAAGCGACCCGTCCAAGTAACGGTTGATTCATTCGCTGCTGCGCCTGCCTTAACCGTTATCACAGAACGGTAGCCACTAACGGGTAAAATGCCTTCTACCATACGGTATTCCAGCTTCATATCCGCATCAGAATTAATGGTCTCTTTTTCCAATATAGTTCCGCCGCCTTTTATACTAAGCAGACGATGTGGTAATGGCACCCCTTCCAAATCCGCTTTAGTTTCAACCGTGGTTTTTTCTACATTAGGATGCCATTTATGCATAGCCGAAAAATCCTTTAGCAATGCCCACACTTTTACTGCGTCAGCCTTAACCGTGATTTCTCTAATTACCTTCTGTTGAGTTGGGGCATTGGCTCCACTGACTGTAACTGGCAACAATAACGTTGCGGCAAGGATACAAGTTAAAAATTTCATACTATAAAAACTCTCCTATTAAGATTGGATGATGAATTAACCAAGGGGCCAGCTAAACAAGCCCCAGCAAATTTGATCTATTTAGATAAAATTGTCTAAAGCTGAAGAAAGCATGCCCAGCATTTTCGGCATTTATTTTGGTGATGGGGTTTTTTCTGTTAACAGATAGGCTATGTAGTTGCCTTTTTCCTGTGGCGTACAATCACTGCCGACCACTTCGTTACAATGTTTAGTAAAGCCTTTTTCCACTGCTTTTACATCATTAAATCGCTTAGGATTTACCGCTGGAGACAACGGTTTAATAGCCTTGCCTGTAACGATGTGCTTACCTTTATCAGCAGGGTTTACTGTGTGGCAGGAAGCACAGGAAATTGGCTTGCCAGGATTATTGATATCGCCTTTAAATTGAATGACCTCACGATTAAAAAAAGCTTTGCCTTCCTCAGCAGATAATCCTGTGTAACTTGGGTTGCTGGCCGTTGCTGCTGCCGCGTATTTATCAGCAATTTTTTGTGCGTTTGTGCTATCGGCGTAAGCGCCTAGTGATGCAGTTAACAACCATACTGAACAAATAAATTGGCTACTTTTCATGCTTGATTCCTTTTGATTAAAATTAATTAATGTGGGTTACCTATAAACTGACCAAATGCACGACTTTTTGACGCAGTAGGTATGCGGTTTATTTTTAGATTAGTTTTAGCGTCGATCACATCCACTGCATCGTCCATCCAACTCGCAACATAAATTCGGTTGTGTTTAGCATCGTATGCCACCCCTTCTGGAAAACCGCCAACTGCAATCGTTGCTATGGTTTTTCTTAACTTGGTGTCCACCACAGAGACCGTATCTTCGCCTGTATTACTGACATACACTCTTGTGCCATCGCTATTACTTGCCACGCAATACGGATGCTCACCTACTTTTATGGTCGCAGTCACAACATCTTGATGCGTATCTATGACCGATACAGAGTCACTTTCCACATTAACCACATACAGGTTTCTGCCATCGCCAGACATTGCCATACCAAATGGATGCTTCCCTACCGCTATTTTATTCACCACTTTTAAGCTACGCACATCTATAACGCCGACTTCATCGCTGTCACGATTGGCAACGTATAAACTCGCTCCTTCGCGACTGATTACCATGCCAGATGGCGCTTTTCCCATGGCAATTTCCCGATAGACACTCCCCGTATCTGCTTCCAATAGCGTTGCCGTTTCAAAAACAAGAATGCGATCTTTAAACCAATCGGCCACAAAAAGTTGGCCGCCATTTTTACTTAGTACTATGCCAACCGGAGCTATGGTCAACTTAATTTCACCAATGAGTTGATTGTGCTTTGTATCAACGATCGAAACCGAACGACTTTCTACATTGCTTACGTAGAGACGGTTTTGCCTATCGTCTATCGCAACGCCAACCGGGGCCTTACCGGTAGGAATACTAGCCACCACTTTGTCAATTTCTAAATCGATTACCGATACGGTATCTGCACCCTGATTGCTGATATACGCGAACGGACTTGCAGATGCTAGATTGGCGACCACAAAAAAAAGGCTGCCCAAAAACTGCGTCAGCCTTTTATAAAATGCGTTCTTTGATTCCTGCAAAGTATTACCAACTAATATTTTTTGCATCTCCACGGAAATTGGCTCGAATAAAATAAATTATTCTCCACAGGTCGTCTTCTGTTTTTAATAATTTCCCATGAGCAGGCATGGGGCCAACTACATTTTCACGACCTCTTCTCGTGTACCCTTGCTTGAGTAATTCTTCACTGCCCAAAGCCACTAAACGAAATAAAGTGTCGTCATCGGCGCCATAGACCCATGTTTCATTTGATAGTGGAGGGCACATGCCGCCGCCGCCATTACCGCCATGGCAACCATTGCAACTGACGCTCATGTATTTTTTCTTACCTGCTTCAACCAAATCTGGATTGACATTGGAATAAGGGTATGGGTTTTTTAGTGTGCCTTTTGCTGCTGCCAAAGCCACATCGTGAGGTGATTTATCTGAACCTAATGGGGCGATGGCTGGCGCAGTTGATTTTACTTTTTGTGCAGGCAAGACGAACCCGTCTGCACCAACTGCCGGCGCTGCTCCAGTTGCCTCTGCGGCAGAGGCGATGGATACTGGTAAGCAAAGCATGCCTAAAACAGCCACTATGCCAACGATAGGAAATTTCATTTTCTAACCTTTCTTTAAGAAACCATTAAGTAAATTGAATTCATATTGTATTTAACGTTGATAAAGCACTTTAGGCTGACGGATTAAATCCTAATATTTCATAGGAATTAATCCTGTCCATTTTAAGGGGCTCTATTTATTGCTTTCCAGCATGGCAATAGCTTTTTGCGCATCATTTTCTTTTGCAATCTGCAGCGCCGTTTTACCTTCATCGTCCTTCACGTCGGTTTTAGCGCCAGCTTTTAGCAGCAAACTGATAATCATGTCCTGATTTTTATGTGCCGCTATCATTAAAGGTGTTACCCCAGCAGCATTCCTTGCATTTGGATTGGCTTTGTATTGCAATAACGTCTGTGCCATCACTAAATTGCCCTTACTAACCGCCAACATTAATGCATTGTACTTACCGGCTCCCATAGCAAGATTTGGATTAGCCTTGTTATCCAGCATAGCGACTGCCGCATTGGCCTTATTATCATTAACTGCCATTGCAAGAGCAGTCACGCCTTCTTTATTAAATAAATTAAAATCCGCTTTGTGCTTACCTAGTAATCGGAAAACCTTAGGTTCATTAGATCGTACCGCATGCATGGCAGCAGTCCAGCCATCATTGTCCTTGGCATTAGGATTTGCTTTGTATTCCAACAGGCCATTCATCACACTGAGATCTCCGCCCTTAGCCGCAACAATCAACGGGGTTTGCTGCTCGGTATCGCGCGCATCGATTTTTGCACCGCGTTTAAGCAAGTACTCGATACGCGAAGAGTCACGCGCTATGGTGGCATTGTGTAATTCACTGTCCAGTGTGGAACCATGTTTAAGAGCCTCGTCTATCATGTTAGGCAATAGGGCTATGTCCGACTGTTTAGGGGTAAGTTGAGATTGCGCAATCTTAATGCGCGGCTTGTATTTGCCGTGAGAAGGCAGATCACCTGACACAACACACTCATCACACTTAACTAAGGGCACACCGTATTCATCCAAAACCTTCTTAATCTTGTCCTTTTCTTTAATCATGACCGACTCGATGGCTGCTTTTAATTCCTTGGCATTCTTACGCATGCCAATTGCAAGGGAAAATTCAAGTTGCGTATCGTCTTCCACCGTGTTAACTGGAACGATCGTAATAGGGGCATTTTTTTTCGCCTTATACCAACCAGCAAAGGGCCCCCAAACTGCAGCAACATCAAATTCGCCGTCTACCATTTGTTGCACCGTCATGTGCGGCGCACGATTTGGCTGCAAATCAGCATCGTGTGCAATTGTTCTTACCGATGAGTTTTCACGGTTAAAGCCATGCTCTTGCAGAGCCGTACGGATAGCAGAATGTTGAAAGACACCAACCTTGTAATCATGCAAAAGTTTTTGGTCATCTAAAGATTTGATATTGATACCTCTGTCATTTCGGTAGGCTAAGACAAAAGCACTGCGGTAGACAGGCACGGTTGTCATCATGCGCTCGTCGTCTGGAGACATGTCCATCAAAATGTCGCACTCATTATTATCAAAGGTTTGTCTAGTTAGGCCGCGCTCCAAATACGGGCGGTAGAAATAGCTTGTATGCGTACCCATACCCTCGGCAATAATGGTGGCGATCTTATTTTCGAAGCCTTCCCCCTTGTCATTTGAAAGCGGCATATTGCCCGGATCAGCACAGATGCGAAGAGAACCCATTTTCTTTATTGATGCAGGCAATTCGATAGGTGAGGCATCCGCTGCACATAAAGGTGACGAGATCACTGACATTGCCAAAGCCATCGCATAAGTAATTTTTTTAAATTTAATTTGATTCCAGTTCATTTTAAGCTCCGTCATTTATCAATTTTTAACTTTTATTTAAATGGTTATTTAACTACATTTTAATGTTTTTTAATGTAATTTAGCTCTATTTTATGGCATTTATCCACATAAAAAGTTCAATGAAATTCGTCAAATTTAACCAGTCGATAAAAAAATTTATGTGGGGACACGCATGCCACCACATAAATCTTCTCGCATAGAAAAAGCAGGTGACGCCGAAACGTCACCTGCTTGCTTAACTTACACTGCTGGGTTAACTATCAATTAGTCAACACGGAATGTAAACAATGTACCGCCTTGAGGGATCTTATCTAGACCAGAAGCTTTAGCCATCGCAGTTGCACCGATCGCACCGTATTTATCTTCCATGTCAAGACCAGCCGTTACTGGCAAACCAATCCAGCCACCAATACCTGTCCAAACTGACACGTATTGTTTGCCTTTTACTTTATAAGTAATAGGGTTGCCGATAATGCCAGATGCCAATTTACGTTGCCACAAGACTTTGCCTGATTTACGATCAACGGCGCGGAAATCACCACCCAATGAACCGTAGAATGCTAGGCCTCCATCAGTAACCAATGCACCACCCCAGTTTGGATATGCATCAGGAATTTCCCAGATAGTCTTACCAGTTACAACATCGTATTTTTTGAATTTACCAGTAACACCTGGTTTTTCAGGATACATGTAAACGTTAGCAAACACATAAACGGTACCTTGTTGTGTGTGTGTACGCTCTTGTGGCTCATCTTCCATACACCAGTTATTGGTTGGCACATAGAATAGGTTAGGTTCTTTAGGGTCAACAGCAGCTGGTTGTTGATCTTTACCACCCATAGCAGATGGACAAGCTTGTGTGTTTACATCACGTGCAAACGGTGAATGCTCTTTAACTTTAACAGGGCGACCTGTTTTTAGATCCACTTTCTCAGCCCAGTTTACTGTTACGAATTTAGTTGCGCGTAACAATGTACCGTCTTTACGATCTAATACATAAGCAAAGCCGTTACGGTCAAAGTTAACTAATGCATCGTGTTTTTTGCCGTCAACTTGTAAGTTGTCAACCAAGATGTTTTCGTTAACACCGTCGTAATCCCATTGGTCAAATGGAGTTTTTTGGTAAGCCCAAACCATTTCACCCGTGTCAATTTTACGAGCCATAATAGTCATAGACCATTTATTGTCCCATTTACCAACATTTGTTTTAGGATCTACTTCGTTACATTTTTCGTGAGTTAGGTTTGCACCTGTTTCGCCGCAACGGTAAGCTGGAGACCAGTGACCTGGGTTACCTGTACCAGCATAAACGATGCGTAATTTTGGATCGTATGTAAACCAAGCCCACGGTGAACCACCACCGATTTTGTATTCATCGCCGTCTTTACCTGGGTAGGTTTTACCAACATTGATGCCGGCCACACCGTAGTGCGGATTAGCCTTGTTAGTATCCTTGGTCATACCAATATCTTCATCTGAACCGTTACTGTGTTTTTTCCAAACTTCTTTACCTGTTTTTAAATCGTAAGCCACCATACGGCCACGGGCAGCAAATTCATCACCACCAAAACCAGCCACCACTAAACCTTCAGCAACCATAGCTGGGCCAGAATGGGTTTCACCTTTTTCTGGGTAAGCGTGTTTTGTCACCCAAATTTCTTTTCCAGTTGATGCATCTAGTGCAATCAAGAAACCATCTAGAGTATGGAACACCACTTTATTATCTGCATAGTTCAAACCACGGTTAATGGTATCGCAACATGCGCGAGGAACAGCTGATTCATCACGATCGGATTTTTTAGTGTAATTCCAAATTTGTTTTGGATGATCAGGATCGGTTAAATCCAAAGCCTGAACAATGTTGGGCCAACCAGAAACCATGTACATCATTGGTTTGCCTTTATGCTCAACCACTACAGGCTGACCTTCATGACCACGCAATGTGCCTGAGGATTGAGACCAGATCATTTGCAAGTTTTTAACGTTTGCCGTATTGATGTCTTTTAGTTGACTGTGGCGATGCATGGCTAAGTTTTGGCCTGGTGCCGCCCACATATTATGATCTTTACTGCGTTTAATAATTTCTTCGTTTGCTGCTGCCTGTCCTGCCATGCCGATTAAGGCAACGGCACTCAAAGCAGTAAACATGGCTTTTAAAGTCCAATTTTGCTTCATAGTTCCTCCGCGATTAAAAATATAACCCCTAATAAATCCATTGAAATTTGTAACAAATTTTTACAAATTCAACAGGTGATGAACTATATGCCTGCTTTATTACCATGGATTGAGAATTAGTCCCTCAATCTGACGGGATATTTTCCCGCCTCATTTAGGAATTTATGCGCCATAAGGTAGGCCATAGGGAAGCTTTACCAAGTCAAAACACAATCAGAGTTACAAAGCACAATTGCCGCCTATCCCCAAGGCTAAATTAGGCATCAGCTGATATTTGAAGTAAGTGTTAACCTATGCCCACACTTTCGGGATTTATTCCTAGCTTGAACCGTGAGTAATCCTGTTGCAAATTGAAGGTCGTCGTCGCACTGTTCTTATTCAAAATTAACTCTGCCAAAATTATGCCTAAGTTACCCAAACAAACTGATCCTATAAGAGCCCATACCATCAATATAGTTATGGATAGCTTGTGGATACCCATCGCTTTTTTATGGGCCTATGCCTTATCAAGCCACTATAATTTTTTTGATAATTACTATTTATGGGCAAGGCAATATGAAAAAAACATAGACATCGATGAGCTATTGCCCGCCTTATTAGCCGGCTTAATTAGTTCACTTTGGTTTGCCAAAAAACGCATGCATGAATCCAGATTATTCATAAGAAAAAATCAGGCTCTACTAAAACGCATACTTCAACTTCAAGAAGACGAGCGCAAACGCATCGCTCAAGATTTACACGACGATTTAGGGCAATACCTAAGCGCCATTAAGGCACAAGCAAGCAGCTTAATGGTTGATAAAAACAATAATCCAGACACCAAACAGACGGCTCAGCGGATAGCTGCCAGCGCAGACCATGCCTACCAAACCACGCATGATTTAATCAGTGCATTACGTCCGGTTGCTCTAGACGACCTAGGGCTTTCCGTCGCTTTAGAGCATTTATTAGATTCATGGCGAGCGATTAATAAAAAAACGATGACCCCTTCAACAGGTTCAGATATGAATCAACAAGCCATGCACTACCAATTGCATATACAAGGCAACATAGACCATTACAGCGAAAGCATTAACATCAACGTCTTTAGAATAGTTCAAGAAGCGTTGACTAACATCAACAGGCATGCGCATGCGCAAAACGTCAACGTAAACATAGACGGACAAAAAGATCTTTTAACCTTAGTCATAAGCGACGACGGCATAGGCTTTGATTCGGATAAATGCCAGGGCGGCTTCGGCTTGCTTGGGATCACCGAGCGTGTTGAGTCACTTGCGGGACATTTGTCCATAAGCCGACTTAACCATGCTAACCATAAAAAAAATGGCACCAAAATTTCCATACAAATTAAAGTATAAAAAGTGGGCACATTAATGCAGTTATCTGTTCGGGTGTATTTAGTTGATGACCATAGCGTAGTCCGTGAGGGCTACAAACACTTGCTGGAAAAAGCCAACATCAAGGTTATTGCTGAAGCCAGCAGCGGCGAAGAAGCCTATAAGAATTATGATGGAATAAAGCCAGATATAGTCATTATGGATTTATCCATGCCGGGGATGGGAGGCATGGAAACTATAAAGAAATTAATAATTAAAGATAAACAAGCCAAAATACTGGCATTTAGCATGCACGATGAAGTGGTTTACTGCACACGAGCCATGCAAGCAGGAGCATGCGGCTACGTGACAAAATCGTGCGCTCCAGATGTCTTGGTTGAGGCCGTATTTGCTATTGCCGCAAACAAAAAATACATTAGCCCAGATCTTGCCCATAGGATTGCCACACAACACCTTAAGCCCTCTTCTGACCTTGATAACTTAACAGCCAGAGAATTTGAGGTTTTCAGGTTGCTCGCTAAAGGCTTATCCTTGGAACATGTCGCGTCAAGCTTAAATCTCAATTACAAAACGGTGGCCAATCATCAAACGCATCTATTGCAGAAATTGCATTTAGAGAATCGTTCACAATTAATTTTAGCCGCAGTTAAATTAAATATCACCGAATTGTGAGTAACCAATTACAAAAAAAGCCATGCTAATAAAGCATGGCTTTTTACGTGCCTAAACAGCTTAATTAAAATCGAAACGTATTCCCCCAAATACTTGGCGCCCCCGACCTGCAGACATACCATCAACACGGCTGGCAAGGTACTCTTTATCCGTCAGATTGTGCCCGCTAAGGAAGTAGCTTGCTTTTGATTTAACAGGCTTAAAGTTAAGCGATGCATTCAACAATGTGTAAGATGGAATTGTGCCGGCGTAGCCAGACAACAGAGCCTTGCCCGGTAGAAATAATCCGCCATCGGCAAACAGGCCATTAGTATAGGCATCTGGTTGTTGGCTGCTTACATAATCAGCACCCACTCGCGCATCTAATCCTACTGGATGTTCATATCCTAGGCTAACGGATGCCAAATGCTTAGGAGCGTAAGCCAACCTATTGCCGGCAACAATCCCGTCACCTGCAGCCTGGCCATCTCTTTTAAACTTAGCAGTAAATAAATTGGTGTACGAGCCAACTAAATAAACGTTGTGGGGAGTGTTGTAAATAGTACCGAAATCCAAACGCCCAGCAAACTCAAGCCCGGACATTATAGCTTTCCCACCATTAACATAACTGCCTGCAGCGGAATGTACAACAATGTCATCAAAGTCGGTATGGAAAAAAGTAGACTCCAATGAAACACCCTTTATGTATTTAGAGCGCATGCCCAACTCAAAGTTAGTTGAAAGTTCAGCCTTGGTTTGGTCGGTGACATATACGCCACCGACTTCATTCAGATCGCGATCTGGCCGAGGCGGTGCAAACCCACGGTGTACACCACCAAATAGCGTCGTATTTTTAACACCACTCCAAGTAGCCCCTATGCCTGGCAACACTTCTGTTTGGTTCTTAGTACCATGCAAGCCTCCCGTTCCACCCGGCGTTCCATCAGCCCCAACCGTATCACTACCAGCCCTCAATATACTTTGTTTGGTTTTATAGTTTTCAATACGCACCCCTGGCGTTAACGACCAATTATTGATGTGCAATGTATTTTGCAAGTAGGCCGACTTGGCTTTAACCGTGTGATGCAAACTTTCACGATGTGTACCATTTGCTATGGTCCAAGCTAGATTGTCGATTGTTAGAGGGCTATCATCTCGGTATTGGTCTCGTTGAATGTTTTCATCGTGGTAGCGAAAACCAACAACGGCTTCATTATCTATGCCGAATAATTTATGACTAAAATCCACGCGCGGCTCAATACCCCAAACATGGTAAGAACGAGGGCGATGGCGGCCGCCGCATTCGTTTGGCGTGCTTACATCAACACAACCGACGGCGCCATTCATATCTATAGCGGTAATGCCATCAGCGCTGCCATCAGCATCATCCCAACCGCCGGCGGTATCAGTTTGTCGATATGATGAGCGCCAAGTATCAATGTAATAGGCATTGGTACTTAACTTGAAACCATCATTTAGGTTGAAAATATGTTGAAGTTGTATCGATTTACGTTCATGCTGAAATCGATCATTGTTGCCTGTAGGCGCTTGATACTTATTATTAGCGTAGTCTATTGTGCCTAATCCGGTTTCAGAAACATGCGAATCTTCTTGGTAATAGCCTAGCTTTGCCAACAAAGTTTGCTTGTCGGTTAAATCAACCATGCCTTTTAGGGTGAATTCTTCCACATCAAAATCGTGGTTTTCTCGTATACCATCGCCTTTTTTCTTTAAGGCATCAATCATAAATCCACCACGCTCGGTACCGTAACCAAGGTTACCGTGCGTACCCCAAAAATCATTATTACCACCGGTGGCCATAACGCTTCCTGCAAAGCCATTTCTAGGTACGGGTTTGGTGACAAAATTAATCATACCGCCCACTGTTTGTGGCCCATACAGAATCTGCCCCGAGCCTTTAACCACTTCAATCCGACCAACTCGCTCTAGCGGCGTAGAATAATGTGCAGATGGGTCACCATAAGGGCCTAGATGCAAGGGCATGCCATCTTCCATTAACAATGTGCGCGCGGTACGCCTTGGATCCATGCCACGTATACCAATGTTTAGCGCTAAGCCAAGCGGATCTTCATTGGCCACAATATTGACACCCGGCACTGTATTTAATGCTTCTTTGATGGAAAATGGCCTTCTCGCTTCCAATTCCTTCTCATCCACTACGGCAAATGATCCTGGAACAGACTCTAACCTATCCGGCAATATGCCTTTAACCGATATCACATCGAGTTCTAGCGCTTTGGATTCCATTTGCTTAACCTCTTCAGCATAGGCTTGCTGGGTTAACAAGGCGCCAATCAAAGTAACAATAAGCCTTTTATGAAATGTCATGATGTAAAAACCTAAAATAATAGAGGCTCCATCATGTAGCCAGTCTTTCTTAAAAAACATGCCTATTTTTCACTTTTTTTGTGTGATAATTTCCCGACAGCTTGACATATAAAACACGCAGCTCTTTAACTATTGCTTGCCTTTTAATATAAATTTTCGGAAAAAATTTATCGGGAAAACCTTGTTGGCTGTTTGCCAAAACCAAGCTAGAAGAATTAGAAAAGCCGTCGGCAAGGCAAATAGCCAGCGTGCATCCCGTTCAGCCATGGCTTCTTTTTGATACCAGCTGTTTTTTATGGCGCGTACCGCATCGTCAGCAGAATTAATCCGAATCAACTCAAAACCCGAAGCTTGCGATAATGCCTGCATAAAGACTTTATTAAAGGAGGAGACGTGCTCGGTCACTTCGTCCAAACTGCCTGGCGGGGCTTGCTCGCCTTCAGCCAAACTGCGCACCATGGGCAATAAATTCGGATAATTGCCTTCTTTCACCGCATCTTCACGCGTCCAATACCCAACCACCTCATCTTGCTGATTCAAGCGTGGAATGGGCTGCAAGGCATCGCCACCGACCCCAATTAATAAGCCCTTAATTTTGCCTCTAAGTTTAGCCAACTCCGTTACAACAGGGGCTGATCGGTGGGGCATTTCATCGCCATCGGTAACCATCACTAAATTCATGTTTCTTTTTTGCGACTCAACAATGGATGCAGTTAAAACATTGGTTACCCAAGAATCGCCTATCCAACGCATGCGTCTATTTAACCCGGAAACCACCTGCTCGATGGCAGGAAAATGTCGGCAGATTTCTAATGGTTCAAACAACACGGTGATTTCATCACCAGCAAACAAGCCTAGCGACACTCTAGACCCACATGGCAGCGCCGCCATGCTATCGCGAACAGCAAGTTTCGCCAATGTCAGGCGATCAGTTTGTGGTTTTGGAAAATTAACATCGGCCACATTCATGCTCTCACTTATATCAATAACAAATAATGTGTCTTGCACTGTGCTTTTAAGTTGCGATTGCGGTTCAAACCAAACAGGCAACAAAATCAATGCCGCTAACAAATAGCAGATCGCCCCGTTCTTAATAGCGTGGCGCAACTGAATGCGTAAGTGAGCCCACCAATGTTTGAGATTATGCTGCATAACATCTTGCCTGGAATGGTTTCTTAACTTTGGATTTAAGCGGATTGTTTGAACGACAATCCGCTCTATAAAAAGCCCTTATTTTTTGAATATGCCGCAATTTAATGGAGCGTAAGATGTTGCTCAAGGTAAGCCTCTGCGTGTATTGTCCTTCATCAAGGCCGTGCCATTTTGTTGGTAAGGTTGCAAGGCTATCGTGCCATCAGGCGAGTTTTCATAACCCTCATTGCGTTTATCTGGACTAAGCCTATCGATCAATTCAAGGTTGTAGCGCGCGTTATACATATCAGGACGGATACGCAATGCGCTTTTGTATGCCTCCCGCGCCAGTATGATGCGCTCTACGGATCGGCGATGCGAACCGCCATGCTCAATATCTTGAGAAGCCATTGCCGACTCAAAATGGATGTTAGCAATGGCGTACTTAGCGCGTGCCCGCAACTCAGGATCCGCTGACAATTCGGCAACATTGAAAGCCTTCGCTGCTTCTATTGGTTTGTTTTTACTGGCCAGCAAATAGCCCTTGCTGTAAGCAAGCAAATAGTCATCGTTTTTTAAGGGTTGTTTTAATAAACTTTTATTGTTGTATGCCAAATTAAGTTTGTAGGCTTTTAAACTAATGCTGAAGTAATAACCCGCCGCTAAAATAAAAAGCGCCGTCAACACCAGCAAGCCTAAGCCGATTTTAGACAATAAGAATTGCCAAATTTTATGGTTTTTTTTCATGGTGATTTATGCTTTCCAAGCTTTAATCTCAATTTGTTTAAACCAAGCCAGCGCGACTAATAAAATCATGCTTAATACATAAAAATAGACCGCGTAGTCTTGGCGTGGCAAACGGTATTGGTAGCGCGTGGGCTTATTGGTAGCACGGCTTATTTCAGTCACGGCCTGTTGCAAGCCCGCCTCACTATTCACTTCAAATGCCTGGTAAGGTATATCCAGTTCTTCAAATAAATGATGCATAGCGACATTTTGATTTAGCTCCAATTGTTGCTGTTCGGCATTGGTGACAATTTCGTTTTCGCCTGCAATCACGCTATCTAGAATGTTTTTCTCCACACCTGCATGCACATAAACCCATATCAACTTGGCGCGGTATTGCTTAAATAAATTTTTAATAATTTCCCTGTCCGCCTGCTCTATCACGGCATCACCATCAGACACCAATAAAATAAGTCGGGTTGCGGTAAAAGGTCGGCCATTAAAATAATCTAACCCCATTGCTAGCGCACGGTTTAATGCAGTAAACCCAGAGCTATTACTCTCTGCACTCTTAAGGGCCGCCTTAGCCAGTTCTCGGTCTGCTGAAAAAGGCGCAACACTTATAGGGGCGGCATTAAATACCACCATAGCAAAAGTATCCGCTGGACGCTGCTCCATAAACTTCAGTAAGACTTTTCGTGCCGCTTCAATTTTACTAACCGGCTTGGCATCAAGGCGTTGATTGTCGCTTTCTAAATTTTCCGACATGCTGCCACTGCGGTCTAATACCACAACAATTTCTGCACCTTTACCTATTTTCGTCGCCGTACCCCCTTCAGCAAAAGGTGCGGCGGCGGCAATAATTAAACTTGCCAATGCTAAAACAGCCATCAATTGCACGCCCCAACGCAAGCATTCTGAGAGCCTATCCCTTGGGCTATCTTCCAGACCGGGAAAATGAAACTGCTTTACCCCATAACCTAGCAATGGCAACAAGGTCAGTGGCAATAACCACAACAATTCGGGTTTAAAGAAATGAATGGCTTGCATAATTCAAACTTTTGCTAAGCCATTTTTTTCACCCTGGGTCTTTTGGGCATGTTTATCAGCCTGTCTACGAAATAATCTTTCAGCCACGGCAGCACGTTCTATCCAATTCAAGGTTTCCCTAATCGAAATAGGCTTAACCTCTTCAGCCTGACCGATACCGTAGAACAACTGCCATGATGCGAAAAAAAACGAGTCTATGGCTTCTTTTTCCAACTGCAGATACGGGCATTTTTCAAACAGATAAGGCAGCGTATTTGGGTATAAACTTTCACCTGCACTGCTAGCTAGAGCAGCATGAATTTGCCTTAATTGGCTTGCATCAAAAGCAAGCGGAATAGGACGCTGCGTTTGCAATGACTTCATGCTGCGAGCCAAGCGCGTCATCGGGCCAGGATACCTTGGCCACCAAGCAATTCTATCTTGCAGCCAAAACCAAATAAGACCAGACATCAGGCCTAAACTCAAAAATAAAATACCCAGCAAAAGTGGCGTGTGCTCATCAAATTTTAGGGGCGGAGCATGCGGTCTATGTTGACTCTCATTGATGGTTGCTGGAAAAACGGGTGACAGTTTAAAATCTTGAGCGGGAATGGTAATGACCATAGGTTTGCCCTGAGACTGGTCATTAGTTGAATATCCAGCAGGCAACGCTTGCATTTGCACAACTGGAATTTTTAGTGTTTGTGCTTGCTCTACTGTGGCAAATATTTGCCATACAAAATCTATGCTTACCTTACTAACGCCATCGGCATACCTGCTTTCGCTAAACTGCACATCGCGCAAATCCAACCAATTATTGACTGGCCCTTTCAATGGCACACTGTTGACATCAAAAGCCCAATCGTTGGCAAGATAGACCTCACTGTGCATAGCGATGCTGTCGCCTAGGGTGTATCCGTTATCACGCATGCTGACATTGACCTTAGGGCTTGGTCTAACGCTGCTATTAATAGCATCCTTGGCATTGGCTACGGCTAACAGGCCCACTAAAAAAACCAGTAAAGTTAGTTTTATTTTCATCAAATACTGCGCTCCATAAAATACTTAGATAAAAGCGCCGCATCAAATTCGCCATGTACTAAAAATGGCTTGCTGCCATAAATTCGAGCGTCTTCTTCCACTTTTTGCAAATGCTGAGCCCGTAAATCTTGCATTATCTTTTGTAAGGCTGGGCGCATCCAAACGAACTTACCTGCTCCAGTTTCCATATCACGCAGTATGGCAATGCCATTTGCAGGGGTTTCATCCATTTCAGTTGGATCTTGCAGCATCACCGGCACGACATCGTGATGGCTCAGCTTTTTCAATAATTGTTTAAATTTTCCTGCAGACCAACGAAAATCTGACACTAAAAAAACCAAACACCTTTGCTGAGGCAAGTATGGCACCACATCGAACAAACCATCCGCATGCCTACCTTGGGCTTTAACTTTTGCAAAATGCTGCTTAATCCACAAATAGGCGCCACGATTCGCTTTAGGCGGCAGCATGCACTGTTTGTTAATGGTTTCACCGGCAACGAAAAGACCAAAAGCATCCCCTGAACGATATGCAGACAGGGCCAGTTGCGCTGCAATTTCTTGCGCCACCTGCATGCGATTAACCTTACCGATATAAGCCATCGACGCTGAGCTATCTATTAATACCAGCACTTTTAGCGCCGCATTTAAATTAAAGTCGCGCACCCATATATTTTCAAACGGGTCTTTTAGACTGGCTCGCAAATCCAGTCGACGCGGATCCGGGTTGTCGCGTAGCAATACCACCGAGCGTAAGCGATCGCCAACCCCAGCCACCAACCCTTGACTGCCCCCAGGCTGATGCCCTGATGGCCGCCAACGAACATGGTAATAAATAAGTGTTTGCTTTGCCATTGAGTTTACACAGAAAAATGTAAGGCTTGCCAGGCTGGATTCCGACCCACAGCCTTTAAGTTTGGCAAGGGCCCTAGACTATGCCTACGCATGCTATGGCGTTGGCACGCTATGCAAAATGGCTTGCGTGTATGCTTTTGCTAACCAATTGCGTTGCAATTCATAGATAGGTGTAAAAAAAACGCGATGCGCCACAACCTGATGGAACACGGCTGCCACATCTTGCGGCGCTAAGGATAGCCGCCCATCCAACCACGCAGAAACTTTAGCTGCTCGGACCAGCATACTTGTACCACGCGGCCCCATACCGGCAACCATTAATTCATCCATGTCTACATCAGGTAACTGGATGCCGTAATCTTGGGGACGATGGGTCGCTTTACGCAAATGCTCAACAAAATCTTGCACCGCATCGCCTGCGGTCACCGCACTTTGTATATTGGGGGCAAAGCTTGTAAGATCTGCGTAGCCAATTTTCCCCGCCGTTACCTGCGCAATTAGTGTGTCTGTATTATGAAAGCGCGCATCAAAGGTTAAGGCCTTATGCACCTCGCTATTGTTAGCAGGATTGATTTCCAACTCCATCAAGAAACGGTCTCGTGCCGCACCTGGCAACTCAAAAGTCTCTTCTTTTTCAACTGCATTTCGATCAGCAAAAACCAATAAATGTGGAAAATAATATTCTTTATTAAAAGCGGTAATGCTTCGTTCAGCCATAACCCTTAATAACAATGAATGTACTTGTGGTCTAGCGCGATTAATTTCATTAAAGAAAAATACCGATAAGCTCTCACCATGCCCAAGAATCGGTCCTGCTTCAACTTTAGGCTTGCCATCTTGATCAATATAAGTGTGGTAGATTAAATCTTGCGGCATCAAATCTATGGTGCCTTCAATACGCTGATAACCACCACCCAAGCCACGCGCTGCGGCTCGTAACAAGGTGGTTTTTCCTACGCCCACGTTGCCTTCCAATAACACATGACCACGAGCAAAGATAGCAATGACCAAAGACCTTACCGCAGGGGACAAACCCAAGACAATACCGTTTAATTCTTTTTCGTAGCTTAAAGCTCGATTGCGCCAATCTTCCAGCATTAATTCCGACATAATAGCCTTTGCAAATTTTCAGCAATATTTAAAAAATGGCAGGCAACAATTGCATGCATTAAGGCATACCATTAAACGTCAAAGGAAGATTTTAATTTAGGGATAAATTCCCGATTTACCTCGGGATAAAAACTAGATTAGGCTAGTTAAATTGCGGCACCTATCTTGAACCTCCAACACTCGCATGAGCAAAAAGGCGCAATATATACTGGACTTTGCTTGGTTAATAACCACCATTACTAAGGACAAATTCCTTATCTTTTTAAGATATTATCCCTCGACCTCGCTGCCAGGAAACCTTAAGCTTAAACAAGATTAATCTCCTAATTTAATCTTAAGAAAGTAAAGCCACACAAAGCAATTTGTGTGACTTTTTTTTGCCTAATTACTGGCTGGTTTATTGTTAGCTGGTAATACTGCATGCCAATTACTGGCGGCTAACTTAGCATGGGCAATATCTTCCGCCTTCATGGTTTTTGCCATGGCATCTCTTGCTTCCTTAGCACCGACATGATCTTGCTTGGCCGCTAACTCAAGCCACATGTAAGCCTCTTTCATATCTTTTTTTACCGCAATGCCATCACGGTACAACAAGCCCATTTCATACTGGGCTTTATGATGGCCTTGGTTAGCCGATTTGCGTATCCAACTTTCAGCCATAAGCAGGTCTTTTTTAATTCCATTGCCATCCAAATAATTCCGCCCCAAAGCCAACTGGGCTTTGTAATGATGTTGTTCGGCAGCTTTTCGGTACCAATCACAAGCCAACTTACCATCAGGCTTGGTACCACGACCAACTGTATATAGGCGTCCAAGTGCAAACTGCGACAAAATGTGACCTTGCTTAGCGGCCTTTTCAAACCATTTGAATGATTCCTCATCGTTCTGAACCACGCCCTGTGCCTGTGCATACATTACCCCTAAGTTGTATTGTGCATCTTGGTGTCCTTGCAGTGCCGCCTTCTTGTACCATTCCACAGCTTGCGCGTAGTCTTGTTTAACGCCTTGCCCCTCATCGTACATCATGCCTAATATGTGCTGGGACTGCTTATCACCATGATCTGCTAGAGGCTTAAATTCTTTTAAAGCGGTTGCAAAGTCACGCGCAATAAATGCCGCCTTGCCTTCATCAAAACCAGCCATGCTTTCACACGAAGCAAATGCTAAAAATGCAAACAGCATATTATTCAGTAATTTTTTACTCATACTTTTCCTTTATCGGTTTTTTTAATCGGTTAATTGCCTTAAATTTTGCTGCAATTGATGCTTAATTTAGCCTTCAACCAACCCATGTCGTATTGCCAAACGCACCATATCGATGGGACTGGATACGCCTAATTTTTGCTTAATCATGGTGTAGTAATTGGCTACGGTTTTTTGACTAATTTTGAGCATTTCTGCTATTTCTTCTACTTTTTTCCCTTCTGCTAACAATCTGAATACCTCAAATTCGCGCCCAGACAATTGGTGTATCGGCTCATCGTGCCCAGATAAAGCTTCAAGCGCGATCTTTTGTGCAATTTCTGCGCTTAAAAAAGTTTTACCATTGGCAACTTCCAGCACTGCCCGCGTTAAATCCTCAGGTGCGCCGGTTTTCGTGACGTAGCCTTTGACACCTGACTTTAAAGCTTGTGATGCAAAAGAAGCCGATTCATGCATGGAGAAAATAACAATTTTGGCGCTAGCATAGCGCTTAATAATTCGCCTAGCTGACTCCAATCCACCCATGCCTGGCATGGATATGTCCATCACCACCACATCCGGTTCTAGCTCCCCATAAAATTGATAGGCCTGCTCGCCAGAATCGGCTTCTGCAATCACTTCTATACGCTTATTAAGTTCTAATAAACGGCGTAAACCAGATCGCACGACCGCATGATCGTCAACCAAAATAAGTTGGATGGTCATAGCTTAGAACTGCTTTCCAAGGTACTTGCCAGCAATGGTAATTTGATCATAATTCTTGTTCCTGGAGTTTCAACATCGCTTTCTTCTTGTCGCGCCTTCTTGGATGTTTCAATTTTCATTACTCCCATTAATCCTTGCACCCGCTCTTTCATGCCAGCCAAACCAAACCCCTTAGGCGATTGGCTAAGATCAAACCCCACGCCATCATCCTCAATCAGTAAGCTAATATGCTGTTTATCTTGCTTCACATTAATGCTTACTCGGCGTGCATTAGCATGCTTCGCTATATTGGTTAAACATTCCTGCAAAACACGGTAGACAGTGATGGACACCACGTCGTCTATGGGTCCAATATTGTTGGCAATGTTGTATACAATATTGACTTTCCTGTGCCTTTGTCGCCACTGATGCACCAATTCACCCAAAGCCAAACTTAGACCCAATTCGTCCAATGCGCGTGGTCGCAAGCGTTGCAGTATCTCATGGACCATATCCATCATTTGCCGTGTAACCAAACTGATGGCTTGCGCACTTTGTTTTACCACGGATAACTTCTTGCCATTTAATATGGCACTGGCATCGACGTGAATGGCCGTTAAATATTGGCCAATCTCATCGTGTATATCGCGCGCTAAATTTTTACGTTCGTCTTCCTGCAAGCGTATGATTTGCTGCGTCAAACGGTGATTGTTTTGTGTGCTATTTTGTAAGGCCTCTGCCATGGCATTGAATTTTTGCCCTATTGCATGCAACTCAACTTGATTAAAATTCGGCAGTCTATTGTTAAGTTGGCCACGCTCCATTTGGGTTAATGCATCCAAAATCCTATCAACAGGCTTAAATGTGTATTTCACTGCAAAGTAAACCAACACATTAATAAACACAAAAAATATAGCAGCTAAACTTAGTAATCCCATGGTGTCATTCCAAACCTCAGCTATCTCGTAACTGGGGTCAGGTGTCACCACCAATTCACCAACAAATCGGCCATTTAATACTATATTTCTAGTTTGCTTTTGCATCGCTGATTCAGATAAATTCATGGCATTGCTGAACCATGTTGGCGGCGCATCCAAATCAATTTTTTTTTGCTTATTTCGGTTGCTCTCTCTTAAGCGCCCATTAACATCATAAAAATCAATTTTTAGATGGCGAATGTTATTTAAACTTTGTAATCGAAAAATCGAGACGCCATCTTGACTGTTTAACCAACCGTAATCACTGGTGTAATGCAGAATCTCTGCATCCAATAAATGCAATGCTAAATTTGCCGTAGACGCCACTTCTGCGCGCACATCTTCACTGGCATTTTTAACAATAAAAAAAGCGCTCGCGCTTAACAGCATGAGCAGCAATCCAGTAATGATTAAATTTAATTTAAGCTGAAGGCTCATAAATACGCACTTTTCAAGACCGACCTATACTATAAGAGTTTGCCGTTTGTTTCATGGGAGAAATTCCCGAACTGACTGGCTTAGCTTATCAATTAGACGAACACGCTATGGCGCCAATCGATAAAAGGCCATTGTTGATTTTCTCTAGATATGGCTACCGAATTGCTAGCCCGTCTCTTTTTAAATAGGCCTGTTCTAGGTCTATTTAAAGCCCCTACTTAAACGCGACCATGGTAGGTATAAGCCGATTAATATTAGTCCAGCCATTAAAGCTAACACCGAATTTAGATTAAATGGCGCCCATTCGCTGCGTGCTGGGGCTTGTTTTTCCATGGCAGTTTGCAAGGCTTGCAAGCTATCTCCTCGGACATAACTGGCGCCTATCTCTTTAGCGATGGTTTGCATGGAGGCCTCCGATAATTTGGCGACATAGCGATCATTGGCATTTTCTGCCAAATCATTTTTTCGGGTTAGCAATCCAGCTGCAGCAATAGGGGCTGCGCCAGGTGCCAGCTGCATGCTTTCGTGTGACCAATAGCCGAGCAATTGATTTTTTTCCGTAAATTTTGGAATCGGTGCACCTTGCATGCTGCCTATCCCTACCAATAACCAACCGCCAGCGCCTTGTAGCGTGCTTAAATCGCGGGTATTAAAACTGTGTAGCTTTGGCGCTTCTTCACCGTCGCTAAAAAATACCACTTGCGCGGGTTCGGGGAAATTGTTGAGCACTTGCGCTGTCGCTAACATGCTCTCACGCACTCGACTATCTGCAGTCCATGCGCTGCGCCAATCCACATGATCCAAGGTGTCTTTAATGGAAGAGAAATTCTCGCAGACATCGATAGGAAAATACAGCGAGACCACGTTGACTCCAGAAAACAAACCCACGCCCACCTTAGTTCCACAAGGTAGCGATGAAATGGTTTCGTGCAACCTATGCTTGGTGTATTCCAGGCGGCTAACGGCCTTACCGTTAATGCTCATGTCCACCACATTCATACTTTGGGTGATGTCTATAACCAGAAAATAACTGTAGATATTGCGCTTAACTGGGATGGAAGGCTGCAGCAATGCCAACAACAATAAAATTAAAGCGCATCCCAACAGCGTGGTCTCGCGATTATTTTTAAGGTATGTCAGCATTGCTTGCATGGCAAGGCCGCTTATTTAATTGCGGTATCTATGCTTCCCATGCTTTTTGGGTAAGTGATGACACCCCAAGGCATGTTTTTTATTTCTATTTGTTTAATGACATCCAGTTTTTCTGCATCAATGACAAATAGTGCATTGGATTTACCGCAGGACAACAATACTTGCTTGTCATCTGGGGTGAAGCTGAAGTGCCAACAACGATTACCAGTCGGGATGTCTTTGATTTTTTCGTAGGTTTTCGCATTAAACACTTCCAATGTTTTGGCTTTATTGACCGCTACAAAAATACGTTCGCCCTTACGGTCGTAAGCGATGCCATAAGGCGCTGCGCCTGTATCAACCGCTCTTAGCACTTTGAAATTTTTATCCATGACTAAAAACTTGTTGCCGTATTCCAAGGTGGCTAAATAGGTTTTACCGTCCGGTGAGACTTTAATGCCACGTGGCCTATCACCGTATTTATGTGTCTTAACGGTTTTTAATAATTTACCTGTTTTGATGCTATGAACGGTGACGGTGTTATCTGCCTCATTGGTAATAATCAGTTGTTGACCGTCTTTGCTAAATTCTATGCCTTCGGTTTCAGGGCCGCCGGTAATTTCTCGTATTTTTTTGCCCAATTTCAAGTCGATGATACCAATGCGCGCCGGTTCTTTATCGTCATCGTCATCCTCTTTAGCAGCGGCTAAGGCTTCAGCCGAACCAGGTGTTGGCGGTGGGCCACCTTTGGAGCTGGGTTCATATGACACAAATGCAAAATCGCCTTTTATACGAACAAATTCAGGGTTCTCGCCTACCTGAATTTTTTTCAATACCTCATGGCTGGCCGTGTCAATAATTGACACACTGCCGTTGTCTCTAGTGGCAACAACTAACAATTTCCCATCGTCAGTAATGCCTATGCCACGTGGTCCTGGTGCTTTTACATCGATGTCACCTATTAACTCCATGGTCTCTATGTCAACAACAGATATCCCGGCATCTTGTGTGCTGACATAAGCTTTACCTTTATCTTGCGCCTCTGCATTAATGGCTAGCGTCATACTAACTGCGGTTGCAATAATTAAACGGCTTAACTTCATTTCTGTTCTCCTAAAAATACTGTATTACCTAAAATTGCTGGTTTTGCGCTAGGCAGGCTTAGACTTCATGCCCATCAAGCTACTTTTCATTAGCATGCTTAATAGCAAGCTGCATAATGTTGCGGTAGCAAACCATGGTGCCAATAACCGGAATGAATAACGTTTTATAAACTACGCTTGATTTGATGCCTAGACTTGCGGCTAATTGATCGAGTTTTGCTAGCAACATAAACCAAAAGTAAGAAAATAAAATGGATGTCGTGACCATATATTTCACTTCATGAAGATAGGGATTAAAAATTAAGGCCAGCAACAATAATAAAAAGGCGACCAACCAAGCATGAAAAATATAACGGGCATCCAATAAACACTTCTCTGTTTTCAGAGATGATTGTTGCAATGCTGGGTTCGATTTAGCATGTATATGTGGTTCAAAAGCGGTCATAAATAATGCAACTTTCTTAAACGTGTTCCCTGCAGACACAAAAGGCGCCAGAGGCGCCTTTTCTGCTTTGTAATATGCAAATACACAAATAGAGTGAGGAATCTACCCAGTTCACTGTGCACACAACCCTTAAAATTATGAAACAGTAAAAAGTCCTAGTGATAGTCTTCCCTAATAGTAACTATGCGATAACCGTGCCAACTATTTTTAATAATCAAATAGCCACAATAAGTAATTGAATTTAAAAGTTTTTTTAAAATTATTGACTTTTTCATGTGGGCAGAATGATTTGGTTAATTCTGGTTAACTTTAACCATGTTGGTTGTTTTAAACCACCAATTTAGTTTTATTTTAAGCACGCAATAATTGGCCTTGTTGGTTCATAAAAGCCACTTTTAAGCGCTGTATGCCTAGGCTCATTTCCGCCTCATTTAAATGAGCGTAGCCTAAGCGTATAGCCGATACTTGATGTTCCGACGACGAATAATAACTAGCGGCAGTAAAGCCGACTTTCTCAAGTTCTGCATCTGCTTGCAATCTCAGCATATTGATTAATGGGCTAAGCTCTAACCAAATAGCCAAGCCGCATTCCGGCAACTTAAAGCTAACAAACTCAGCCAATTCTGCCTGCAACAAATTAGCCATATGGGCACGACGCTCCGCATAAATCTTTAATGAGCGAGCTCGGTGGCGCTTAATTTCGCCATTTTTAAGTAATTCGCTCATGGCCATTTGACTAACCTGGTCAGCCTGCCCATCCATCAGCTTAATTTGGGCTGCACACTCATCAACGTATTCAGGCTGCGCCACGATGAAACTCAAATTTAAAACATGGCCTAATAAGCTTGATAAGGAGCCAAGGTAAACCGTATTGTTTGCTTTGACCTGGCTGGCCATTGGCAAGCTGGTCTGATTGCTAAAGTTAAAATCGTGGCTATCGTCGTCTTCAATGATCAAAAATTGGTAGCGTTCAGACAAGGCCTGCAATTCTTGCCTGCGTTTAGCCGACATGCTGATGGTTGTGGGTATTTGCTGTTGTGGACTCAGGTAAACAGCCCGAATCTTATATTGCACGCAAAGCAACTCAAGGTTAGCTATGTCTATGCCATGATTGTCATGGCTAATATTTAGGATATTCGCGCCACAATTGGCAAATGCTTGCCTGGCCATAGGATTACTGAGCTGTTCGAACACAACAAATTCATTGTTATGAATTAAAGTTTTGGCTATGGCAAACAAAGCCTTCTGAGTGCTTGCGACCAAGCTTATCTGCTCCAACTTCAGATGCATGCCGCGTTCGTGGTTCAACATCTGCGCGATGGCTAAACGCAAGTTAGGCTCGCCTTTCGCATCGTATTGAATTGGTGTTTTGTGTCTAGCCATGAAAATCAAGGCATGCCTAATCGCTCTGGATATAGCCTCAAAAGGCATTAGCCTATTATCGGTCGTGCCTTCAGTAAATTGGATGAAATCATGACCTACTTTATTGCTTAGGCTAGCCGATTCAGCCGTTTTTGGCACCAAGCTCAATGGGCTAGACTTGCTGTTTGAAGCCAATTTAGACGATTCTGCTTTGGGTGATAAGAAGGTACCGCGTTTGTTTTCACTGATTAACCATCCTTGGGCAATCAATTCATCGTAGGCTTGTATGACGGTTTTACGGTTGACCTTGATTTTTTTAGCTAGGTCGCGGGAACCTGGCAAGGCCGTGCCAGAGATAAAACGACCATTGTTTATATCAATGATAATTTGCTGGGCGATTTGCACATGGATGGCTGTGCCGGATGCGCGATCGATACTGATGTTGAGTTCCCACGGTCTTAGCATAGCTTCCCTCTTTCGTTTTATTGCACCTAAAACGATTTTTAAGCAAGCTGACAGCGGTTTAAAAAGTTGCTGTCAGACTGATTTAAATTGCAATTGAGGGGTACTAGGCGAACCCAAGGTTTGCATCATAGCAAAAGATTATAAATTTGCTAAATGCCTAGTCTGGACCAGTATGCATTAAAAAACTGGAGGGCATGCTCCGGTTATTTTATGGATTAAAGTTACAATCGTTTACAAATTGAAACAATTGTTTGTGTCAGCCTTGTGGCTTTAGCAAGCGATTCGATTGATTATCTGACATCCTAGTGCCAGTTTTACGTGGACAAATTGAGGCCATGAACCTCATTCTTAAAATTATCTTTGGAGATAACTATGTTTACAAAAAAACGTGTAATAGGTCTAGCGGTTAGCGCCGCTTTTGCTATGCCCATGCTGGCATCAGCAGCGGCTGATCAAGAAAAAGCCATGACAGATTCTAATAACTGGTTGCACCCACGTGGTCAACACGACAACCAAGGCTACAGCAAACTAGCACAAGTGAATAAAGGTAACGTTAAAAACCTTAAAATGGCTTGGTCATTTGCAACCGGTGTAAACCGTGGCCACGAAGGTTCACCAGTCATCGTTGGCAACATGATGTACTTGCACACAGCGTTCCCAAACAACGTATACGCTCTAGACTTAAACGACAATCAAAAAATCGTTTGGTCTTACTTCCCAAAACAAGATCCATCAGTACAAGCTGTTTTATGTTGCGATAACGTAAACCGCGGTCTTGGCTACGGCGACGGTAAAATCTACCTACAACAAAACGACGGTAACTTGGTTGCTTTAGACGCTAAAACTGGTGCTAAAGTATGGTCTACATTAGTTAACGATCCAAAAGTTGGCGCGACTAACACCAACGCTCCGCACGTCATTAAAGATAAAGTATTGACAGGTTGTTCAGGTGCTGAGTTCGGCGTACGTTGCTTCATCGCCGCTTACAACATTAAAGACGGTTCATTGGCATGGAAAGCCTACTCAACAGGTCCTGATGCTGAAATCTTACATGATAAAAACACCAATAAAGATAACCCACAATACAGCGCCCTATCCGTATACGAGGACGTGAATGGCGGTAATAAAATTGGCGGTTCATTCAAAGCCCTACCATTTGAAAAATTAAAAATTGGTGAGCGCGAGTTAGGCACACGTACATGGTTGAAACCACAAGCAGTTAAAGATGGTTGGCAACATGGTGGTGGCTCTGTATGGGGCTGGTGGCCGTATGATGCTCGTACAAACTTGGTTTACTACGGTGCAGGCAACCCATCCGTTTGGAACCCAGATGTACGTCCAGGCGACAACAAATGGTCTATGACAGTGACAGCTCGTGACTTAGACACTGGCGTTGCAAAATGGGCGATGCAAATGACGCCACACGATGAGTGGGATTACGACGGCGTGAATGAAGTAATCTTGTTCGACAAAGGTGGTAAAACATACGCATGGCACCATGACCGTAACGGCTTCTTGTATACATGGAATGCGGGAACAGGTACTTTAGTAGCAGCACAAAAATCCCACCCATTTGTTAACTGGGCAACCGATGTTAACTTGAAAACAGGCGTGCCTAACAAAACAGCAAACGCGTCTACTCACCAAGACTACAATGCTAAAGGCATCTGCCCAGCTGCTTTGGGTACTAAAGACCAACAACCAGCCGCGTACTCACCAAAAACAGGTTTGGTTTATTCACCGCTTAACCACGTGTGCATGACCTACGAACCAGTTGAGTCTAAATACGTATCCGGTCAACCATGGGTTGGTGCTACATTGACCATGTTCCCAGGTCCAGACGGTGTAATGGGTGGCTTTGCTGCTTACGATCCAATGACAAACAAAAAAGTTTGGTACAACAAAGAGAAATTCTCTGCTTGGGGAGGTGCTTTAACCACTGCGTCAGA
>SXGU01068611.1_pt1 | contig 33019 bp, 23 predicted proteins | sample 3174531 | NCBI WGS metagenome assembly SXGU01 (sample SAMN11356863, study PRJNA531348) | freshwater metagenome | isolation source: freshwater sample F1-140 | place: China: Fuxian Lake, Yuxi | collected 2017-12-25 | reverse complement strand
GCGAAAATTGGCCGCCAAAAACTTCATCCCCTGCTTTTGCAGAAACGCCTTGGCCGCGCGCTCCCCCAACCGACCGCGCCGTAAATGCTCGGGTTCGTCGGTTGCTGCGATAGCTTTAAGTTTCTGCCAAAGTTTCTTCACGGGCTTCATTTTAGAACGAATTCCTCCTGCTCCGCCTTCAACGGCGCGAAGCTGCGGCGATGGATGGGGCACGGCCCGAGCCGCGCGATGGCAGCGAGGTGAGCGGGCGTGCCGTAGCCCTTGTGCTCCGCGAAACCGTAGCCGGGAAACTGCCGGTCGAACTCGCGCATCAGCCGGTCGCGCGTGACCTTCGCCAGCACGCTTGCGGCGGCGATGGAGTAGCTGCGCTCGTCGCCCTTCACGAGCGGCGTCTGCGCCCAGCGCAGCGACTTCACGCGCAAGCCGTCCACGAGGACGTGCGCGGGCGGGGGCGTGAGCTGTGCCAGCGCGTCGTTCATCGCACGGTGCGTGGCTTCCAGGATGTTGATGCGGTCGATTACCGCCGCGTCCGCCTGCGCGATGGCGAAGCGGACTTCCACCCGCGACGTGAGCCAGGCAAAGTAATGCTCGCGCTGCGCCTCGGTGAGTTGCTTGGAGTCATTCAGCTCCGCCAACTCAGCAGGAAAGTTTCTCCCCAGCCACTCCGCAGGAAACATCACCGCTGCCGCGACCACTGGTCCCGCCAGCGGCCCGCGACCCGCCTCGTCAAGTCCGGCGAGCAAGGTCACGCCCGTAGCCACCAACTCGCGCTCGTGAGCGAGCCGGTCCACGGACTTGCTGCCACCGTTTCGCCCTTCGCGTCCGTTGCGTGAGGCAGACTTTGCCATGCTTCAACTCAGCGCCTCGACTGCCGCCGCGAAGTCCGCCGGCCAAGGTGCTTCACACGCGAGCACCTTGCCCGTCTTGGGATGCGTGAAGGCCAGCTTCGCCGCGTGCAGCATCTGGCGCGGCGCTTCGTAGCCCGTCAGCTCGCGGAACTTCGCGTTCTGCTTCTTACCGTAGATCGAGTCGCCCACGAGCGGGTAGCCGAGGTGCTCGAAGTGGACGCGGATCTGGTGCGTGCGGCCCGTGTGCAGCCGGCAATGCACGAGTGTCGAAGCCTTGAGCCGGCGCGCCACCTCGTAGCTCGTCCACGCCGAGCGCCCGCCGCCCTCGGTCGCAGCCATACGCTTGCGATGCGTCACGTGCCGCGCAATGGCGACCTTGATCTCGCCTTGGTTACGCGACGGCGCGCCGCAGATAAGTGCGTGGTAAATCTTCTCCACCTCACGACTGGCGAACTGCTCGGAGATCGCGGTGTGGATTGCGTCGCTCTTCGCCACCACGAGGCAGCCGCTCGTCTCCAAATCCAGCCGGTGCACGATGCCCGGCCGCGCCACGCCGCCGATGCCGCTCAACTGGCCCTTGCAATGATGGAGCAGCGCGTTGACCAGCGTGTGCCGCTCGTGGCCATTGCCAGGGTGCACGGCGATGTCCGGCGACTTGTTCACGACGAGCAGCGACTCGTCCTCGTAGAGCACGGTGATGGGCAGGTCCTCTGGCTCGGCCTTGTCGGGTCGCGGGTCCGGCCAGTGGACGGCTACTACCTCGCCCGCGTGCGGCGCGTGCGTGGGTTTTACCCTCTCGCCGTTGACGGTGATTTCGCCTTCCTCGATGAGCCGCTGGAGCGCGCTGCGCGACGCCATCGGATAACGCGTGTGCAGGAAGCGATCGAGCCGCTCGCTGGGCAGCGTGACCTCGATGGTGAAGGTGTCGGAACGTTCGCTCATGCAGGTTTGGGATTTTGGACTTCGGACTTTGGACTTTGCCCGCCACCGGACTTGAACCAGACGTAGAACCCCACGCCCGCCGCGAAGATGCCGATGCTCACGAGTTGCCCCGGCGAGAGCGGTCCGATGAACTTCGTCGGCGCGTAATCGCCCCGGAAGTGTTCCACCAGCGCGCGCACCGGTGCGTAGGCCATCAGGTAAAAGGCGAAGATTTGCCCATCGAACCGCTTCCTCCGATACAGCCAAGCCAACGCGCCGTAGAGCGCGAGATTCAAACCCGCCTCGTAGAGCTGCGTGGGATGCACGCCCGCACCGTGCGTCGGGTGGTCGGCCGGGAAATGCACCGCCCACGGCTGCTCGCATGCACGCCCGTGGCAGCAGCCGGTCATGAAGCAACCCATCCGGCCCATCGTGCATCACCAGAATGTCGGGTTCCAAATCGGCAAGCGCCCGCGTGATGGCATTAAAATCCTGCTCGTTTCGACGGAGCGGCCGCTCTGGGTTCCCAATGACACCGGACAATCCGGCTATCATCAACCCGTCGGCTTCACTCAAGTCCCCGTCCAAGAGGTGGATTCCCGGCTGCTGTTTGAATTCAACCAAGTCCGCTTTCAACCAGTGATCACCGAGCAGATCGTGATTTCCAGCGACTCCAGCAACCCACCGAAAGTGCTGTGCAAACGCCGTCCAAACTGACCGGACATCGCCAGATCCGCCACGCTTGTCGAGTCCTTCGCGGCAATAGAAATCTCCCGCCAGCACCACGCCAACTCGCTCCGTCGGTGGTATCAATCCTTGGGCGGCGAGCTCATCAGCGCATTCGGCCACGCTCTCGCCGAGCGGGCGAGTGTCCGCACTGCTGCCAACAGACCGGATGCGTCCCTGCAAATCCGCCGTGATAAGTAGCGCATCCAGGCCCTTTGGGAGCCCTTCAACCTGACCACGCAGGAACGGCAACAACTCTCTGACTGGCTTTCCGCTGCTGCTCACGTTGAGGAACGGCAAGGAATGAAACGGGGTCTGTTCGATGGAGAGAATGCGGAGCATGAGGTTAGGGGCTGTGTTGGCTGCGCTACTTTGACGGGATAAACCGTTCGAACTCGATCGCTGTGGGGCCGATGATCGAATGGCGGATATTCCGAATGTTGCGATTCTTGGTGATCTCCAAGGTCACGTAATGGAGCCGCGTGTCCATCTGGCCGGCCTGCACCCACACGGTGTCACCCACGACGCTTATCCAACGCCCTCCTGGCTGATAGGGCGACTCGTGTATGTGACCAGACACCCCAAGCAAAGGTTGTCCCGTGCGAATCCAATTGAGCAAGGTGGGTGAACCGACTTGCTGTCCGTCCCCGACAATATCCATTCCCAACTCCGTCGGAGGCTGGTGGATCAGCCAGATGCTTCGGGCCAGCTCGGATGGCGTCAGTTGGTTCGTCAGTGCTTCGATGCGCTGGCCCAGACTGGGCTTGCGCAGCAGATGCTCCCGCAAATCGTCGATCTCGAGCCAATGTCCGTCCGCTGAGACTGTCAGTCCCTTCCCGCGATACTGAATGGGGCACTCAACGTGCTCCTCGTCGGCAACGCACCAGTCCTTGTAGGCGAAGGGATAATCCCTCACCTGAGCAACCCCACAGAAAATCAGACCTTGTTCGCGAAGGACTTTGCCATTCAGGTTGACGCAAAGATCCTCCTTGGCCAGTTCGTCAAGCAGGGACTCCAAGGGGAGGAAGTCGTCGTTGCCCATCATCAGCAACACATGGGCAGCCGCACCGCGCATTTTCTCCAGGTTGCGGCGGAGTCGAGGAAAGAAATCGCGCTGGCCCTTGAAACCACCGGTCTTGGGCAACAGGTCGCCGGCGATCAAGACATAGTTCGGCTTTTCTTCCTCAACAATCGAGGCGAGTTGTTCCCACTTCGCAATGTGCTGGTGAATGTCGGAAGTGAGCAAGACGCGCGTCTGTTTCATGGATGTCCTTGCATAATCTTCTGGCGGGCAGCCAGGTAGCAACTCTCGGTCTCGGCACTGTGGCCAAACCTGCAAACGACCGTGCCTGTGCTGTCCCGAACCGCCACCGAGGTTTGCGCGGCAGGCAAGGCGGTGCCTCCAAGGTAGCGCCTCTCGCTGAGCAGGATTGAAGCACCCCAACTCGACTCGCCATTGATTTCCACATGGAGGCACCGCTCGATAAACCGGCCGCGCTCGTCCATCCCCTCCGCCGGCGCGCTCGCGCGCACATCGGCCCTTGATGCAGCAGCAATGAACGCCATCACTGAGGAAAGGTCGTTGGGCAGCAGGGATGGGGTAAACAAATTTTGGGATGTCACTTCCTCCTGCAATCGCTCCTTCTGTGATCTCTCCACCGATGCGAACAGCCGCTCCGAGTTCAACTGATCCTCGGCGGCAACCGGAAACGCTCCAGGCTCAAGTCGAGTTGCCCAGAAACCGAAGATTGAAGCCGCTGTGTCCGTGCTGGGCTGAAGTTTCCTGGCCAAGCGCACCTTGAACAAGGTTCCCTCAGCGGGCGTGTGCGATTCGAATGCCGCTTCAGACGGGCCGATGTGCAGTGTCCAACTGATCTCGGCGTGGCCACCTTGCAACAGCATAATCAACAGTTTGTCAGCGGCATTCATCATGATTCTCGGCTGTTCGTTCGCTCTCCTCGCGCTCTCCTTCGCCCTCGATGGGCGTCTGCAGGTAGAGCCAATGCTGGACAGCGCGCCACGTATCGGGCGATGGCTCACGGTTGGCCTTCAGCTTCAACTCGGAAACAAACCATCGCCCGCCATTGGTCCGCTCCAAGCGCAGCGTTGCGCGTTGTGGTGCCATTACGCGGTAGAGGTAGCAGCGTCCATCGCGCGCCAGCCCCGAGTAATCCTCAGCGCAGTGCTGCATCACTTTCGATTTGTCCATCAGGCCATGTTCGTCCTCAATGGGCACGATGGACTTTGTGCCAGGAACAGGCGAAGGAGGGAATGCGACCGTGGGATTCCCTTTCTTCCGCGCGTTCGACTTCTACGATCCTCAACAACGGGGTAGCGCGAGCATCAAGGCCGTCCTGCCGGTGATCACGGGCAGTGGTTACGAGCAACTGGCCATTCAGGACGGGGGAACGGCGAGCAGGTTGTATTTGGCGGCTGTATTTGGCGAGATGGCTGATGAGGAGCGAGGCCGCGTCTTCACCGAACTCGACGACTATTGCGGGCTGGATACGCGGGGGATGATCGGGATTGTTGAGGCGCTTCAGAACGGGTCAATGCAGGGAAGGCCAGCTAACATTTCATAGCCTCTAGCGCTTCGGGCAGCACCCCAAAGGTCCGACTACTCTTCGGGTCAATTCTGGCAATGAAAGCCGCACAGTTTTTTCGTTTAATGAAAGTCAACAAGTGACAAGCTGCGAAGAATGAAACGTGCCCGAAACCCAAAATACGCTGCCCTGACGCTGCTGGGTAATCCTCAAGCGGCATTTCCAAAATCGCCGAAGCAGGCCACGCTTGAGGCCTTCCCGAACCCTAACAGGCCGCGTGACTACTCGATCCGGATTGATTGCCCGGACTTCACATCGCTGTGCCCCGTAACTGGCCAACCAGATTTCGCAGAAATCGTTGTTGAATACGTCCCGGACGACCGTTGCGTGGAGACGAAGTCGCTCAAGCTCTATCTGTCATCCTACCGCAATGTATATTCCTTCAATGAGGCGGTGATCAACCGAATCCTTGACGATCTCGTTGCCGCCTGTCACCCACGGCGCATGCGTGTTGAGGGCCGTTTTGTCGCGCGTGGTGGCCTGGCCTTGACCGTAACCGCCGAGCACCCGCAGGGTGAGAGCGGGTCAAAACGCTCAGTCAACAATGGAGGCAAGAAATGAAGAAAAAAGTTGTAGTTTTGATCAGCGGCGGCATGGATTCGGTAGCTGCCCTCTACGAGGCGCATAGGCAACACGAAACCGTCGGTGCTTTGAGCTTCGATTACGGGTCCAAGCACAACCACAAAGAGATCCCTTTCGCTCAGCGGCACTGCCAGGCTCTCGGCATCCCACACCGGGCCATCCGCCTCGATTTCGTCGGGCAACTCTTCAAGTCCGACCTCTTGAAGTCCGGCGGCGCGATTCCCGACGGTCACTACGAACAGCAGAACATGAAGCAGACGGTTGTGCCGTTTCGTAACGGCATCATGCTTGCGGTCGCCGGCGGCTACGCCGAGTCCATTGAGGCGCAGGGCTTGGTCATCGCCGCCCACTCAGGCGACCACGCGATCTACCCCGACTGCCGTGAGGATTTTATGAAGGCTATGGGCGACGCCATCCGCCTCGGCACCTACGCCGCCATCGAGATTTTGCGCCCGTTCATCCACAACACGAAGGCGGAGATCGCCCAGCGCGGCCACGAACTCGGTGTGGATTTTGCGCAAACATGGTCCTGCTACAAGGGTGAGGACGTTCACTGCGGAACCTGCGGCACGTGCGTCGAGCGCCGCGAGGCCTTTCAGGTGGCTGGATTGGTCGACCCCACCGTTTACGCCAGCACTTCACCGTTGCCGCCCAAACCTGCAGCAGCCGTTGCCTGAATGTTTGTCTCGGAAATTTTCTATTCCGTTCAGGGGGAGGGCGAACTGACGGGGGTTCCTTCGGTGTTCGTCCGCACCTCTGGCTGCAATCTCCGCTGCAACTGGTGCGACACCATGTATGCCTCGTGGAATCCCGAAGGCACGGAGATGTCCATCGCGGAGATCGTCGACGAAGTTGCCAAGCACCCGGCTCAGCACTGCGTGCTTACCGGCGGTGAACCGATGGTCGCCAAGGGCATCCGCGATCTCGCGCAGGCGCTCCGCTCCGCGGGCAAACACATCACCATCGAGACCGCCGCCACGGTTCCGCCCGAGGGCATCGCGTGCGACCTCGCCTCGCTCAGTCCCAAGCTCAGCAACTCCGCTCCGGACGAACGCCTCACTGCCGGTTGGCGTGAGAAGCACGAGCAACTACGCCGGCAACCCGACGTCATCCGCGCGTGGATCAACCACTGCAACTACCAGTTGAAGTTCGTCGTAACCTCCGCCGATGATGTGGGCGAAATCCGCGTTTTGCTGGCCGATTTGAAGCTCCCCGTTCCGCCGCACAAAGTCCTGCTTATGCCCGAGGGGACCACGGTTGAAAAAATCCGGGGCCGGAATGAAACTTTGGTGGAGCTTTGTAAGCGGCATGGGTATCGTTTTTGCCATCGCCTGCACGTCGAACTGTTCGGCCATACGCGAGGGACCTGAATGCCATACCGAATCTGCAAAACCTTCGAGATCGAAAGCGGGCACATGCTCTCCAAGCATCCCGACCTCTGCAAGTTTCCGCACGGCCACTCTCGCAAGGTCGAATTCGTCCTCGAAGCGGACGATTTGGACGAGAACGAGATGGTCTGCGACTTCAAATCGCTCAAGGAAGCCATGGGCCATTTTCTTCAGGCGTGGGACCACGCGCTGTGCGTGAACACCAAGGATCCGCAGCACGATATGCTCAAGAATGCCTACGGCGAGCGCATCATCAGTTTCGACGGGATTGACCCCACTACGGAGGTCATGGCCCGCCGCGTGCACGAAGAGTTGAAGCGCAATCTTGCCGCCTACACGGCGAATCCTTCGGCGAAGTATCAACTCCGCCCGACTGTGCGCGTCGTAAAGGTCCGCGTCTGGGAAACCAGCAGCTCATGGGCCGAATATGAAGAATAATCGGCGACCAGTCGGAACTTACGCGGCTAAAAAACCTTTGGCTGACATCCAGAAGTCGCGCGACCAGCGGGGCATCGAGATCAACAAGGTCGGCGTCTGTGACCTCACCTTCCCTATTGCGGTTTTGGATCGCGAAAGCCAGCGGCAGCAGACGGCTGCGCGGGTCTCGATGTCGGTGAATCTTCCACATCACTTCAAGGGCACTCACATGAGTCGCTTCGTCGAGGTGCTCTGCCGCCACGAGGGCGAGTTCACCATGCACACGCTGCCGATCATGCTGCATGAGTTGAAGCAGCGACTCGAGGCCGAGGCGGCTCACATCGAGTTGGAGTTCACATATTTCCTCCACCGTTCCGCCCCGGTCACCGGACAGCGGGCACCGATGGATTACCAGTGTGCTTTCGTTGCGGAGTCAAACGCCAGTGAGGATGACTTCGTGCTGCGCGTCAAGGTGCCCGTGGGAACCCTCTGCCCGTGCTCGAAGGAGATCAGTGACTATGGCGCGCACAACCAGCGGGGCTACATCACAATTTCGGTGCGACCTCGGCGAAAGGGCAAGCAGTGGGAGTTGATCTGGTTCGAGGAACTTATCGAACTTGCCGAGCGTTCCGCCTCCTCTCCCGTCTATCCGCTGTTGAAGCGTTCAGACGAACGCCACGTCACGATGCAGGCCTACGACAACCCGGTCTTTGTGGAGGATGTCGTGCGCAACGCCGCTGGGTTTCTAATGAAAGACAAGCGAGTTGCCTGGTTCGAGGTCAGCGCTGTCAACCACGAGAGCATCCACAACCACTCCGCCTTCGCCGTCGTGTGCTCACACTGACCCAATGTCACGGGCCTAACCCTTCGACCGCCGTAGCGGTCATCCTAAAGCTTTGCGACGCCTCGGCCACGCCCGAATGGCGAGAGGAGATCGCTCGCCGCTCACGGCGCTTTTTCGACCCCCTGCCTGATGACCACGAAATCATGCGCCGCATCTGCGTGGCTATTGCCTACAGCCAAGGTTCGCGTTCCTCGCTGATTGGCGGCCTGATCCAGACGCCAGTTTTTAAGGAAGCCTTCGCCAGTTTTGTTCCCGCCGCACTCGCCCGTCGTAATCCGGAGCGCATCCTTGCCAATTATTGGAAGCACCTCACGCTCTTCCGATTTCGCAACAAGGTTTGCCGTATCGTGCTATGCGCCCGTATCCTCAATAAGATTATTCGCGACTGCGGTTCGTTCGCCGCCTACCTCGAAAGTTTTCAGATTCCCCGTCGGATTCGCACTGCGGCGCACATTGAACAGTTCTGGCAACGCTTCAATACGCTCCAGTTCGACCTTCGGCGCCGCGAAATGCCGTTCTTCCGTTCCACCACCAGCCTGCTGCAGTTGCTCCTCGACCTCGATTACGACTCGATCAAACCCGACCTCATCGTCATGCGCCTCGCGCGCCGCCTCGGCATCGTGAATCGCGAAACGGGCGACCTAGCCTTCAGGCAATGCGTTCGCTTCCTCCAGGAGTATTCCATCGCGAACTCCTGCCGTGCCGCCGAACTCGATCTCGCCCTACTGGCCTTCGGCGGTCAGACCGGAGCGCGGCAGTTGCTGACGCAGAATTTTTGTCCCGCAGCCGACCCTTGTCACCATCCGGCGTGTCGCGTCGGCAGAGATCGCCTATGCAGTGCTCGAGAATCTAATGTGAGCTAGACCGTCGCGTGCAAACATTTGTCGATATTCGATGGGAGGACCCTAGAGTGATAGGATGTTTTGTCCGTTCCAAATCTTATGTCGAATTGGGGTTCGGCAAATTCGTAGGAAAGAATGGGGACAAGATTGAGATCGAATTCTTCGATTCACCAATCTCGACTGAGCGACATCGGGTGCTTGATGACCCCGCGAACATCGCAATGGTTCGATTGGACCCTCAGACCCGTGTTTATTTCTTCGATCAGACGGATGCCTGTTGGCGATCAGGACGTGTCGTCGACCACATAGATAGTAATTGCTACATCGCCCTTCCCAACAATAGGGAGATGCTCCTCCACGACAGCCAAGTCTACACGCGCTGGAATCGTCCGATTCAAGACCCATGTGAACACCTCGCTGCGCGCGTTTGCGAGACGCCGTTTTTTCACAGTTCTCGGGCTGAGTTGCTCGCGTCCTTCGTGCGCCAGCGGGCTGCATCAGCCGGGATGACCGGGTTCCTGTCTGCGCCAATCGCTTTGGAGCGGCACCAAGTAGAAGTCGTGCGCCGCGTATTACAGGATCCGGTGCAGCGATATTTGCTCGCGGACGAAGTCGGTCTAGGAAAAACAATCGAAGCTGGTGTCATCATTCGCCAATACGTGCTGGATCATTTGCAGACGCATCGCGTCCTTGTGATTGCGCCAGAGACATTGGTCGGGCAGTGGGAATCGGAGTTGTCCGATCGCTGCCAGTTGGGCGAACGGTTCGATCACAACGTGAAGATTGTGGCCTTGGAGAAATTGGCTGAGACGCCGCGAGAGCAGCTTACCGCGGGGATGGTGGTAGTGGACGAGGCTCACCAAGCGGTGCGTGGATGGGAACAGCCGAAGAGTTCTTCATTGCGAACCCGTTTCGAACTGCTGCGCGCTATCACCGCGCCGAAAACTGCGTCCCGTTTGCTTTTGTTGTCAGCTACGCCGGTCCGACGCAATGAGGACGGTTTTCTGGCGCTGCTACATCTACTTGATCCAGCGGTTTACAGTTTGAGCGATAAGGAGGCTTTTCGCGAGAAGGTCTCAAAGCGTCAGGAACTGGCCGATCTTTTCTACGCCTTCACAGAAGGGCAGCAGAGTTTTTTCATTGAAGGAATGGTCGAACAATTGGCTTCGATGTTTCCTCGGGATAGTCGGATGCTGGGACTCCTCGATAATCTTCGCCCGTGGTTGGAGGTTTCTGTTTCGGAGGACTCAGTTGAACGGTGCGCTGCAATCCGGGCGGTGCGCACGCATCTCAGCGAGACGTATCGCTTGCATCGCCGTTTGCTGCGGAATCGCCGTTCTCCAGAAGTGGAAGGCCTGCTTCCGGGAAGGCAGGGCCTGATTCGCGTTCCGTATAGCGATCCGGTGGCCCGTCTGGTTGAGCAGGGGTTGGAAAAGTGGCGCGCGGCTGCGGCAGCTTCGATCTGGAATCGCCAAAATTCGGATGAAGCACTCGCGCTCAGCAGCATCTTCCTCGTGCTGCTCGAAGCGAGTGCATGTGATCTGAGTGCGCTCGCGTGGTGTGTTGCTGAACGGATGTGCCCCGGGCAACCTCCCGCCAAATCGTTCGGTCGGCTAGCGGCGCAAGATCGAGCGTTGGTTCTCCAAACGCAGCCCCAATTTTTCGAGGAACAGGCGATCCTAAAGGAAATCCTCAAGGCGGCGAAGTGCGTCCCTAATCCCAATCAGGATCGCATTCAGCGCATCGGTGAAATCGCGAACGAGCAACTGACCAAGGGGGTTCGCGTTGTGGTTTTCACCTCAAGTCCTGCGCTCGCGGATCAGCTTTTTACCTTGCTCAATCGCGCCCGTCGGGTTCCGGTTTTTCGCCATCGGTTGGAGGAAGAAAGCTGGCACGATTTCCGGGATGCGACGACTCCGGCTTTGCTGGTTTGTGACTTCCGGGCCGAAGAGGGACTCAATCTGCAAGGAGGACGGACCTGCATGATTCATGCTGACTTTCCGTTGTCGCCAAACTCGCTGGAGCAGCGCATGGGACGGCTAGATCGCTTCGGCGTGGGCCATGCCGTGGTCTCGCTGGCGCCAGTCCCCGAGGAATGTCCTTATCAGGAAGCGTGGCTGGAGTGTTTGACCGATGCTTACGCGGTGTTTTCCCGCTCGATCGCGGCTTTGCAATATGTGGTGGAAGACGAGATGCGCAGCTTATCGAGCGCGCTGCTCACGGACGGCGAACCGGCCTTTCGCGAGTCCATCAACCGCCTCGGTGGCGACCAGGGGGTGTTGCAAAAAGAACTGAAAGCGATTCGCGCGCAGGATGAACTCGACTCCATCAACGTCATGACCGGCGGCGAAGCGGGCGATCTAACTGCGAGCATCGAAGCGCTCGAAGAGGACTCCGCCAAACTGCAGGCACCGGTGGAGGCATGGCTCACCGAGCGCCTGCACTTCATCCGCGTCGGTGAAAACAACCCCAGAGATAATGTAGCGCGGTATCACTACATCCGACCTGGTCAGCACCGCCCCACGCTGATGTCGGTGCGTGACTTCCAACTGTGGTTTACGCGGTCGGTGGAACTCGGTGCCAGGCACACCCATTTCAAGCAACCGCTGACCTGGGCATTGAGTTTTTTCCGCGAGACCGCACGTTCCCGCAAAGTGGGGTTGGGTCGGATTGGGAATCCGGTGCTCGACTGTCTCCATCGCTATTTGCGCTGGGATGACCGTGGCACCTGCTTCGCTTTCTGGCGAATTTCCCCGCTAGTTAAGACCTCAGAGATCCAACTCTTCCTGCGCTTTGATTTCGTCATTGAGGCCGGTTTGAAAGCAGTCTCTGCGCTCGCGAAGGCGCATCCCGAATTGAGTGAAGCCGCGCTGCGGCGGCGCGCGGACGCGGTTTTCCCGCCGATCGCCCGAACCTTGTGGCTTAACGAAGATCTGGATGAACCAGACGAAATGACCCGCGCCGAACTGGTTCGGCCCTATGTGAAGAGCGCCACCGACACCAATATCAACCAGGACCGCTGGCCATCGGTGCAGTCACATTTCGATCTCGCTAACTGGCCGCATCGCTGCCGTTCTGCCCGGGCGGCAGCCGCCGATGCGGTGGTGCGCCAGGTGGATCTTGCGCAATTGACGCGCGAACTGGCCACCCGTCTGGAAGTCGAAACCACCGTCGTGAAGGAACAGTGCCAAAGCCGGATCGAGGCGCTCTCCCAATCTCTGCGGGAGGCGACTCTCGCGCAGGAAGAATGGGCCATGGAAATGCGGGTGCGCGATGCGCTCCTGGCGAGCATTCATAAACACGGAATTCGACTGGACGCAGCCGGAGCGGTTTTCCTGGCCGGAGTTCCACTCCAGCAATGATTTCCCAGTGAGTTTCCAACAAATCAGCGTAATTCTAAGGACGTGGCCAGATGCGGTAATGCCCGCGACGCCATTTCCTGATGGCCCGTGCGAGCGGGTGCGACTCGCGCTGCGAGCACTGAAGGAAGGATCTTCGCCCGTTGGGTCCGCCGATCTGGCGAGCCTCATCCGCTATGTCGCCCGGCGCGAAGCGGCCAAGTTTCACGGGCATCCCCGATTGCAGGTGCCATGCGTGGCACCGTGGCCGGACCGAGATGAGTGGAAGGCTCATGGCTGCTTCGTCAGCGATGCACCTCGGTCGGGATTCTGCACGATCGAAGCGAAGGAGTGGCTGCCCGATTGGCTTGAGCAGAAAACGCAATGGCCCCCTTTCCAGGCTGCAGAAGAGGGAAAACTGCGGCGGAAACAGCACCTTATTCCCGCCGATCCGGCGGTTCGTGAGCGCTTCAAGCTGGACCATTATCTATCGTCCTCTCAAGCAGATGCCGTGCGCGGAGTCGCGCTCTCCCCGCCTGGTTCGGTAACGGTGGTCGCGCTGCCCACCGGTGCCGGCAAAAGTCTGGTCGGTCTTTCCGCAGCGTTGCTGGGTTTCGCCGGTGGCGTCTCTGTGGTAGTGGTGCCCACGATCGCCCTAGCCTATGATCAGGCATTCAAGGCGAGAGAAATTTTTCCGGGCGTGCCGATCGATGCCTGGCGCGGTGAACTGAAGCCTGATGAGCGGAATGCCATCCGCCAACGCATCCGTTCTGGCCAGCAGCGAATCATCTACGCCGCGCCCGAAAGCATCATCGGCGCCCTCGCCAGCGCCCTATACGATGCTGCGCACCAAGGCCTCCTTCGCGCGTTCATCGTGGATGAGGCGCACCTCGTCGCCCAGTGGGGCAACGGATTTCGCCCGGATTTTCAGGCAATGAGCGGCCTCTGGCAGCAGTTGCGCCAAATAAGTCCTTCGGACTGTGCCTTCCGCACGGTGTTAATGACAGCCACCCTTACGGAGGAATCGTATCGCACGCTTCATACCTTTTTCGGCCCGGCAGATCAGATCGAAACGCTAGCCTCCGTGCATCTCCGTCCTGAACCCGATTATTTCATCGCGGAATGCCAAAGCCCAGCGGAACTGCGCGGGTCATTGTTTGCGGAGAATCCCGGTGGAGCACCTCCGGGACAAAATCGCCGCTTGCCGGAGCAAGTCGCGAGCGTGCTGGAAGTGCTACGATGGGGACCGCGCCCGGCGATTCTCTACGTGACCGAGCGCGTCGAGGCGAAGAGGTGGCACCAGCGTTTGCAGAAGGAGCAGTGGCTGCGAGTCGGTTGCATCCACGGTGGCACTGACGGCGGAGCGCGTGAGCGAGCCATCGATCTCTGGCACAAGAATCAACTCGATGTGATGGTGGCCACTTCCGCCTTTGGGTTGGGCATGGACAAAGGCGACGTGCGCCTCGTCATTCACGCCTGCGTGCCGGAAACGGTGGATCGTTTTTACCAGGAGGTCGGCAGGGGCGGACGCGATGGCTGCCCTTCCGTGTCAGTGCTGCTCTGGGCGCAGGAAGACTGCAAGGTCGCGGAAGGAATCAGCGGCCCAAAGATAATCGGCGAAGAACTTGGGCTTGAGCGCTGGAAGGCCATTCGGCACAGCAGCAAATGGGATGGCGAGATGATGCTAGCGAATCTTCGCGCCCTGCGACCGGGGAAGACGTGGGACAGCGAGGCCAATATGGGATGGAACATGAAAACGCTGCTCCTCCTGGCACGCGCGGGCGCGCTGACGATCGAAAGCCGCCGCCCTCCGACGGTGACCATCGAGCAAGGTGAGACCGAGGCGGGGTTTGAAAAACGTCTGGCAGAAAAAATGGAGGAGCACTGGTCGCTTTGCCCGGTGCGATTGCACGCCGCTGCCGACCTGTCGACACCAGAATATTGGGCGGCCGTTGTCGCGAGCAACCGCCTTGAAACGCTCGCCGCAGCCAGTTTGAATTGGAGGCGCATGCGCGAAGTGCTCGCAGGTCGTCGCGACCTCAACCGCATTCTGCGTGACGTTTACTGCGTGCCTGAGGCGGGCATCGAAGTTGGCGATGGAAGTGAAGGTTTGCCTGTCCGCCCTCCGGGTCGCCTTTGCGCAGGACTCTCTGATGCCTTGCGGCAGATAATCCCGCCACGCGGTCTCCCGCTTTTGATCGTCACCTACACCATCACCCGCGACTGGCAGCGCGAAGTCTTGCGGGCAGTAGAGCGACTCGTGAAACTCGGTATTCGCGAACTGGCTGTGCCAGACTCCTGGCGTTTAGGATCCGGTCCGCTGCAAAACCTCCACCGGCATGCGCCGGAGCGATTTGTGCTCGTGCGTGGGGTTTGTGAAACCGATCCGCACGGTTCCAGCGGTTGGCCTTTGCCACGTGTGAGTGTTGTTGCGCCCGTGCCGACGCTGGCGCCAATATCCGAGCATCTCCTTTTGCTTGAGCGTCCGTTCCATCTCATTTTCGTGCCAGATGGGACGCCCGATGCCCGCCACCCTGGTCGCACGATTGGGGATGTCTCGCCACCGAACATGATGCGCTGGGATGCGCTGGAAAACCTTCTGCAACTATGAGTCTACTCAACATCACCAATGACGGAAAACGCGGCGTGCTTGTCGCCATTTACCGATTGCTTCTAGCCGAAAAATCTCTGGATCGCGACCGGTTGCTCAGCCTGTGTGCGCCGGCCGGGTTGTGCGAGCCAAAGCATGCGCGGGGGACGCTCAATACGTGGGTCGAGTTGGGACTTTTCGAGAGTTCCGGGGATGCCATGAATCCCAAGATTTCCATAAGCCAACTCGTCCCTAAGGAGGAGCGGCGTGAGGATTTGCTTCCCGTATGGGCGAGTCGGCGGGCCCTCGCTCCCGAAAATAACGAGCGGTTTTGGGAAACAGAAGACTCCCGCTGCGCCGATTTCACGCGCGCCACAGCGTGGTTGCTGGCGCAAGATGTTTACGAAGCGGAGCACAGCTCATGGCCGAGCGTTCAGGCGATCATGAAAATACAAATGCCGGGGAACGACGGTATCTTTGGACAGAACGATACTCGGTGGAATGGTCTCCGGGCGTGGATGCCATATCTTGGTTTCGGTACTGTTGGAAATACCAAAGGTAGCCCTTTAATCATCGATCCTACGAAAGCGCTGCGCCATGCTCTCCCCATCGTGTTTGGAAAACGCGCCACCATGGCTGCGGATGAATTCCTCACCTCCGTCGCCTCCGTCGTGCCCGTTCTGGATCAGGGGGGGTATCGGCAACTGGTTGAAAATAAACTCCGCGAGCACGAAAGCCCGGACGGATGGCTTTCCCCGCCCCCAGGTCAAGTTTCCACCAGCCTCAGTCGCGCTCTTCTGCGGTTCACATCCGACGGAACACTGCAAGGTAAGAAGGACTCGGACTTTCCTTCTCGAGCGCGACTCACCGGCCGCAAACGCGGCGTGGTGGGTGAATATTCCCACTTTAGCTTCCGCCGCCCAAAGTAACTACTGAAACGACTCATGGAACTATCACTTAAAGAATTCTGGCCCAGCCCGCAGAATTGCGACGAGTGTCTGGTCACTGAAGCCGAAACGGCCGACGTGGCCGTGTTCCTCGCGGTGCATCAGCCGATGCGCCTCGTCCGTCGCCATCTGCGCGCCCAGACGGAACCCGAGGAAAAGAAGGAAACCGATTTGCTCGAGGCGGTATTGGCGAAAAACCTCGCCTCAGGGACGCTGCTCGTTCCGATCGTTGGAAACTCCGGGGTCGGCAAATCGCACATGATCCGCTGGCTGGATGCACATTTGCAAAATCGCGATGATGGTGTGCTGCGGCACATTGTGCGCATCCCGAAAAGCGCGAGCCTGCGGCGTGTCCTGGAGTTGATCTTGGAAAAACTGCCCGAGGAACGCTACGGCACGCTCCGCAAGGAACTCACCTCCGCGCGCATGCCGCCAGATCTGCTGGCGGCTACCTATGGACTGCGCGAGAAACTGCTGGTCGCGCTGGAGCGTGCCCATCGGCAAGCACGTGCCCGGATGCTGGAAGGCAAGGCGACTCCTGAGGAACGGAAGCTTGGTCAGGAGCGGATGACGCACTGTGATCCAAGAGGTTTGCCTGCGCTCTTGCAGGATCCTGCAATCACGGCGCATTTCATGGCTAACGAAGGAACCGGCAAAGGCGTGATCGCTCGGATCGCCGAGCGATACATGCAAGGCGCGCACGTCGCCAAAGGGACCGACTATCACTTTACCGAGGACGACCTGAGACTCGACGAAAAACTCGATCGCAACACGCTCGCGCAGCCGACCAAGGCGTATCTGATGAACCTCACTTTGCGAGATGGGCAGGCTCGAAAAGTCGCGGTGAGCGTTCTCAATGAGGTAATCGATCCCGCGCTCGGTGAATTGCTGGATTTTGGCGGTAACTCTCTCACCGACCTCTTCGTGAAACTGCGCGAGCAGTTGCTCAAAGACCGCAAGGAACTCGTGCTACTGGTGGAGGATTTCGCCGCACTCGCCGGCATTCAGGGAAGCCTGCTCGATGCTATGATTCGTGAGGGCATTCGCGATGGAAAGCAACATCTCTGCGTGATGCGAACGGCGCTGGCTGTCACCGAAGGCTATCTCGCCAATCGTGAAACAGTTCTGACCCGTGCCCAGTATGAGTGGCGCATCGAAGAGCGTCCTTTCGCAAGTGGCGAAGAAGCAGAAGCCATCGCCACCTTCACCAATTTTGTTGGCGGATATCTGAATGCGGCGCGCTGGGGCAAAGCGCGTCTCCAAAAGGAGTTCAAGAAACGCGCGAAGGGCGCAAGCGATCTCCAGGATTGGTTGCCGAATTTCTACGACGAACGGCAGGATGATCTCGATACCGAAAGCGCCGCAGCGTTGAAGGAGTTCGGTTTTTCTTCGCGCGGAAACCATCCGCTTTTCCCGTTCAATCAGGGCGTCATTCATCAACTGGCGCGACGTCATCTGCGAGAGGGCAATACCTTCGTCTTCAATCCGCGCGAGTTGCTCAATCTCGTCTTGCGCGAAACGCTCTTAACCAACCGTCCCCTTTTTGACGCCGCGAGTTTTCCGCCGGGAAATTTTCAGCAGTTTGTCCGAGGAAAACTGGCGCAACCCGTCCTACGCGAACTCAACCAGCGAGCGGACCCAGAGCAGGTCGATCGGCTAGCCGCGCTTATTTTCCATTGGGGCAACGACCCGCAAGCCCCCAGTGAAGCCGCGTGTTTGTCAGAGGCCGTTTATCGCGCTTTTAAGCTGCCGCCGGTCAAGTGGTCGGAAGCTGCGGAAAAACAGACTCGACCGGTTAAGGTGGAGCAAGCGAAAGGGAAGGAGCCGAGCCAGAAGAAGGAGGAGAATCGCGATCCTTGGTTACAAAAACTTCAAGACTGGCGAGTAAAGGGTATAATCAGCAGTCCGGATGCAAACAGGGTCAGGAAGTTTTTGTGTGATGCTGTGGCTCAGTGGATTGACTGGGAATCGCTCCTGATCGAATCTGCGCCTCTCGATCACACCCGAATTTGGTTGCCCAAAGTGGGCATCGGAAATCCCACTGCGGCCAGTACTGTGGCTGTCGCGATCACCGATGAGGAGTTGAAGGATGAATCGCGCGCCGATCAATTCTTCAGCGCACTCGCTGCTGTGATCCGTTTCCAAGACGGTAACCGCAGTTGGAATTACGACGGGGGAGAAGCCGATAGCGCGGCCTACGCTAACTTGATCTATCACATGGTCGGACAGACTGAGGACTGGATGCGAAGGCAGGCTCACTCGCTTCCTCGTGAGGCAATTCGCCCACTCGCTCAATCGTTGCTCATTGGCGCCCGCCTGCTGGGTTTGGAGGGCGCGTCCGCTAATACGGACGCGGACAATCTTACCGCGCTCTTTGCCAGCGCACCTCCTGAAGAGGGAACAGTGCCCGACACGGAAGATCAATGGTTCAGGCTGCGGTCGGGTGCCCGACGCTTTCGAAGCGAGGCGAGAGAGTTGCTCCTGCGCCTGGTGGCAGCCCGCCAGGGAACCGGAGATACCGTGCAGGCAATCGACGCTACGGAATTGCTCGCGGCTATTCAGGAACTGCGAGGTTCGTGGCTCTTTCAAGGGGATCTGGAATATTTTAGAGGTTATCCGTCCCTGCTCCAGCACTTGCGAGACCTGAAAAATCTGCTGAAAAATGCCGCCGCCCAGCGGGGCGCTGCACTCGGGCAATGGCGCCGTGAGATTGACGAATGGGTTGGGAAAGATTTCGACGTGCGCGTGCTGGGCGATGATATGAAGAAAACGGCGCTCGCCGCACATCAAGCACATGTGTTCCGCGGAGTCGGGGTCACTTATGACAGCCTTCGAGATTCACTTAACAAACTGCCGGAGTGCCGCCTCAAGGAGACGCTGGAGTTTGCCAAAAAGGTTGCGGAAACAAACGATTTCGGCGTGATTCTTTCGGCGCTGGCGCAGGCCGATTCTCGCACCGAAGAAACCTCCCGGCGGATTTTCAAGCAATACGCAGTGTTTCTACAGGAGACGACCGAGTCGGTCGATGAGCAACTCGCCAAAGCCCCAGCAAGCGTTGCCGATGAGGGTCAGCGCCGGGCAAAGGAAGTGGAGGACGTGGAAAAACTTTGGCAGGATGTGGAGGAAATACGATGACACTCCTTCAGCAAAACGCGATCTTGCGCGAGAAATTAGCCCGGGTGGAATCTATCGGGGCGAACGAGCAAATCCTTCGGACCTGGCAACCGCTGCTCCAGAATTTGCCGAATCACCTCGCCCGCTTGAAGCATCTCGTTGCCGTTCTCCGCCGAATGCAACGCGGCGAATTGCTTCCGGTTGGTCGTTCGCTGGTCCCAAACGGGGTTGATGCGCTGCTGCAGAAAACCTTGCCGGATCTTCGGGATAAACTCGTGAGCAAGCCGGACAAGGTTATGCAGCAAAGCGGTTGGGCCAAGGCGGATACCGCGCTGAAAAGTGCCGCTGATGCCCTTGAAAAATCGTTGGACGTAATCTGGGAAACCCATCTACGAGCAATCGCGCCCAAGCTCGACGACTGGTTACCATTCTTTCAAGGCGGTCGTTTCGGCAGCGAAATAACCAAGATTGAAACTTTGCACAAGGAGTTGGACGCTCTCGCGCAGAGCTTGCCTGGCGATGCCGAAGTCCTTAAACGAGCCGAAGAGAAGAGCCGCGAGATTCATCGGTTGGTTAAAAAATTGGATTTCGGAGATATTCCGCCAGAGGTGAAAAAGTTTATTGAGCAGGTCGCCAATTCTGGAGGTGTTTCCCTTGGCGAATTGAACGACAAGGTGCTTGCCTGGCTTCGAGAGAAAAATCTGCTGCAGGCTTTTCGAGTAAATATGGGAGGACGATGAGCGAGCCCGCTAATAAATTGCTGGCCGAGTTTATGGGCAGCGTCGAGCGCTCCGAGGCTGCGCTACTCTCCTGGGGGTTAGTCGATGGCTTTTCTACCGACGAAGAGTTGATTAATCGTGCAGAAGCTTTGCTCGCGTCTCAAGACGCCTGGAATCTGTTCGCGAGTGGATTAGCCATGCTGGACGAGATGGAACGTCGCGGACTGCTATTTAGGTGGAACGTTTCGGGCGCCACGCGCTATCGCTCGCGAATGGCGGAGGCCGTTCGGCTCACGGCCCGTTTGCGGCAGTTGTTTCCGAAGCATTTGCGGCAGCCAGGAGGCTGGGCAACGAGTCCCACGCTTGTGGCTGACTTTCGGTTTCTGCTACGGGCTCGGCAATATCCCAGGCGCGATCAGATTGCAGCTCAGTGCATCCAGCAGTGGCAGTCAGTGACCGGTTCAGGGCACTTGACTTCGCTGCAAGGAAGTGTCCTCCGGGCTTTGCTCGGTGTGGCAGGCGGCGGCGACGGATTCCCATTGGCAGGTTTTCAGGTGCGTGCCACGACTCGCATTCTTGGGTTTGCCTCGAGCCCACACTCGGCTGGCACCATGATCTGCGCAGGAACCGGAAGTGGCAAGACCCTGGCCTTCTACCTACCCGCTTTAATTCATCTGGTCGGCATGATCGAACGCGATCAGTCGCACTGGACGCGGGCTCTGGCAATCTATCCCCGCAATGAACTGCTAAAGGATCAGCTTACGGAAACCTGCCGACAGGCGCGCCGGGTGAAAACCTTGTTGGTGACTGCGGGGAGGAGACCTATTCTGATCGGTGCCTATTTCGGCCCGACGCCGAATGACGGACGTGCAGTAGAAGACTCAAATTGGGGAAAACCTTGGGAGCTTCTTGGTAGCGGACGAGTCTGTCCGTTCCTGGCATGCCCGGATGCTGACTGTAGCGGTCCGATGGTCTGGCCTAATTTAGATCGAGCCAATCAATTGGAGCGCCTTGTCTGTCATAGCTGTGGAATAGCGCTGGAATCTGATGAGATTATCCTCACTCGCCAGCGCATGGCAAAATCGCCGCCGGATGTGCTTTTTACCAGCACGGAGATGATGAACCAGCATCTCACTGATTCGTGGAACTGGCATCTCTTTGGCGTGGACAAACCTCCCGGACAAAGGCCGGTTTTTGTTCTCATCGATGAAGCGCACACTTATTCAGGCACGCACGGAGCACAGGTCGCTCATCTGCTCCGGCGCTGGCGGCATCGGAGCCAGGCGAAGCCGCACTTTGTGGGGTTGTCTGCGACGCTGATGGAGGCATCGTCATTTTTCTCACAGCTCACTGGCCTGGCAGCATCAAGTGTGGAGGAGGTTGCGCCAGAGACTTCGGAAATGATTCACGAAGGAATGGAATATATGCTGGCCCTGCGAGGCGATCCCGTCTCGGGCGCAAGTTTGCTTTCCACCTCAATCCAAGCCGCAATGCTGCTCCGCCGTATTCTTGATCCGCTGAGCGGAGGGCATTCTCAAGGTGCATTTGGGCGAAAGGTCTTCTTGTTCACGGATGATTTGGACGTGACCAATCGGATGTATTTCAACTTGTTGGACGCGGAGGGACAGGATAACCGCGGAAGGTCCGACCCTAGACGACATCCCGAAGGCTCACTGGCGACTCTTCGATCCTCTACACATCCGGATGACAACCGGCGGTTCGCTCATGGGCAGTCGTGGCGCTTGTGCGAGCGACTCGGGCATGAACTAATCCCGCAGTCATCAATCCGCTTGGGGCGAGTGAGCTCGCAGGACAGCGGTGTGGATGTATCTGCGGAGATAATTGTGGCCACAGCATCTCTGGAAGTTGGCTTCAATGATCCCGACGTTGGGGCAGTCTTGCAACATAAGGCGCCTCGCGAGGCATCAGCCTTCCTCCAGCGCAAAGGTCGGGCGGGGCGCAGCCGGGAGATGCGACCTTGGACGGTAGTGGTCCTCTCAGACTTTGGTCGTGATCGCCTCGCTTATCAGGGTTATGACCTGCTTTTTGATCCTGAACTGCGCCCGCGCGATTTGCCTTTGGCCAATCGACATGTTCTCAAAATGCAGGCTGTTTATGCCTGCATGGACTGGATTGCAATGAGACAGCCCAAAGGGAATAACGGCAGCTTCTGGAAGGACGCGAGTTGCCCAGGCGACTCTGACTGGGTGCGAAGGCGGCAGAAGAGCGCTGCGGATTTGATTGAAATGGTGCTTGCGGGTGGAGACGATTTGGACCGGTTAAGCGAATTTCTGCTCCACGCGCTACGCTTGTCCCAAGGAGATGTGCAGGCTGTTCTGTGGGAGCCGCCGCGAGCGCTGATGACCGCAGTGCTGCCATCCTTATATCGTCGTTTGAAAACACAATGGCAGAGTGGATCCACAGTTGGTGCAGAGTGGCACGCCAAGTCACCTCTTCCAGAATTCATTCCCGCTACGCTATTCAGCGATTTGCAATTGCCCGAGGTCCAAGTCATAGCTGCGCTGGGTACAACGGATGAGTCCGATGTGTTTCCAATGCCGGCAGCCAGTGCTTTGCGCGAATTCGCACCTGGGCGCATCTCAAAGCGCTTTGGCATTAAGCATGGTTTGTCACGCCACTGGTTGCCCCTTGATCCCAATGGACCAGCGGAGCAATCCGTGGATGTGACTGCGTTCTGCGGACTAGACGAGCGAGAGGAACTTGGAGTCTTCCACTACCTAGACGGGCAGGAGATCAAGGGAGTGCTCGTATTGCGTCCGTTTGTGTTGCGTGTTAATCGCGATGCACCTCGTGAAGTGAAGGATTCTTCCAACGCCTTCCTCACATGGCACTCTCAAATCATCGCTCCTGCTTCGGCGCACGCTGGGCTGGTCATAGACCTTCCTCCAATTTCGACATGGTCGCCATTGATTGAGGAGATCCGTTTTTTTACTCATCACCTGCACCAGCCTGCAAAAGTGAGGCGATTCGCCCTGGGGTCGGAGGCTGAAATAAACCTTGGACAAGGCGACACTAAAGAGTTTGCATCGCGCTTCGTAACGCATGATCAAGGCGGCGGAGAGCAACCGGTCGCGCTGGGGTTCGCATTTGAAGCGGATGCAGTGCGCGTGCGCGTGCGCATGCCTGCAAATTGGCGGTTAACAGGTGGCGATGCGTCTTCAGGCAAGTTGCCATCGTTGCGGGCGGCACGGTTCCGCTGGCTTGTTCTCCATGAACCGCGTTTGGAAGGTGTTGCCAATTTCTTTGAGCGAGGATGGTTGGCAGAAATCGTTCTAGCTGCGATCACAGCGAATGCGGTGCAAAAGGCACTACTCTTGCCAGATGCTTGGACCGCTCTGCGCGATGAGCATGCCGAACTGCCGTTGACCTCGGTTCTGGATGTGGTTTTCCAGACACTTCCATCTGACGCAGAAGAAGATGCAGCGCGCGTCGAGCAGCGTCGTCTTGCTGATCTGCGCACCCTCATCAGCGACCAAAGTGTCCTGGTCGTTCTGAATGAGTGCGTTCCCGTCCTGTGGGAGTCTCCAAGCGATGACTGGGACCCGTGGTTGAGGGAGAAGTATCTAGCTACAGTCGCCGCTGCATTTCGCGAAGCCGTGCAGCAGATGTGTCCCGATATCGATGCCGACAGTCTGCGACTAGATCTCACCCCTGGTCCTGACGAAGCCGGCCATTTGCCAGATACCACTGAAACGAGCGATCTCTGGATCAGCGAGGACACGCCAGGGGGTGGAGGCATAGTTGAACGTTTGCTTCCACGTCTTGCCGAGTCGCCGCGCCGCTTTCTTGATCTCCTCCGGAGTGCGATGGGTGAATCTGACTTTGAGTGTGCTGACCGCGAACTCAGCCGCTTCGCTCTATGGGCCGTCGCCGAAGAAGGATCTGCGCTGGGCGAGCATCTCAGGCATCTGCGACAAGCCGATACTCTAGAGACACTCACCGCCGCTTTTCGAAGCCTGCATGCTTATTTGCGGGTGCGCGGATTGCAAACTAGCCATTCGGTGATGACGGCGCTCTCATCGCGGTTGCTTAAGGCGGGAAGCACAGCCCAGAGTGATGCGCTCGTCCACGGAGTAATGGAGCGGTGGCGGCAAGAGGAGCGGCGATTAGGCTTGGAGATTGAGGCCCGAGCAGTGGCATATGCTTTTAGCGCCGGGGACCAGTTGGACCAGTCTCTCAGTAACGGCATGCTGCCTATTGGCGCTGGCGAGGATCGGCGAACCTGGCGGTTCAATGCGCTGTCAGGCCTCCTGTGGCCGCGCGGCAGTCATGCCCGAAACCATGCGCTGACTATTCGCCAATCCTTCTTCGAGATGCCTGATCCCGAGCGCCTGCTTGTGATTGACCTCTTGGGACCAGTCGAGCCTGAAGTTGTGTTTGGCTCTGTCGCGTGGCGCGTAGATTTCGAGCGGTGCTTGATTGAGCACCAAAGAACCGCCTTGACCACGCCCGTAAATGGCTTGTCCGCATTCAGGGAGGCGTTGACTGAACTGGTTGTGCGACCTGTGGACACTGGTTCACTATTAGTCTATCCGCGACTCCGTGGTATTGAACGTCGCGGTGACAATATTGCTGCGCTCTTTGAACTTGCGACCGCCAGCCAAATCGTTCCGCCACCTGATGGCGAGTCTGATCGGAGCACCTGCCGACTGATCGTGAAATCAGCAAGGAGCAATCGGGACGAAGTGCGCGAATTGCTGGAGAGCTTACTTGCCGCCGAGTTGTTGCATCCGGGTGAGGAAATATGGTTGGTATCGCCGTGGATCTCCGACATTCCAGTGCTGGACAATCGTGCGGGCAGTTACTCCGGTCTAGAGCCTTCGTGGCCGAAAAGGCATCTAACCCTCGCAGAATTACTAGCCTTCGCATTGCGGACACAGCCCCAATGTCGTCTCCACGTTGTTACACGGCCAGGCGAGCATACAGCGCGCTTCTGCGAAAGGCTGCGCACACTCATAGCTCTTGATGGCAACAATGACCGCTTAAACCTTGATGATCGCCGCCCCGAGCTTCACACGAAAGGTTTGGTGACCGCCGGATTTGCATTGAATGGGTCGATGAATTTTACTTACAACGGTGTCGAAGTGCTCGAGGAAGCCGTTCAATTAGAAATCAGTCCAGCACGCGTGGCGCAGTTCCGATTAAACCTTCACGGTCACTACGCATGAACTTGAATGGATGGGATGAAGTAGATCGTCTGGCGCTGCAGCAGTTCTACGAGACTGGTCAGGCTTGGTCGTGGGGTGAGATTGACCAAGCCTCAAGCGCACGAGGGCGTAGCGCACGCGACTGGATCGAAGCCTGTCCACCTCCCCGAGATCATCCAGTGATTCTGCCCGTTCTGCACGACGATGAGCGAAGCGAATGGTTCGCGATAGCGTTCAGTGACGCTCAGTGCGAAGAATTGCGCGAACATTTAAACGCTTTCCTCGGTCCAGTCGGCTCTGACTACCATGGGCGGCGGTCCGACATGGACTCCGCGATTGTACTGGAGTCGACTATTGAGCGGTGGTCTGGGGGTCCTTGGATATATCGGTTCACCCCGTTGCCCGAATGCAAGAATCAGGTGCGTGAAGCCCTGAACCGAATGAGGCAGGTCTGGCGGTTGCAACCAATGTCAGAACGTGCACCGCTACGCACGACTGATGCGATGTTGCGCGAGTTTTTTGCGGCACTGCTCAATACAGACGAGAAGTCCTCTAGCTACTGGCTTCAGCAATTGCACTTGTCTGGTCGCTTAAGCGCTGAGAATTTGCACTTTTTGCAGATTGAGCGCCAGGGTTCGCTGGGGCGCTGGACGGACATGCTGCTGGACGCTCGCCTAAGCATGCTGCTGGCAATGCGCCGCCCGAGTAGAATCACATCTCTTCTGGTTGAGGCTGTTTGGCGGACTGAGTTGGCTGGATTCGTGGCAGGTAATCGTGTTGCCGATGCGCTTGCGCACACCCGTGCGAACATCCTCCAGAATTATGGGGCATTGCTCCAGGCGCGAGGTTCTCTTGCACAACCGCCCGTAGTCTTAGCCTTCCTGACTGCTGCTGTAGCCGCTATTCCTCCACGCAAGGAGCAGGTCCCTCTACTTCTGGCGGCGCTTCCACAAGACTGTCCAGAAAGGCCTTTCGCAGAGGCAATGGCGGCTCACGTAGCGCCTTCAATCCGTGAGTCAAAGGCTGATCTGCTGGAACTGACCGCGCGGGCTCTATCATCAAGAGATTTTGACTCGGCCTGGCTGCATCTTCAAAATACAGTTCCAAGCGTCAAGTCTTGCGAACTGCGACTCGATTGTGCCATTGAACTACTCGGTCCCGATGTTGCCCGGCAGACATTTGATGCGATGGCGCAACTGCAACCGGATGAGCGAAGCCAAGTTCTAAAGCTGCGGTCCCGATTGCGGACGTGGCAGGAGATCGAAGAATTATTGGCATCGCAATCTGGGAAAACACCCACCGATTGGGAAACCTGGTTAGAGGCCTTAGATCAGGATTCCACCTGGTCGCAGGCGCTAGAAGTAGCACATCAAGGTGTAAGCGAATGGGCGTTGAATCCTTATGAAACAGATCCGGGCAGAGTGTCCAAGCTTGCCAAACAACTGCTTTCAAATCGCCCCGAAAGCGCCGCAATTAAGGTGAGATCGGCAATACCGCACATCGCTCAATTCTTTTTTGACGATGGAGTCGGCGAACCCGTGTTTCTTCCAATTTATCAGAGCTTGCTGTGGCTATTGGCCGCTGATCAGCGATTCGGTGGCCAAGACTGGGGGATGGCGCAGAATCTTGGCGTCGCGATTCTCAATGCTGGCGCTTCAGGGTCCGAATATCAGGAAGCGCTTGAATTGCTCAGCGCAATCTGGTCGCAGCGTGGTGACGTGTTACATCTAAACTGGGCATTGGACATGCTCGATGAGTTGATTGTGGTGCCGGCACTTGTGCCAGGTGCTAGGGATGGGTTTTTCACTGCCGTGTGGCGAACAATAAGCGACAACGCACGGAGGGTCAGTCTTGATGAGCGTCAGATGTTTAAGTTGATTTGCACAGATCTTGGGCGTGAAGCCGAATATTCGGCGTTGACGTTTCCTGCCCCTGACGCGACCGCGCCCGAAGGAACTAATTGGGCGGAAGCACTGCGCGGAAAACTTGTGGCAATCTACACGCTCACTGAGTCTGCTGGGCTACGTGCCAAACGAACGCTCGATGCGCTCTGCAGTAGTCTCGATGTGCGACTGAATCACGATCAGGGTGGTTCCGAGCGATTGAGGTCTCTTGCGCGGGAAGCTGACTACTTTGTTGTCACAACGCGCAGTGCAAAGCACGCGGCCACAGAGTTTCTTAAAAACCAGCGCCCACGGGGAAAAAGCCCATTCATTTACCCATCCGGCAAAGGCTCTTCGAGCATCGTTTCATCACTTTTGTCGGCGGTGAAGACGCAAGTCGCGTCGTAGCGGGCTGTCACTTCGACCAAATAAGCCGCTTATATTGAATCAGCAAGTGGTTCGCGACCAGTTGGATGTCCTTGGTTGTGTTCTGAACTTCATTCCACTTTCGCTGATTCCCCTGCCCGAAGTTCCAGTATCCATCGGTCCAAGAGCAATGCGCACTAAGTGGAGACAAATCCGCGGCAAACTCATCTACCGTTGGAATCCCCTTTGAACGAAACCTGTCGGCGATCGCGTCCATCAGGTATCCCAACGAAACGATCCCGACACCATGGGTGAGGCGCGAGCGTGTCGGCGGTTGCCCCCATGCTCCTTTGAAGACTTCAGCCACCGCTTCCCAGAAGTTGAAGAGCAGTTCCAGCATTCGCTCGGTGTCAGCCTCATCGTCTGCCTGCAGTCGGCATCGATACAAAGCGCCGTCGTGCAGACTATTTTCAAGCATTCGCAGGATGGAGTTGTCCTTGATGAAGCCTTGAAGCTTGGCTTCGCCTACTTTCGGGTCGGCAGGAGTCCCCCTTTCCTGCGGCTTGGGTTGGAGCATTGTCTGAAAGCCTCTCCGACTACGGACTTTCAGGTCCAAGAACGGGTTCGTTGGGGTCTGGATCGCAAGGTGCAAAGGCGACCTGGAGTCGTAGTTCAATCGGTCAAGCAGATAGGCCGGGAAGCGTCTCCGCTGCAGATGGTTGGCGAGTTGCACATCCGTTGCCGGAAGTAGTTCGTAAATCAATCCTTTGGGTAGCGGTTTGGTCGAATTGACCAGGATGAATTGTTCGCGCTGCTCCACAACGCTGTCCGTGATGAACCCGGTCACGAATACCTGAAACGCATCCAGACGAGCGTCGCGTATCGCTGCTGCTCGCTGCTGCCCGTCAACGATCCAGCCAGCCTTGGCGCCATCGGTGTCCGAATCGGTTGGGATAACCAGATGCCCATGGGTCGGTCCCTTGTCAGGGCGTGTCCCCTTCAATGGCCTGAACTGGACGCGTGAGTTGAACGCCACGACAATCGCGTTTGGTAGCATCGGTCCCTCAGATTCTAGGTAGTTCCGGATTTCGGCAATGTGCGCGACGACTTCGGGGCGTTGGTAGCCAGCTATTTTTTCGCTTTCGTCTCGAGCGAGTCGCGACACTTGCGCAAAATCATGGAGCCGTTTGCCATCCACAGCGAACGCGTAAAGCTCGTGCTTGGCGCTTTGCCGGATCGCGATCGCTGGCACCTCAAGTTTTTCACCTTTTGTCATGTCTTGCCTTTCTCTTTGGCCGGAAGTCGGTCCAACCGTTGCCGAAGCACGTAAAGATTGTGGAATCCCCGCCTACGATTTCGCTCGGCCCCTCGAAACAGCACTACGTGGATTCCCAGTTTCTGGCAGATGGCGCAGCGGCATCTTTTCCATGGCTTGTCCTCCAAAGTTTCCCGGTAACGGACCGCGTCGTCCTTTTTTCCATGCCAGACTAGTTCATATTCGCGCAGTCGTTCCAAGAGGCTCTCTATGCCCAACTTTCCTTTGTCGAACTCAAGCACACCCTCAAAACATGCCAGTTCGAGCTTCCGAGCCGCGCCAAAATCCACTACCCCCGCCAAGATCAACTTCTTCAGTTGGGCGTTGCCGTCCACCTGGGGTATGCGCACGGCGGTGTAGGTCCGCTCAAGCGAGTGATAGTTGTCGCGGTCATCCATGAAGGCCCTCTTCAGCGGCGATGTGCTGTCAAAACTGTAGACCCCGGCGTCCTCGAACGCGTCCAGGTTCTCCAGTCGTGAGATCCCAAGGAGATGCAGTTTTGTCGAGGGCTTGCGCACCTCGCGGATCGCTTCGAGGCTTGCGAGGATTTCCGGAGTTTTGAGCGGCACCATACCCCCCAGCGCAATGTAGTCATAGCCCATCATTTGGAGATTCTTCACCGCATCCCGGTAGGATTCAGAACTCCAACCTTGCGCCGCCCCGATGGGTTTGAAGGGCAAATGTTCTTGGCGTTGCAACTTAATGAAGTCTTCAGCCTTGCTGAGTGTAATCTGAAAGCGCCTCCGCCAATCTGGTGGCACGTCACTCTTCTTCACACTGGCATCACGAAAGCCTAAGATTACATGATCAAGCGAAATCCCGTAATCAAACTGACAGTCCATATAGAACTGAGCGACAGCCTCGACTCCATACGGTGGTTCGGCTTCGTTGACGTAAGAGAACGAACCACAGTCTCCCATAGAAGCAATTTGACGCTTTAGTCCTGGCCGGTCGAGTCGTAGAAACTCTCGCACCCCTACGCGCTTCAATCGTTGGACCTGGGCAAACGAGTAGCGCACGCTCTTTGACCCTAAGTGAGGATCAATCATTGCCTTGGACAACAGCATCCCATCGTAAGGGGGTTCACTTAGAATTTCGTGCGCATACAGTTGGGCCTGCTGGCGACTGCCGGAGAAAGTCCTCCGTTCGCTTACGAAATCGAACGACGGATCAACCAAGTCATGTGCGTCTGGAAAGAAGAATTTCATGCATCTGCCCGCTGCTCCAAGTAGGTTCGGATGAGGAGATTTGAAAGCATTGCTTGATGCTTGTGTAGATTCTGCAACTCGTTCCACTTAATGCCTCCAAGTTGTTCCCACACGCCCGAAGTCCAACGGCATACTGGAGCGACGACTGCGAGTTCTGCCTTGACATGCTTCTGCGCATGCTGACCCCGAGCGATTACCGTCCCCATGATCCGATCCATGAGCTTACCCATTGCTCGAATGCCGATGCCATGCATCAGTCTGCTTTGGGTCGGTGACTTCCCCCAAGCCTCCGGAAAAGTGTCCCGAACTGCGACCCAGTACGTGAGCAACACTGCCCAGATGCCGCCATGGTCATACTCCCCTGTTGCCAGGTTGCGATAGGGGAAGAGACAACCTGAAGGATGCACGAGGCTCTCCTCGATCATCTTGACGATTACCGTGTCTGCAACAACCGCGCGCTCGACTCCCTCTGTCCCGCTCGATGGGCGCCGGATTAAGCCAAAGAAGGGTGAGATTGCTTCGCGATTCAGCAAATCGCAAAGGGTTGATGGTATCTTGCGGAGGGCAAGATTGGGTGGCAGCGGCGAGGATACTGATGGAAGAAGTTCTGTGACCAATCCGCGAGGCAGCGGCTTAGTGTTGTTAATTCGCAGGAACTGATCCCGTTGCAATTCAACGTCATCCGCGACAAAAGCGCAGATCGGCACTGAAAAGCTCTTGTCGTCACACAAACTGATGGCGAGTGCCCGTTGCTGCCCATCAACGATCCACGCCGGTTTCTTGTCGGGATGGTCAGGAAGTGGAATGCGCAGCATGCCGGCAACAGCAAGTCCATCAGATGTTTTCCTGCCTCGGCTGGAAACAAACTTCACTCGAGAATTGAACGAGAGGATCACCGGATGTGCTAGCAGCATGTCATCACCCTGAAGGTATTCAGCGATTGCCCGGACGTGCTTACGCACTTCTGGCCTCTGGTAGCCGATGAGCTTTCCGCGGTCATCTCTACAGATACGGGATACGCCAGCCAACTGCAGAAGTTCGTCGCCGGTGAGCGACATGAGATAGATACAACGTCCACCTCTTTGGCGCACGCAGAGTGCTTTACGCTCCAATATTTGGCTGAAAGCTTTCATTTGAAGTGTGATTGCACTCTTTTGAACAAGTCTCGAAACCGTGATTGTTCGCAGGCAAAACCAGTTCGCCGATACTCGGTTAGTAACCAGGAATGCGTGGCTTGCGAGTCATCTTTGAATCGTGCGCTTATAAACTGGGAGATTATCTCATCACTCTGACGAGTGCGTTTTGGGTATGTGGAGGGAGGGCAACGAAGCAATAGCGAGGAGTATGTCTTCCCCAACTGCGTGGAGTCGATGGACTTAAACAATGTGTCAGAAAGAATCCGGCCGAGTATGCGAGCATTAAGCGCACTACGCCCTCTTCCCAGAATGTGCTCCAGACGTGAATCGCATGGGAGCAGATTCTGCTTTAGTTCGCTTTCCTTCTCTGCCCCAGCACAGATGATTACCAAATGTGACGGGTTCCGTAACTGCCTGCGGGCTGCACTTAGGTCGGTCATCAACGCCGAAAAATAGTCCGCTGAAAGGGCTACAAGTAGCGGACTGTTGCGGTAGGCTTTTGCGACGGCTTCAATGCTCGTCGGCCTATCGGAGTTAATTGAGCGTCGCCACCGAACTAAATGGCGCCACCACATCCCGATACCGCCGCACTCCCGCTCCCTGCCCAAAACGAAATCCGCATGCCTGGAGCAAAATGTGGCCGCGTAGGGGGCAATCGGACTGGTTCCGCTTACGAGTCCATGTCCGGCGGAAATTATCCAAAGCTTGATTTCCTCAGGCTGCTCCCAATTCGCAATCGCCCGACGAATTGCGGCCCAAGAAGAACCGCAGTAGAGATTTTGAGCGGCAATTTTCTGCGCACCGCACCGTTCAAGTTTGCCAGTCCATTCATCGAATCGCTCCGGTAGCGTTTGAGCTTTGAGTGTGCGTGCGCGAGTCCAAGACGATGGTTGGACTGTCTTTCGCGCGCTGCACGTTACAATCAGATTGAGGACCTTTCGCGCCACGGGTGAGAAGCTGCCCGTCAACATGACCCGGAACAAGCAATAAATGCAAACACTGTCCGGATTGTGCGTAGCATTTATTCGTGGCCCCACATTCGAGCGCTTGCACTTGATGTTCTCTGCGTCACATGATGATCACGGATCGACCACGTCCAAAGCCCTGATAGCTAAAGAAAAGAAACGAGCGTTAGCCAGTTTCTTTTCCCACTACACCCCCAACTTCCGAAGCTTTCGCTCAGAAGTTGAAGAGGTGGAGGTTGACGAACGGGCACGGTTGTTGGCCCATTGCTTCAACGCGGCGATCTGCTCGGCCATCAGTTTCGACAGCGGCACGAAGCTGCTCATTGAGGCGGCTACGTCCAGCTCGGTAGGCTCATTGCCGCGCTCAAAGGCAGCAAACATCGCCTCCAAGAACACGGCCTCGATTTCAGCGCCGGTCAATCCTTCGCTGCTCCTCGCCAGCAATTGCAGGTCGAAGTCGATCGCGTTTCGGTTTCTGCGTTCAACCACGATTTTCCAGATGGCTTCCCGTTCAACTTCATCGGGCAAGTCCACGAAGAAGAGTTCATCGAAACGTCCCTTGCGCAGCATTTCAGGCGGCAGTTGGCTGACATCGTTGGCGGTGGCGACAACGAACACCGGTTTGACCTTCTCCTGCATCCAGCTCAGGAACGAGCCGAACACCCTGGCTGATGTTCCCCCATCGGTTGAGCCTGACGATTTCGAGCCAGCAAAGCCCTTCTCCAGCTCGTCAATCCACAGGCAGCAGGGCGCAATCGCTTCAGCCGTGTTGATGACGGCGCGGATGTTCGCCTCAGACTGGCCGACGATACCCCCGTAGAGCTTGCCGGCGTCGAGTTTCAGCAGTGGCACGTTGAAGACGGCTGCGGTGGCTTTGGCAGTGAGGCTCTTTCCGGTCCCAGGGATGCCGATAATGAGCAGTCCTTTGGGTGCAGGCAGACCGTAGGTGATGGCCTTTTGGCTGAAGGCATCTTTCCTTCTGAGCAACCAGTCCTTCAGCAGGTCCAACCCACCGATGCTGTTGAGCGTTTCCTTGACCTCAACGATTTCCAGCAGCCCGTTCTTCTTCACCGCCTGGGCTTTCTCCAGCGCGACGATT
>SXGU01088627.1_pt1 | contig 33030 bp, 32 predicted proteins | sample 3174531 | NCBI WGS metagenome assembly SXGU01 (sample SAMN11356863, study PRJNA531348) | freshwater metagenome | isolation source: freshwater sample F1-140 | place: China: Fuxian Lake, Yuxi | collected 2017-12-25 | reverse complement strand
TGTTCCCCCATCTGGCCAGGCACGCCGACGACCTGTGCATGATCAACAGCATGCACACCGATGTGCCCAATCATCCCCAGGCCACGCTCATGATGCACACCGGCGAGTTCCGCTTTGCGCGGCCGTCGATGGGCGCCTGGGTGCTTTACGGCCTGGGGACGGAAAACCAGGATCTCCCCGGATTCGTCTTCATGGGCGGCACGCCGCGCACCGGCGGCGTGCAAAGTTATGCCAGCGCCTTTCTGCCCGCCTCGTACCAGGCCACGGCCTTGCGCGAGGGGGAGCGGATGGACAACCTCGCCAGTGGCAACGTGGGACCGCAACGCCGCGAACTGGACCTGACTCGGTCCATGGACCAGAGACTGCTCCAGCGCCAGCAGGTCAACCCCGAACTGGAAGGCGTCATTCATTCCATGGAGCTCGGCTTCCGCATGCAGAGCGCCGTGCCGCGCGTGCTGGACCTCGCCAGCGAAAGCAGACAGACTCTGGCCCTATATGGGATCGACAGGGCGGAGACCCGGTCGTTTGGGCAACAGTGCCTGGTGGCGCGGCGCTTCGCCGAAGCCGGGGCACGCTTCATTGAGATTTCCAACGGACGCTGGGACCACCATAATAGCATCTCCCGGGAAATGCCCGGCCATTGCCTCGCCATCGACCAGCCGATTGCCGGCCTCTTGACCGACCTGAAGCTGCGCGGCCTGCTGGATGACACGCTGGTGTTGTGGGGCGGCGAATTCGGCCGTACTCCGGGCAAGGACGGCACCGACGGCCGCGGCCACAACGGCGCCGGTTACACGATGTGGCTGGCCGGCGGCGGCGTCAAGGGCGGCCTGCGCTTCGGCGCCACCGACGACTACGGCGGTCGAGCCATCACCGACAAGGTCCACGTCCACGACCTGCACGCCACGCTGCTGCACCTCCTCGGCCTCGATCACCAGCGGCTGACGTACCGCTATTCCGGCCGCAACTATAGCTTGACCGACGTCCACGATGCCCGCGTCGTCCGGGAGATCATCGCTTAGACCCTATACGGAAAGCCGTGTTTTCGGTCCGAAAATCCAATAGTTACCGTTCAACATCAACACCTCAGACACGGACAGGATAGCCTGATCGGCTATTCGTATTTGGCCGTCACTTAACGCCTTCCAACGCAACCTCAGCACCTTCGCAACACAAGGCCACACGAGTCGCCATCGATAATGCAAGTTAAGATGCCTCCGCTTGTGCGGTTGTCTACAATGACATAATTCCCTCAAACGCGAGGCCAGCAAATGACAAAACGGCTCATCACAGTCGGCCATAGTCCAGATCCCGACGACGCCTTCATGTTCTATGCGTTGGCGCATAACAAGATCGACACAGGCGATCTCATCTTCCGTCACGAACTGCAAGACATCGAGACGCTCAATCGCCGCGCCTTGAAAGGCGAACTGGAAGTCAGCGCAGTCAGCATCCATGCGTATGCGTTCCTTCTCGATAAATACGCTCTTCTGCCGAGCGGGTGCAGCATGGGTGACAAATATGGCCCGATGATCGTCGCGCGTCGGCCGATGACGGTCGGCGATCTGGCGTCGATCAAACTCGCCGTGCCGGGGACGATGACGACGGCGTTCCTGACGCTACGGCTCTTGTTAGCCAAGGAATTTACATACGAGGTGATACCGTTCGACGAAATCATCCCCGCCGTCGCGTCGGGTCGGTTTGACGCGGGGTTGATTATTCACGAAGGACAGCTCACTTTTCAGAATCAAGGATTACACCTCATCGCGGATCTCGGCGTATGGTGGCAGGAGAAAACGGGCTTGCCGTTGCCGTTGGGAGGCAACGTGGTGCGGCGCGATCTCGGCGGCGAAACGATCCGCACGATCAGCCGGCTATTGCAGGAGAGCATCCGCTACAGTCTCGATCATCGGCAAGATGCGCTGACGTATGCGCTCAACTATGCGCGCGACATGGATCGCGCCCTGGCGGATCGTTTCGTCGGCATGTACGTCAACGATTGGACGCTCGACTACGGCGAACGCGGCCGAGCGGCGGTGAAGCGATTGCTCGATGAAGCTCATCGGGCCGGCGTGATACCGAATCCGGTGAATGTTGAATTTGTTTAGCGATCGCAGGGCAGGGTCCATTCGCTGACGCGTTCCTGCGAGCGCTAAACGAATGCGGCTCATGGATAAATGCCGACACCGAAGCTGAAGGTCTGGGTGCGATCGGTGCCGATACGGTTAATCGGGAAGCCGAAGTCGAGGGCAAGCGGGACGGGACCGAGCATCGGGATGGCGATGCGTAGGCCGAAGCCGGCGGAGACGCGGTAATCCGTGATGTTAAGCTTGCTCTCAACGGTGCCCGAATCGAGGAAGGTCACGAAATAGAGCTGATCGTTGGCGCGAATCGGGATCTGGTACTCGATGCGATTGAGGAACTGAAACTGTCCGCCGACCATGAAGCCGTTGACATTCGGCCCGACGCCGCGAAACTCGAACCCGCGAATGTTGGTGTAACCGCCTGCGAAGAAGCGTTCGTAAACGGGTGTGTTGTCGCCGGCGTAGGAGAATTGGCTGCGCATGGCGATGACGTGTTTGCCGGACCCGTCAGGCCGCTGCCGAACCGTAAAGTATTGGCTCCCTTCGATATTGACAATCGGGAACGTATAAGAGCCGAATGCCTGTTCATAGGACGCCTCGACCCTGCCGCCTTCGGTGGGGCGCAGGGCGGAGTCGCGCCGGTCCAAGGATGCCGTGATGCTGGGCGCGACGAGCCTGCTGTGCCCGTACACGCTGGTGTAGTCGATGGGGGCGCCAAACGGGATGTTGCTGACGCTGATGTTCTCCGCGCGCAGGCCCAGTCCCGCGCTCCATTCCTTCGTGAACATGTGGCTGAGGTTGACGCGCCCGCCGAGTCGGCCTTCGGTATACTCGTCAAAGATGCGATCGCGATAGTAGCCGCTCACGAAAAGGCTGTAGGGCCGATCGAAGAGGAACGGCTCGCGGATGCTGGCCGAATAGCGTTGTAGCCGGTTGCCGGGGACGGCCTCGATGCGGAGCTCCTGTCCGGCGCCGCGGAAGGCCTTGCCGTCGAAGAAGTCGGCGAAACTGGTCGGCAAGCGGAAGATGTCGAAGTTTCGTTCGTTCAGGACGATGCTGCCGACGATGCCGCTATCGGAGCTGACGCCGGCGCCGAGCATGATGGAGCCGGTGCGCGTCTCGTTGACTTTGACAAGTACGTCCTTGTAGGGTCCGGGGCTTTCCAGCGCCTGCACGGTTGGGCGGATGCCCAGTTCGGGGTTGATGTCGAAGATGCCGAGCCTGGCCAGATCGCGTTCGCCGACGCGCAGTTCCGGATAGCGCAGCACCTGCCCCGGATAGATGCCGAGTACTCGGCGAATGACGCGATCCTTGGTGACCGAGTTGCCGACGATGATGACCTCGCCGACGTAGGCTTGCGGCTGGTCTTGGATGACGTACTGGACGCGCACGTGATTGGGCGCTTCGGGGACTTCGGTGATGATCTTGCGCACGTCCGCCTGTTTGCCGCGCCAGCCGTGGAAGTTGGTGAGATTGTTCACGTCGGCGGCGACCACGTTTTCGTTGTAAAAGTCGTTCTTCTTGACCGTGATGATGTTGGTGAGCTGCTCGCGCGGGAACTCTTTGCCGCCTTCCAGCGTCCAGTCGTAGACGCGAAAACGCTCGCCTTCGCGGATGTGGAAGACGATGTCCACGTGAAGAAAGTCGTCGCTGAAGCGCAGCTCGCGTGAAACACTGGCGCCGAGATAACCGTTAGCGCGATAGTACTCTTCGAGCTTGATGACGTCGTTGTCCACCATCGGCGGGTTGAATTCGCCGCTCCAGGTGCCTAGTAGAGCGCGTGAGGTGTCGATCTGCGTACGTAGGCGCTCGCCGTAGGCGAGTTCCTTTTGGCCGATGAAATCGACGCTGCGGACGCGTACGCGCGGGCCTTCGGTAATATTGAAGACGACACGATCGTGGTTATCTTCGTGCCCCTCTTCGAGGCTGACGTTGGCGAAATAGTAGCCCTGTTTCCGGAGATGCGCTTCGATTTCATAGCAAGCCAGGCGATTAACGGTCTTGTCGAGCGGCATGCCGGGCTGCACGCGCGTCATGCCTTCGAGATCCTTGACGTTGACGTGCTTGGCGTGCTTGTAGATCACATCACGCACGACGTTGGCGTGCTCTACGACGACGAAGGTCAGGTTCATTCTACCGTCGGCGCCTTGTATCGGGTTGACGCCGCGGATGTCCTTGAACAGCTTCGAGGCGGCCAGGCGGGAGATATCCTCCATGGCCCGGCCATGGCTGTATTCGGTGCCTGGGCGTGAGTGGATGTAGTTCATCGCCTTTTCGGCGGGGATATTGCGAATTCCCTGGATGTAGACGTCGCCGACGATGACGCGCGAATTGTTGCTCTGGGTCGAGGCGATCCCGGAGCCGACGAGAAAGACGGCGACGCAGACAAACACGCGCACCGTGTTGCGGATGAACGAGGCTTTCGTTCGCAGCGCTCGACAGGTCCCATCCATGGACAGCCCTCGGAATGCGTGGAACTCACAAGACGGAGCGAGATAGCCCAATCGTGCTCAAGTGTCAAGCTCAGTGCTGAGTGCTGAGTGCTGAGTATAGCTCGGCAAAAAAAATACATGAATCGTACCTTGGCACAGCACTCAGCACGATCGACACGGTTTGCCGGGACGGCGGAAGCTTGGTAAGCTACATCCATGCGCTATCTCATCACTGGAGCGACGGGCTTTGTCGGCGGACATGTGGCCGAGGCATGCGTTCGCAAGGAACAGACGCTTTCGGCAATTGTTCGGCCCAGCAGCGAAACAGGCGAACTGGAAAAACTGGGCGCGATTCTCTATCGCGGCGAATTGAGCGATGCGAAGTTGGTCCGGCAAGCGGTCACCGAGGCGGACGTGGTCGTCCATTGCGCGGCCAAAGTCGGCGACTGGGGGCCGGTCGATGCTTATCGCCAGGTTAATGTCGAATGCCTACGCGTCCTGCTCGACGCGTGCAAAGGGCAGGGCCTGTCGCGTTTCATCCACATGAGCAGCCTCGGCGTCTATCCGTCGAGGCATCACAACGGCACCAACGAAACCATGCCGTTGCCAAGCCGGCATCGCGACGGCTACTCGCAATCGAAGGTCGAAGCCGAGCAGCTCGCGCTGCACTACTATCAGGAATTCGGCGTCCCCGTGACGATTCTGCGGCCGGGCTTCATTTACGGCCCGCGCGACCGCACCGTGATGCCACGCATCATCCAGGGCTTGCGTGAAGGCCGGCTGCGCTATCCCGGAGGCGGCGAGGGAGCGCTCAACACGATCTTCGTGGACAATCTGGTCGACGCCGTCTTCCTGGCCGCGGAAAAAGACGAGGCGGTTGGGCAAGCGTACAATCTCACGGACGGCGAGTTCGTGTCGAAGCGAAAATTCATCGAGACGATCGCCAATACGATGGGTCTGCCGCATCCGCACTTGCGGCCCCCTTTGTGGCTCGCGTGGATCGTGACGTGGTTCGCGGAGGCATTTGCGAAAATGAAGGGCGCCAAAGAGGCGCCGAACTTCAACTTCACGCGTTTGAAGTTCATGGGCTACAGCCTTGACTTCAGCATCCAAAAGGCGATGGATCAACTTGGCTATCGTCCGCGCGTCCCATTCGAGGAGGCGATCGGCGAAACGATGGATTGGTACAAGAAGAACATGCCGCTTGCGGTTTAGCGCTCGCGCGGCGCCACGCGAGTGCTAAGCCGCAAGCGGCAAACAAGGAGATTCCCATGGACCTGAAACAAGCCCGCGTCTGCGTTCTCGTCGAACAACAATATCAAGAGATGGAAGTCTGGTATCCGATTTTCCGCCTACGCGAAGCCGGCTGCAAGGTGACGCTTGTCGGCCCCGACGCCGGCGCGACCTACGCCAGCAAGCTTGGCTATCCCGCCAAGAGCGACAAGGCCGCCAAGGACGTAACGCCCAACGACTTCGATGCGCTGGTCATCCCTGGTGGTTTCGCGCCCGACTTCCTGCGCCGCCATGAAGCCGTCATCAAGCTGGTGCGTCAGATGGCCGAACTGGGCAAGCCAATCGCTGCCATCTGCCACGGCCCCTGGGTGCTGTGCTCGACGCCGGCCTTGCGCGGCAAGAAGGCGACTTGCTTCTTCGCGATCAAGGACGATGTCGTAAACGCCGGCGCCAACTACGTTGACGCGGAGGTGATACGCGATGGCAATATCATCACGAGTCGCAAGCCGGACGATCTGCCGGCGTTCGTGGTGGAGTTGATGAAGGCGATTCAGGAGAAGTAAAAGCATTCAAGCCCGCAGGTGAGCGCAGCGAACCTGCGGGGTCACGCCGGCGCCAAAATCTGCAACGTCACATTCTCCACGAAGTCCTTCACGCGCACCCGGTATTCGATCATGTGCGCCGCCTGCATGTGCGCTTTGAGCGCGGGTAGGCTCTCCCACTTCTCGATGATGACGGCGACGTTCTCGCGCAGCGGCCCCTGTACGCTGACGCCGCTGTCGACATCGATGGCCGGGCCGTATTCGATGCAACCCGCCTCGGCGTGTACCATCGGCATGATGCGATGGAACTCCGCGAGGAACGCTTCGCGCTTGCCCGGCCTGACGGTGATCGTGGCGAGAACGTGAATCATGTCGGCTTCTCCACAGCGAGAGCAAATGAGACGATAGCTCCACAGAAGGTGTACAATAGCCGTTCTCAATCCAACAAACAAGGAGACCGCCTCATGGCTCGTGCGCGTTCGCTTCCGTGGAACCCGTGGATTGCCTTTCTCGTCATGCCGCTCCTCGTCATCGCGCTCGCGCACCTGGCGTGGTTCGTCGGCGACGCGTATGTCGAGGCGGCGCAAAAGCAGGACGCCGATGCCCCGATCGTCTACCAAGGCGCTCGCATCCACACCGCGTCAGGGCCCGTCATCGAGCGCGGCGTCATGATCGTCGTCAAGGGGAAGATCCTCGATGTCGGCAGCGAAGATCAAGTCAAGATCCCCAAGAACGCCAAGGTCCGGGATATGTCAGGCAAGGTCATCATCCCTGGCCTGGTCGATACGCACTCGCACATCGGCATCTTCGGACGCAATCCCGGCGGCGCCGACGGCAACGAGATGACCGGCCCGGTTCAGCCCGGCCTGCGCGCTATCGACGCCATTAACCCTAACGATCCTGGCATTCGCATGGCCCTCGCCGGCGGCGTCACCGTCGCCAATATCATGCCCGGCTCCGGCAATGCCATCGGCGGGCAAACCCTCTACGTCCGCTTGAAAGGAACCGTCGTCGAAGCCATGCGCATCATCGCCGGGAGAATTTTGGGAGGCATCAAGTTCGCCAACGGCGAGAACCCCAAGGGCGTTTACGGGGCCAAGGGACAGGCCCCGCACACGCGCATGAAGATCGCCGCCCTGCAGCGCGAGATGTTGACGAAAGCTCAGGCGTACAAACGCCAATGGGACAGCTTCAACAAAGCGAAGGCCGCCGGCGAAAAGGCGACGCCGCCGGAGCGCGACATCAATCTCGATCCGCTCGTGGAGGTCCTGGAGAAAAAGCGCACCGTCCACTTCCATTGCCATCGCGCCGACGACATCATGACTGCGGTTCGCCTCAGCGAGGAGTTCGGCTTCGAGATCGTTCTGCAGCATTGCACCGAAGGCTATCTTGTCGCCGAGGAACTGGCGAAACGCGGCATCTCCGTGTCGCTCACGCTCGTCGATAGCCCCGGCGGAAAGCCCGAGGTGATGGGGTTACTTGAAGAGAACGCGATGATCCTGACCAAGGCCGGCGTCAAGGTGGCGATCAACACCGACGATTCCGTCACCGAGTCGCGCTTCTTTCTGCGTACCGGCGCCATCGCCGTGCGCGGCGGCTTGTCCGAAGATAACGCCCTCAAGGCGCTGACCCTTTACAGCGCGCAGATGTTGCATCTCGACGAGCGCATCGGCTCGCTGCAAAAGGGAAAGGACGCCGATTTCGTCGTTCTCTCCGGCGCGCCGTTCAGCGTCTACTCCCAGGTGCTGGAGACTTACATCGAAGGCGAGAAAATGTTCGATCGCGAAGTTCACGAGGACTGGACGTATCAGGCGGGCGGGTTCGCCTTGCCGAAGAACAAGGAACTGCTGCCGCAGAAACGAATTGCCACGCTGCCGCTGCTCCCCCTTCTACCTGCCAAAACCGACCAGGGACCGAGCTACCAGGACGTGCCGAAGAAGCTGGCGGTGATCGCGGGGACGGTGTACACGATCTCCGGCGACGCCATTCAAAACGGCGTCGTGCTGGTCGAGGAGGGCAAGATCACGAAAGTCGGCCCGCGCGACAAGGTGGCGGTGCCGAAGGGTTTCCCGATCCTGTATGCTGCCGCCGTGACGCCGGGATTGATTGACGCCCATTCCGTCGTGGGACTTTCGGGGGCGCTTAACTTCAAGAAAGGGGACCAGGATCAGGACGAGATGAGCGACCCCAATCAGGCCGACCTGCGCGTCATGGACAGCTTCAATCCACAGGAACCGCTGTTGCAGTTCATCCGTGAGCACGGCGTCACGGTGGTGCACGCGATGCCGGGGCGGGCCAACGTCATCGCGGGGCAGACCGGCATCTTCCGCACGTATGGCCGAACCGCGGAGCAATTGAAGATTCGCTTCCCGGCCGGCATGCTCGTCAACCTGGGCGAGATACCGAAATCTTCGTACCCAGGAAAATTGCCCAATACGCGTATGGGCACGGCGAATCTCGTCCGCAATGCGTTTACAGGCGCCCAGAGTTACGCGCAGAAAAAGCAGGCCGCGAAGGAGCCGCCTGCGCCGAACCTCAAGCACGAGGCTATGATGCCCGTGCTCAACAAAAAGATACCGATCATCTTCAGCGGCCATCGCGCCGACGATCTGATGACCGGACTGCGCATCGCCAAGGAGTACGATCTGAAGGCAATGCTGAGTCTGGCGACCGAAGCGTACCTGATTTCCGACGCGATTCTCGACGCCAAAGTGCCCGTCATCGTGCACCCGACGATGCAGCGGCCGTCGTCGCCGGAGACCTTCCACGGCCATCTCGGCAACGCGGCGTTCCTGGTAGATCGCAAGATCCCGACCGCGATCTGCACCGCCTTCGAGGGCTATGTGCCGAAGACGCGCGTACTGCGTTATGAAGCAGCGATGGCGATGATCAACGGCCTGGGTCACGAGCGCGCTTTACGTTCGATTACGCTCGACGCCGCGAAAATGCTCGGCATCGACGATCAATTCGGGAGCATCGACGTCGGTAAGGCTGCTGATATTGTGCTCTACGATGGCGACCCGTTCGAGCACGCGACGCACGTGACCTACACGGTAATCGGCGGCCGCGTGATTCATGATCGCGCCGAGTACATGAAGTTGCCGTTCGAGCGCCGCGCGTTGCCATTGAGCGCGAACGGGGGCGATTACGGGTGCTGTCTGGGAGAATGGTGAGATGTAAAGGCCGTTAAGCGTTCGCGCGAAGTCGCGCGAACGCTAAACAAATTCGGGAGGCATGTTACTTTTTCTCGTCCTCGCCTACGCGAAACTCGTAAATCGCATCCAGCGCGAACAGCTTGTACCCAACCGGCACGCGGCCGACCAGTCCGACGAACGTCATCGTCTTCTTTTTGTCGAGTTCAACCGTCGTCAACAGCGACAGCGTGTGCTTGGTCCCGTCCTTGAGCGTCACATCGTAATCGTTGGACGCCTTCTTTTTGTCCATCGGCGGGACCCACTTGAGACCGGCCAACTTGTCGATCTCGACCTTGACCGTTTTCTTGAACATCAAATACGGCACAATGCGATACTGCCCATCGACAAGATAGAGCGGCTGCACGTCGGCGGCAGGATGCTTGGATTTTTCCTTGTCGTCCGCGGTCACGACAGCCGTTGCGCCCTTGAACTTCTCGGCTGGCTTCGGCGTCGGGAAGGCGATGCTTTGCAGGCCCCCTTTGTCGAGTCCGCCGTTGAACTTGACGGTGGCGTTGCCGAGGCCTTCGAGGACCGCTTCCGCTTCGATCGTGAGCCGGTTGGACGTCGAGAACTTAGTCGAGCCGACGAGCGTCACCGGTTCGCCGGCGTCATTAATCGCGATGCAGGTGACCGTTTTCTTCTCGATGTCGTAGGCGATTTTCTTGACGCTCGTCAAGGGGACGAGCGTGATGATGCCGTTGCGGTAGGTGGTCGATTTCTCCTCGCGGAATTCGAGATACTCGGGGCCTTTGTCCTTGGATTTCGGCGCCGTCTCGGTGAGGGAAAAATGGCGTGTGCCGAGCGTGAAGCGCCAGTCGACGAGCTTGACTTCCTTGCCTCCGACCGGGGGTACGATGTGCAAATAGGATTCCTTGCCTTCCTTGGTCTCGGGTTTGTCCTTTTTGTCCTTGTCGCCCGCCATGGCTGGCTTAAAGGTATGGGCGAGCAATAGGGTCGCGATGAGCAGCGCACAAAAGGAACACCAGCGCATGATCGGATCTCCAAGGAAAAAGTCGGATGGCAGGGAGGGATGCCGGCGGCAGGTTACTTCCCTCTTCATCTTAATCGTTCAGGCCGTGATGTCCACTTCTTCCGCGGCTCGGCGCAAAATTGCCAATTGATGCTTTGACTCTGCCGCGCGTTCCGCATACATATGGTCCATCGGGTTGGGGTATTGCGCCAAGGAGCAAGGCATGCACGAAGTTCAACCGATCTTGAACGGTACGGATCTGGTGGACGCGGTCTGCCTGGTCTTGAAAGCAAACGCCGAGCCGATGACGCCCATGATGATCCGCCAACGCGTGCCTGCGGACTTGCGCGGCATCCGCCTTGAGGAGTTGTCGGAAGTCTTGCAACGGCAGGTCGCGGCGCATGTGCTGGTCATGTGTCCGAAGTACCGCAGCGCTCAGGATCGCTATTGGGATCGCTCGTTGCGTGAGCATGCCAAAGTGCTCATGATCGACGCGCTGCAAGCGGGGCCGCTGTCGTGGACCGACCTGCGCAAGAAGCTGCCGAAATATCTGCGCCACCTGGCCGACTCGGTGCTCAACGAGGAACTGGCGCGCGGCGCAATCTTCCGCCATCCGCCGGCGTCGGTGCGCATGGGGCCGCGCTACGCCTTGCAGCCCGCGGACATGCGTAGTTATTTGAGCCGCGAACTGCACGAACTGTTGCTGCGCTTCGAGTCGAATGGCTTCGCGCGCACCGAGACACGCGAGGCGATGATGCAGCTGCTGCAACAAGAGGAATTCGCCGAGGTATTACCGTAGGGCAAGCGGTCGCGCTTGCCGTGCCGAACCCGAAATCACCAAACTTTGAGGAGATTTACATGCAACGAATTCTATGCTTCTTCGCCGTCTGCATCGGTTTTTCCCTGTCCGCCGCCCATGCCGGCGACAACGACGCCTTCTTCAACGGCAAGGATTTGGCCGGCTTTGAAGGACTGATCGATCAATTCTGGAGCGTGAAGGACAGCGCCGTCGTCGGCGCCAGTCCCAAGGAGGGTCTCAAGTTCAACACCTTCCTGTGCAGCAAGAAAAAGTACAAGGACTTCGAAATGTCGTTCCAGGTCAAGATGACCAAGACCGGCAACAGCGGCATCCAGATTCGCAGCAAGATCATCAACATGAAGACCTTTGCTGTCGGCGGCCCGCAATGCGACATGGGCGGCCCGTACTGGGGCAGCCTCTACGGCGAGCAATTCGGCGGCATGATGAAAGCCGCGGACGGCAAGCTCGTCAAGGAGGTGCTCAAGGCGGACGATTTCAACGACTACTCCATTAAATGCGTCGGCAAGAAAGTCACTATCAAGCTCAATGGCAAGACGACCGTGGATGAAGAATTCGCCAAGATGCCCGAAGATGGCATCATCGCGTTTCAATTGCACGCGGGCGGGCAAATGGAAGTGATCTTCAAGAACATCCAGTTCAAGGAAATCAAGTAGCCTTGCGCTGCTTCGCTCTTGGCGCCATGAAGAGTGCGAGCCCGCAGTTTTTAGATGATAGATTTTCACGGAGGAGTACATGGCACGTCCCATTTTGCTTGTCAGCGGTCAATGGGCGCATTGTCCTCTCGAAGAACTTGCGCAGAAGCTCAACGACTGGGGCTACCAGGGCCTGGAGCTGTGCTGCGCCGGCGATCATTTTGAAGTGCAGCGTGCCCAGGACGACGACGCGTATTGTCAGGACAAGCTTGACCTCTTGGCTCGGTACGATTTGCAGGTGCTGGCCCTGAGTAACTATCGCGTCGGCCAGGCAGTGTGCGATCGCATCGAGCCACGGCACAAGAAAATCCTGCCTGATTACGTGTGGGGCGATGGCAATCCGGAAGGGGTTCAAGACCGCGCTGCCGCCGAGATGCTCGCCACCGTACACGCCGCCCAAAAGCTTGGCGTCGGCACCGTCAGCGGGTTTACAGGGTCTTCCCTATGGCCCGGCGTCGTCGGCTGGCCGCCGAACAATCCCGAGGAAGTCCAGGAAGGCTTGCGCGATTTTGCGCGCCGCTTCACCCCCATCCTCGACGCCTGCGCCAACGCTGGCATTCGTTTCGCCCTCGAAGTCCATCCCGGTCAGGTCGCCTTCGATCTCTTTAGCGCCGAGATGGTCCTCGAAGTGCTTGATGGCCGCGAGGAGTTCGGCTTCACCTTCGACCCCAGCCATTTACACTGGCAAGGGATCGATCCCGCTGAATTCATCCGACGCTTTCCGGAACGCATCTTTCACGTCCACGTCAAAGATATCGCGCTGACGCTCAACGGCCGGACGGGCGTCTTGAACGCGTACCAAAGGTATCTCCCACGAGGCCTGTGCTTTGGCCGGCACCTGGGGCCTGGGCAAGCTGATCGCCTGCTGGGACGATAACGGCATCTCCATTGATGGTCACACCGAGGGCTGGTTCACCGAGGATGTCTGCGGTCGTTTTGAGGCCTATGGCTGGCATGTGGTGCGCAATGTGGACGGTCACAACCCGGCTGCCGTCGAGGCCGCCGTGCAGGAAGCCAAGATGGTGACAGACAAGCCGTCAATGATTCAGTGCAAGACCATCATCGGTAAGGGTTCCCCCAACAAGGAAGGCACTCACGATGTCCATGGCGCCGCTCTGGGTAACGCCGAGATTGAGGCAACCCGTGCCCATATCGGCTGGAATCATGCCCCCTTTGAAGTTCCGGCCGAGGTGTACGAAGGCTGGAACTGCAAGACCAAGGGTGCCGGCCTGGAAACGCTGTGGGACAACAAGTTTGCCGAGTACGCCAAGGCCTTCCCGGAAGAGGCGGCTGAGTTTGAGCGTCGCACAAACGGCGAGCTGCCGATCGACTGGAATGCGCGCGTTGCCGCTGCTATGAAGACCACGCTGGAAAAAGCCGAGACCGTGGCGACCCGCAAGGCTAGCCAATTGGCCATCGAGCGTCTGGTCTCCACCCTGCCCGAGCGCGTTGGCGGTTCGGCTGACCTGACCGGTTCCAACCTGACCAACTGGCCCAACTGCCAGCCCATCCACCGCCACGAAAAGGCCAACTACATCTCTTACGGCGTGCGTGAGTTTGGTATGTCGCACATCATGAACGGCATGGCCCTGCATGGCGGCCTGCTGCCTTTCGGTGGCACCTTCCTGATGTTCTCGGAATATGCCCGCAATGCCCTGCGTATGTCGGCCCTGATGAAGCAACGCGTGATCTATGTGTTCACCCACGACTCCATCGGTCTGGGCGACGACGGTCCGACCCCTCAGCCGGTCGAGCAGACCGCGACCCTGCGTATGATCCCCAACATGTCGGTCTGGCGTCCGTGCGACACGACCGAGACGCTGGTGGCCTGGCAGGCCGGCTGCGAAAAGATGGATGGCCCGACCAGTCTGATTCTCTCCCGCCAGAATCTGCCTTTCATGGCGCGCTCCGAGGCGCAGATCGCCGACATCGCCAAGGGTGGCTATGTGCTGTCCGATGCCGCTAATGCCAAGGTTGTGCTGATCGCCACCGGCTCCGAGGTGGAGTTGGCCGTGAGTGCGCAAAAGGCCCTGGCTGCCGATGGTATCGCCGCTCGCGTGGTGTCCATGCCGTGTACCAATACCTTCGACAAGCAAGACCAGGCCTACAAGGACAGCGTCCTGATGCCGGGCGTACACAAGGTGGCTATCGAGGCCGGTGTGACCGATGCCTGGTGGAAGTATGTCGGTCTGCGTGGCGCCGTCATCGGCATGGATCGCTTTGGCGAGTCGGCCCCGGCCCCGTTGCTGTTCAAGGAGTTTGGCTTCACGACGGACAATGTTGTGGCCACGGTCAAAAAGGTTCTGGCCTGAATTCGGGCTGTTATATAGAAATTTATCTGGAGAATAAGCATGACGATTAAAGTAGGTATTAACGGCTTCGGCCGCATCGGCCGCATGGCCTTCCGTGCCATCGCCAAGGACTTCCCGGGCCTCGAAGTGGTCGCCATCAACGACCTGCTGGAGCCGGATTACCTCGCCTATATGTTGAAGTACGACTCCGTGCATGGCCGTTTTAATGGCGATGTCGCCGTGGACGGCAACAACCTGAAGGTCAACGGCAAGACCATCCGCCTGACCGCCGAGAAAGAACCGGCCAACCTGAAGTGGAACGAAGTGGGCGCTGATCTGGTGATCGACTGCACCGGCTTCTTCCTGACGACCGAGTCTTGCCAGGCCCACATCACCGCCGGCGCCAAGAAGGTGGTTCAGTCCGCCCCGGCCAAGGATTCCACTCCGATGTTTGTGTACGGCGTGAACCACAACACCTACGCCGGTCAGGCCATCGTTTCCGCCTTTTGCCTTTGGAAACGCAATTTTTAAAAAATAGGTAAACCTTCCACTTCCACACCCTAACTCTAAAATATTTAAACCTTCCCCTTCAGAATATCGGAATTGCTTTTTTAATGGCGCTAACAACATTCTTCTCATGGCATCCATTGCACCCAAAAAAATAACTTCAAATTGATAATCATATATAAGTTTCAAATTTTTAATATTTGCAGGCTCATCTTCACTAAATAGTAAATTTAAATTTACATATTTAGAATTCGAAAACTTACTATTTGCTCCCCTATGTTTAGAAGTTTTAACAATTTGAACAAGCCCCTTAATCCAAAGTTTAACAGATCCAAGGACCATTTGATTTGATAATTCAGGTCGCAATACATCATTTGGATAAATACCATTAGAGATTCGATCACTGTCTTTTTTAATTAACAAAACCAGCTCATTTAATAACTGTAAAATTTTTTTAGATTCTTGAGTCGACCAGTGATTATTTTTCTTTGAATTAAAATAAAGGCCCATTAATGTAAGAGGCAATTTTTCGATAAAATATAAAAATGATCGCGACAAAGAATAAGTCTGAATGAGCGAATGAAAAGATTTTTTCTTTGCATGCTCAATTTGTTCTAGGATTTCAGAATAACGAAGGATCATCTCCAATACCTCCTGATAGACCTATAAAAATGGAAAATTGTGGATTGGGTACCCATGTTGAAGTAAAAAAACCAATTCCAGTCTTTACATTGATATTAGAATTTTTAATATCAAGAATCTCTGCGTCTAAACTCAAAGGTTGCTGATACACAAAATAACGAAAAAGTGCATTATTTTTAAAAAAGCGAGTTTCGCTTGATTTAACATATAAACCCACAATGCTTTTTAAATTATTTTTATAACCAATAAAATGGGATACTGTTTTTATTTCATCCCCTCCAGCCCTACCAACAAGAATTTCGTCCTCACTTCCATAATTTTTAAGGTTACTTTGAGGTTTTTGGTGACTCATTTCTAATTCGGGAACAAAAATATAATTCTCGTATCCAAGAGCAATTGATATTGAATAATTGTCTCTTTGAATATTTCCATAACAATAAATACTTTTGCACGGTAAAGTCGAAGTTTCATAATAACGACTAACGATTGATTTGCTAGTTCGTAAACGAATAAAAGAAATTGGATACAGGCTAATAACTCCACCAATTAAACCGTGGGATGCTACTTGGAGATGCTCTTGTATAATTCCGTATAAAATAGAATCCGCTTTTTCTTGATGAGCTTGCTCTCCCCATAAATATTGGGTCAACTTAGATTCTACTCCAGCACTAAATCCACTTGGATAATTTCGAAAATCAACACTAAATAGATTTGAAGGAATGCCCCAACTGATAGAACTATTAAAAATAGTTGTACTAATCAATATAAATAAAAATAAAAATTTAAATCTAAAAAAGTTGTAATTTTTTTTATGTAAAATCATTATCGCCTTAAAAAATTAAGTTGAATTTTTTTTGAGTTTTTTTTGTATTACTAAATGACGAATTGAAACTGCAACATAAATAAATGAAACTAATGTAACTACAAAACAAAATCCGAAAAATATAATTATTGTCATAAAAAACTCTCTCTACTCATACTACTCATACTACTCATACTACAATTGTTTATTTGATTGCATTACTTTTTAACAAGTCCTCAGTCGCGAGTCTACACAAATATCTAGTTTGAATCAGAAAAAAAGAAAAAAATGTAGTATTAAGTCTAAGTTTTTAAAAAAATTCACCCATTTTTTTAATTTAAAGTTAAGATAACATAATAGTAATAAAAAATTATTATGAATTTACAAATTTTAGTTTTGATTTTCATAATACGGGGTGAGTGAAAATATCCCCAATAAACAAGAAAATAACGAGAGTGTGAGGTTGTATGAGTCCAACTACTTTTTATAACGCATTAAGCATTAATTTAAAAATTTTACCTTCAAAATCACACCATATCCTATTTCACCCTTCTGAATTGCAATATCATATTTCACCAACTCCACTAGAAAATAATAATAATACAAGAGCTCCATTTCCATACTATACTGATGTCCTACTTGCCCTAGCGGCATCTAATTTATTTTATAAAAATCCAACTCATTCTTTACTTTGGGAAAAAATTGATCCCTTCCATATCATTTATAAAAGGTCAGGTGATAGACTTAATTCACTTATAAAAAATAATTTTAAAATATCATCCTATGCCCATCAATTTGAATATAATTTAAAACAAGTACTTTTAGAGTGTTGTACAAGCGATAAAATTCATTTTAATGGAATGAGTGAATTAATAAATACGATAAATGATCTTGAGAAAGAATTTGGAAAACCACTTTTATTTAATCGAGAAATAAATTTTTCTGAAACAACTATGCGAATATTACATACCCTTTATTCTTTGCTTTACAATATGCGAACTCTCGTAGCTATGGATTACAATGACCATATAAAAGATATAACCCATGAAAGTTTAAAGGTTGATGCCATTAATGATTATTTACCTAATGCAAGCTTCAATATAAATGATGCTCTTCTTTATTTCCATTGGAATTCCTTAACAAACTATAAACCTCACCCTGAAAGACAATTTACCGAATCCATGGAGCAAGCATTTAGAACCTTTATTCATAATGGATATTACCTAGTACAATCTCTTCCTCAAGATTTTTTTGAAACTAAGGACCAACAATTTATTGAAGACAAGCTCAATCAATTTCAAATGGACTGGTTGCTTGGTACACCTGCTGGATTACTTTACCGCCTTCGCGAAGAGTTATTTGCAATTAAAGACGGATATGAAAGTATTTTTTGGCCAGATTTGTCTGAGTCAGCTTATGAAAATTTTGCGACTCTAGAAAGTAATTGTGTTATAGACCCTACTCAACTGCATACTAATCAAGATGCCGCATAATTTGAAAGTAAAATAAATTCTGACAGCAATCATAATAATATTAGCGCATGACTAAGTATCACATAATTACGAAATGATAGAAAGGCACTAAGACAAGGTCTAAAATGAAAATGAAAACGAAATATTTTTTATTTAAAATTTCCATATCAACAATCAGTTTATTAACATTTTTGATTTCTTGCACAGGAACAAATATTAAAGAAAATTCAAGAGCACCAAGCAATGTTAATGCTGATAGTAACGATTACTTTACCCATAGAGTAAAACCAATTTTAGATAAAAGATGTGTCGCTTGTCACTCTTGCACAGAAGCACCTTGTATGTTGCATTTTTCCTCCTATGAGGGTCTTATAAGAGGACTAAATCCAAATGACGATCCATTTCCATTACCCTTTGTAAAAAACGATCCTAATCGTCTAAAAGATGCAATGGATGAAATTAAAAATAAAATTAATAATCAGCAAGTAGAATCTAAATCTACTCCAACTATTAAAAACTTTTCACCGATAATAGAACCTAATGTTCCTAATCAAGATTCTATTTTAAATTTAGCTCTCATCCAAGGTCGAAAATTTAATGATGTAGATAAAATGTCCTTATCAAAAATAAATAAAGTTGAAAATCGAATGTGTCCAATAAATAAGAACCTGGTTGAAGCACTTTACGCTGCTCATCCTCAAACAGGTATGCCTTATGCTCTTCCAAAACTAACTGACAATGAATATGAAATTTTAAATACTTGGCTTACCAATGGAGCCCTTGGTCCGACACCGGAAACTCGCACTAAGTGGAATGTTTCATCAAATCCAGATTTAGTAAAACAATTTGAGGATTTTTTAAACCAAAATTCCTCAAAATCAAAATTGGCAGCACGATATATTTATGAACATAGTTTTGCAGCTCATTTTCATTTTGATGAAACGCCTGATGATGAATTTTATTTATTAATTCGCTCACCAAATTCTCCAGGTAGTGGATTGGCAACTGAATATCCAAAACCTGCCCTCCTTCCAATGGATGCTCCTTTTCAAGATTATGATGATAAAAAAGATAAATTTTATTATCGCTTCAAAAAATACACAGATACAGTTGTTCGAAAAACACATATCCCATGGGAATTAAATAACAAGGTTTTAGATCGATGGAATGAATTATTTTTAACAAATAATTCTCAAAGCACATATTACTGGTCAACAAATAATGGTGAATTAAAATATGACAATGAGAAACAATATGAAATATATGCAGATTTGCCAGTGAGAGTTCGTTATCAATTTTTAATTGATAACGCTGAAAATATAATTAAAACTCTTGTCCGCACTCCGGTATGTTCAGGTAAAGCTGCAACCTATGCTGTGAAAGACCATTTCTGGCTTTTCTTTTTAGATGCAGAAACAAATGAAAAAATAACTGACCCACTAGCTTATGTAAAAAAATATTATGGAACCCCAGGCGAAAAATTAATTAATGAGTCATGGGATAAAGCAAAACTTGACCCAAGTGACCTAGGAACTTTTGATAGTTTGAGATCAACTGCCTTTGAATCTTTAATTGGTGATGGGCTCACCGAAAAAAATATAACTCCCTCAATTGCATTAACACTCTTTAGGCATAACACAAGTGTGACCTTACATAAAGGTTTAATTGGTGGAATACCTCCAAGAATATGGGTAGTGAGTTATGAAAATTTAGAAGAGATCTATTACAATCTTGTTGCGAAATTTGAACCCTGGGGCACTCTCACTCACCAATACATCACGTGGCGAAATATGGTGAATGAACGCATTCAAGGTGAAAATACTTTTAGAGAATTTTTTATAACAGATAAACGTTGTAAAGGTTGTGCAAATATTGTTAAAAAACGTGGTGAAAATACTTGGTTTCCAAATTATAAAAAACTAATTCAAGAAAAAGATTTTCAAACTATTCCCCTATCGACAACAAATGCAGACAATTTTACAGCTGATAATATTGCTGAATTATTTTTATATCGTTTAATTAATCGGGTGAACTCTCAATACAGTACAGACAATGACGATCTAAATAATTTAAAATTAACTTCAAAAGAAAGTTTAATCTCGTTAAATCCAACAATAGATGAATGGGAACGTCAAATGATAAATCTATCTCACGACAATAAGGCTGTGAGCTTTCCCAAATATCTTCCAAATGTGATTTTTTTTAGAGTTAATTCCAGGGGTCAAGATTATGTCTACACTATGCAAGTAGATAAAGTGTACGAATCAAACAAATGGGTTTCTATGCAAAATATTTCTTATAACAAAGAAGCAAATGAAATGGTTATAACACGTGGATTATTGGGAGATCGTCCTGAGTTATTTATAGAAATTCATGAAAATAATTTAAGAAATTTTATTTCTGATTTAAAAGCAATAAGGGAAGAAAAAGATTGGAATTTATTTAAAGTTAAATATGCAACATTAAGAAATGATCCAAAATTTTGGAATCTTTATGATTTCTTTAACGATTGGGATAAAACAAATAATACCACTCAAAGTGGAGTTTTTGATCTCAACCAATACGACATGACATTCAAATAACTGCTAAAGATTAAGTCTGATCGCTCCGAGATTATATCAGACATAATCTTTAGCAGTTATTTTTTTGTTTTATGGATTGTTAACAGATTCAGCTCCACTAAAGCTATTTAGAACTCGAACTGTACAGCCAATTTCACTTGCTTGACATTTTGTATTGCTTGAACTTGAGCAACTTGATGCACAACTTCTATGGACATTTGAAATAGCTTCTCCTTCGCTTGATCCTCGACCTTGCGCTACTGTTGAATATGACCGACCATCAGACCATTGATAATTACAAGTCCCAGTGCAATACCAAGTTGCCATTGAATATTGACTAAAAAGAATTAAAGAACATAGAGAAAGAAACTTCATTTTACCTCCAAATAGAAAGACAGATATTACAATATTGAAATTTTATTTAGTCAAGATTTTTGTAAATAAATTCCTAGAGGGGTTTACTCATTAAATATGAGTTAATATCAGATTTATGAATTATTTAAATTTTGACGGCCATTTTTTTTGGATTGCATAAAACGTCGAAGAAAATAAATAAAAACACCAAAAATAATTAATGAAAATAATATTACTTTCACTTGTTTAATAAAATCTAAAATTGTTTCCCCGTAATTGGCAACGAGTATAACCTGAGTTGGAACACTTATTAAGGCAGCTATACCATCTACAAGTAAGAATTTCCAGAGAGGTAACCCTCCCATCCCACAGGTCCAAAAACCAGGAAATCTAAGTCCTGGTGTAAAACGGAAAAAACCTGCAGCAAGTACACCATACTTTTTAATCCACTTCTCAATTTTCTCTATTGCCGTTGGTGTAATTAAACGTTTTGTGAGTGGAAAATCCATTAACCTGCGACCATATTTTTTTCCAAGTGCATAAACTAAAACATCGCTTAAATAAACTCCGAGAAAGGTGATGACTGCGGCTTCGATTATATCAATCCGTGCAATCTGATGATCAACTCCTGGTGGGGGTGGAAATTGAGTTGGGTGTTGCGCCATATAAGCTAATATCCCAACACTTATTATGACTACTTCTTCTGGTAACGGTAATCCAAATGAGCACAATAAAAATAACAAAGTGATAGCTGGGTAAATTACCCAAGGCTGATAAGCATATTGTGATAACCAAATAAAAATAGGTTCATGAATTATATTCATAGCACTTTCACTGTAATTGTAACAACTTTGGAACGAGCCTTTAACAATAACAAGATATCTGAACAAGCACAATATGACATCTTAAAAAATGCTGTACTCAACCAAAACATTATATTTTCTTAACAAAACAAATTTTATGTTACATAGTTTAAGATGTATGTCGAGTATTGAATATTTTAAAACACAAAAATCTGAATTCGAATTTGCGCAGTCCAATGATAGAATCATTCATTTTCGCATTAAAAAAAATTGGGAGCTGCATCATTTTTTAGAAATGCATTTAGAATGCACAGGGGTAAATTATCAATTTTTACTTTCTCTTGGAGCTGTATATTTAAATAACCAAAGAGTAGAAAATTTAAACTCCCCCATTCAACTCAATGAAAATGATTATTTAAGAGTTCATTTATGTCCCCGTAGATTTTTAATTAATGGATCAAAAATTCATGACAAGATTTTATATGAAAATAATGAATTTATTATATTTAAAAAAGATCATGGAGAACCATGTCATCCTACTTTAGATAATAAAATTGAGAATATTTTATATCAATTAAAACTCTTTCAACAAATTCAAAATTTATATCTTTGCCATAGGTTAGATGTCGGAACAGCAGGATTATTGATAATTGCAAAATCTGTTAATATTCAAAATGAGTTTATGAATAATTGGAAAAATGTTGAAAAAATATATTCTGCATCTACATCTGGCCCTACGTTAAAATTAGGATTACTTGAGCATTGGATGCGACCTCACCCTAGAGCACCAAAAATATTATCAAGTGAATTCGTTGAAAAGTGGCAACTCTGCCATTTAGAAATTTTAAAAAATGAAAAAATTGATCTTCTATTTAATAAATATGAAATTAAACTTGTTACAGGACGTACCCATCAAATTAGGGCACAATTAAGTTTTGAATGTAACCCAATACTAGGTGATCACTTATACCAATCTCCATATCATTTAGAAAATAAAGATCATTTTATGTTGGTTTGTAATATTTTAAGATTTAATTTCAGAAATATACATTACGAATTTAACTACACTAAATAACTGCTCATGATTAAGTCTGATTGCTACGCAATTGTATCAGACATATCATACTGACATTTTTTGCGGCTATTAACTATTTTAATGTAAAAATCACCAAATTAAAAATATTTTGTTTTTCATTTAATAAATCTCTTTGACCAAATTCATTCACACCATTACTTAACTTGAAAAAAATAGGAGATTCTAAATGAACAAATTAAGATTGAAGAAGATTTATAAATTCATTAGTGGACTTATATTAATTATTGGTATGAATGCAAAAGCTGACGTTGCCAAAAAATATGAATGTAAAACAAAAGATACGGCTAGTGTAATAAAATATACTAATGGAAATACAATTCTATTAGTTATAAACAATAACCACTTATCTATCAACTCACACTATAAGGTTTGGAATTATTTAACCTTAGATAAAAAAAGTGAGCATCTGCTCTTTTTTACAAGTATAAATCCTGAAAATTTTCTACAAAATAGTGATCTCGTTGCAATACTCCCTGAAGAAACTTCTACAAATAGCTTCGAGTTCGACTTAACAAATACAACCAGCAACTTAATTTCCCATTACTCTTGTAATGAGAAATAATTTTGAAAATTAATTTTTAAAAATTATTTGATTCGGAAGTTCATTTTCATTTACAGATAAAACTTCCGAAGTTTTAGTTATAGGAAAGTATTTTACCAACAAACTTCCACAATCTTGAATACCATTTTGTAAACCGGTAAACAAGCCACCACTTTTAATTCCAGCTATGATTTTTTGAACTGTTGTATCCCAAATTTGTTGTTCAACAAATTTTGAAATAGTACTGTCACCATATACAACCACACGCTGTTCAAGCAGTGATATAAAAATTAATACACCTGTTTTGTTTTTTGTTTTATCCATTTGATGTAAATAAAATTCAAGTTGTGCTCGTTTCCAAACTTGATTGATTTCATCTTGATTAGGGATTAACAAACGAAACAACCATGCCCAATTTAAATTAAACCCAATTGTAAATAATAGTCCAAACAATATAAATTTAATGCTATAAAATAAATAAGAATATTGATTTGAATAGCTTTCTAATATTTTTAAACTAATTAAAGAATTTAAATATGGAATTGAAATCGAAATCATTGCAAACAAAAAACCTATCAATAATCTTGCCGTTCCAATTTCAACTGAATTCCGAACTACCATAACTACCAACTCAGCTTCTGTTGAATTTTCAATTGTTGCAATTTGATGTTCTAAATTTAATTTATCATCTTTTTGTAAGAGTGATTGAATATCTTTTACCATATTTATTACCAACCTCCAGAAGCTCCGCCCCCACTTGAACGCCCGCCTCCTCCTGAATAACCACCACCGCTTGAATATCCGCCACCACCATGTCCACCACGACTTGAAGCCGCTGCAATTTCAATTATCAATTTTAATATTTTAAAAAGAATAAGCACTGAAATCGCAAAACTTATATATTGAATATATTTTTTTTGAATACCCAAAGGTTTAGCAATAAAAAGAAATGAATTTAAAATAAAAATTAAAAAATTTAGAACAACATAAATAAAAAACCAAAGGCCTAAAAAGATAATCACCACTAAACCAATTATTCCAAAATTTTGAACCAACTTTGAAATTTTACTTGAGGCTTGAGAAGCATTATCTGATTGATTAGTAGAATAATTATTTTGATTTTCTGAATCTTGAATCTTTAAATTTAGATCACCATCATTAATTTTATCTTTAGCAATGACCTTTATTATACGAAGAATAGCAGCCCTTAATCCTGTGTAAAAATCTCCTTGTTTAAAAGAAGGGGTCATTAAATAATCTATAATACGTTTACTCTCAAGATCGGTAAGATCACCTTCAAAGCCTTGGCCAACTTCAATTCGTGATCGGCGATCTTGAATTGAAATTAAAATTAATACTCCGTCGTCCTTTTTTTCACTTCCTAATTTCCAAGAATCATAAACTTGAATCGCTACACTTTCAATGGCTTCACCCTGAAGATTAGGTACAATTAACACTGCTAATTGCCCTAAATCATTTTTATAAAATGTTTTGATCAATTGATTGAGTTCATTTTTAGAACTCTGAGAAAGTACACCCACCTGATCCATGACTGGATCTCGTAAAGGTACAACTTCAAACCCCCAAAGTAAATTGGAAGTAAAAAGTAATATTAAAAGTTGAAATAAAAATCTACTCATCATTAAAATTTAACTTCAGGTGCTTTTTGAATATTTGCTTTTTCTTCTTCTGTTACATCCCATTGTGGCATTTTTTCATGATGATAAAAAATAGCATTTGTCCATGATGTTGGAGGAACTGTCACATAATTATTAAATTCTTTGATTGTATCAATATATCGATTGCGGGCAACTGTGATACGATTTTCAGTTCCTTCAAGTTGAGCTTGCAAATCACGAAACTGTTGATCAGCTTTTAAATTAGGATAATTTTCTGTGATCATTAAAAGTTTTCCAAGAGCTGAAGATAATTCTCCTTGTGCCTTTTGATAAGCAACAAGATCCTCAGGTTTTGCCTTAGAGGGATCTATGTTGATTGAAGTCGCTTTTGCTCTTGCATTCACAACACCCTCGAGAGTTTCTTTTTCGTGGGACGCATAACCTTTAACAACATTAACAAGATTTGGAATTAAATCTGCTCGTCGCTTATATTGGTTTTGAACTTCTGCAAGTCCCGCCTCTACATTATTTTTAGATTGTGGAATACTTTGAACCCCACACGAAGATAAAAATAAAGCTGTTGAAAACAAGACAATGGTCTTAATTATGTTTGAAATATTCACTATGAACCTCCGTTTAAAGAATTAATTTTTGTTAATTGAAGCAAATATAATATAAAATAAGATGCAAGCGAAGGAAAATGCGACCCATCATAATAATACTCATTTAAATTCACTAATAGGATTTATATATGGCACAATTAGAATCACTTAAATTACAACTCATCTCACAACTTGAAATTGCCAAAAAAAATAATTTATCAGAATTACAAAACAAATACCTAAAGTATCTATTACAAAACTATTCAATTTTTGAAACTATAGAACAGTGCATGATTAATGGAACGCCAATCCATTTTCAAACTTTCTATAATTTAATTATTTTGCTCTGGAAAACACAATGTATTCAAAATAGTGAAGCAAACTCATTGATAAAAACAATACATAGAGAAATTCCTAATAAAACTTTTTTTGAATCACTCACTCAATTCATTATACCGACAATTAAACCTAAAGGGACAAATTATAATCTTGAAACACTTGGGCAATTACCTTTTTTTAATAATCTACCATTTAAGTGGTTACAAAAACTTTATGATCATTCTTCTCTTATTGAAACCGAACCTCAAAATTTATTAATAAGACAGGGTTCACAATCTCGCGATTTATTTTTATTACTTGAAGGGAGTGTAGCTGTTTATAAAAGGTCTGAAAAATCATCGACTCAATTTATTACTCAAATAAAAGCACCTGCAATTTATGGTGAAGGTGGATTTTTCTTTAATCATCCTCGAAGTGCAGATATCATTTCAGTTTCTCATTGTAAAATTATTCGATTTGTATTTCAAAGTGATTATGAGAAAATATTTAAAATTCAAGATGAGAAAAACTTAACCGAAAGATTTTGGCTCCTTCATGCTTTAAATAAATCAGAACTTTTTCACGATGTACCAACAGAAACGATTAATCATGTTTTAACAATTGGCTATACAAGAAAAATATCAAAAAACCAGATTCTATTTGATCAAGGAGATTTTGGAGACACCTTTTATATTCTCATTCAAGGTGAATTGGACGTGGAACAAAATGGTCGAATTATTAATACTCTTCGACAAGGAAAATGCTTTGGAGAGTTAGCATTACTTGCTTCTCAGGGTCAAAGAACGGCAACCATTAGAGCTTCTGCCGACTCTCTATTATTTGAAATTTCTAAACAGGATTTTTATCCCTTTTTAGCAAAAAATATTTATTTAGCAAAAGAACTTGAACGTGTTGCAGAAATCCGACTCCAACGAGATAAAAAAAGAAAAGCTGCTTAAGCTCGTCGTAAATCGCTGAGTCAATTCGATTTCCGTTTTCACGTAAGGCCCCTTTATGTCACTTATATCAGAAATATAACATTAGAAATTTACTTTTGAATAAAGTATAGTCTAAGTAATATTTATAGACATCATGAGGAGGCAAAATGACATTGTTTACTAAAATTGCTTTATGTGTACTTAGTTTTTTATCTCATCAAGCGTTCGCAAAAAATAATCAAATATGCCAGGGGTTATTTACAAATCACAATCAAATGAATTTTGAACAACAAATAAAATATTATCAGGATAAATTTGCAAAAGGAATTGATTCTCTAACAGAAAAAGAAAGTATTAATATAAAAAAATATGGCTTTGCTGTAGGAACTCTAGAAGATGGTACTCCTGTTGCTATTCTCCATTCTAAAAATGGAATAAAAGCACAAGTTGAATTAGAGGCCACTCAATATTCGGCAAATGGCACTGTACAAAAATTCTCTCCTTCAATGAAACGACTGCAAACAGATTTCTTTAGTTCGTTTAATTGGGTTAAAGAATTTTCTACCTCTTCAATTGCAAAAAGTGCCCGATCTTTTTTTAATAATGAAATTTTTCTCATTTTTGAAAGTGGGATATATCAAAATTTAGATAACAACGATGCATTAGTTATTAAAAATATTAGGGACCCAAATGATTATATCACCGAAATCCAAAAGCCATTAACAATAAACCTTATTAATGGTGGAATTCTAACAATAACTCGCACTTTTGATCCTAATGATTCAAACTACAATCCATCAGGTTATATTTTAATATACACAGCCCCATCTGTAAAAAATAATAACTTAGATCATTCAAACACTAATGAAAATGAAATTATAAAACCAAGTAACTCAGATAGAACATGGTAATATAAAATTAGATATATACTTTTGAAAAAATAGTTGTATATACAGTATATTTTGTATATACTTAAAGTTGAGTATGACAAGAATTAAAGCACTTTCCTCAAAGCATTTGATTTATAAGATTAATGAAAATGATCACCACCCTCCGCATATACATGTAGAAGGTCTTGGTGCTTCTGTTAGAATTAATCTTTTAACATTGGAGGTAATAGATAGTGAAACTGATTTTTCTTCTTCGACTCTCAATAAAATTTTAAAGGTAATCAAAGAAAATAGAAATCTTCTTTTGGAAAGATGGGAGGATATACATGGCTAAAAAAATGAAAACCGGGGCAACTCATGTGCCTGACGAAAATTTTATAGATTCTAACATTACTGCTCATATTTCGATAAGACTACCACTCGATATCGTTAAAGAGTTAAAACGCCTTGCTTTAAATGAAAATTATGAGGGCCGCTATCAGGTATTGATTCGAGATATTCTTCAAACCTATATATCTAAGGCTAGATTAAAAAAGAAAGTTTCAGCTTAAAATTAGACTTAGATATTCGGCTGGTTCTTAATCAAGTAAGTAACTGCACATGACTTGTCTGATATAATCGCGAAGTGATCAGACTTAATCATGAGCAGTTTTTGTTTTTTCATTCTCACATATTGATAAAAATCCGATAAGAGCTTGCACACCTTGCCCGCTTCCACCAGCAGTTGTTAATGCTCCCATTGGCTTATCTGCCCATGCATAAATATCTAAATGAATCCAAGGCACTTGCTCTACAAATTTTTCTAAAAACAATGCCGCTGTTATTGCTCCACCAAAACCATCAACAGCATTTGTTAAAGCTGCCACAGAGCTATTCATCTGCGCTGCATATTTTGGAACTAATGGCATTCTCCAGTTTAAATCTCCAGTGCGTTTTCCTGCTTCATTGATGACTTCTGCAAATTCATCATTATTAGTAAACATACCCGTAAGATCTGAACCTAAAGCCACCTTAATTGCCCCTGTTAATGTCGCAACATCAATAAGGCATTTTGGTTTTTGACCATTTAAGTTTTCTAATGCTGCAGTTATAGCATCCGCTAAAACTAATCTTCCCTCAGCATCAGTATTGTGAATTTCAATATGCATTCCATTTTTTGCTTGATAAATATCACCTGGACGCATTGCTTTTTCACTCACTGAATTTTCAGCGAGTGCTATATAAAAATCACAAGGATGGGGATATTGAGTAGCTTCAACCCACAAACTTAACCCAGCTACCGTAGCAGCTCCACCCATGTCTTTTTTCATTAAGCGCATAGCGGAGGAAGGTTTTAAATCCAATCCACCCGTATCAAATGTTATTCCCTTACCTACAAATACAAAAGGGGCTTCCTTTGCAACTTTACTATTTTTAGGTCGGTATTTTAAAATCATTAAGCGAGGCTCATGAAGCGCTCCTCCACCTACTGCTAAATGTAATCCCATATTTTCTTTTTTTAATTTTTGAGAATCCCATATTTCTAATTTGGTATATTTTGCTTTACTAAACAAATTTTTTATCGAAATTTCCATTGTTGCTGGATTTAAAATATTGCCGGGCAGATTTGTCCAGTGTCTTGCCCAATTGATGGAATTCGAAATAGCTTTTGCATCAAATAGAACTTCTTTTGATCCTCCCACTATCGTTACACTCGGCAGTGAGGCTAAATCGAATGTTCCATCATAGATGGTTTTAAAATTATAAGCTCCAAGCTCAAGGCCTACTAAAGTTCCCAATTGAACATCTTCTGAGGCTGCAACAAATTCAATTTTTAAATTTTTAAGTTGAAAAGCTTTAAAAAGAGGAACAATCGATCCCGCACCATCTCTTGCCTGAGTGTAATCTGAATCTATAAAGTGATTGGAATGGGAGCTGTCTAATATTTTTTTTATTTTTAATATCCAAACTGGACCAGATTTACCTATAAAATGTAGTGCGTCTTTATCTGATTTATTTAATGTTTCTTTTTGAAAATCGAGAGCATGAGTATTTACAATATGTTCCGCTGATTCATTTGCTGATAAAATATAAAAAAGTCCATCAGATTTATCTTTTTTATTTTGCACTGTTGAATTAAATTTAAAAGTAGAAATCCAAGAAGGGATTTCAGGAATTAAATGAGAAGTTGTTGAGTTTTTTTTACTTTTTAATTTTTTACTTTTTATTATTTTAATTTGTTGCATGGATACTCCTGGACTTAAATCTGAATTGTAATTTATTTTGCATCTTAGAACTCGCTATTGCAATATAAAAGTATAGGGGGTCAAATGGAATCCGTAACATCAGAGTTTATTTCAAAATATCAAAGCCTGTATGAAGAGGATCCACAATCTCGAATTTTCGCGCCACTTGCAGAAGCTTATCGTAAATCAGGTCACTTACAAAAAGCATTATCAATTTGTAAAAAAGGGTGCCAACAACATCCACTTTTTGCAAGTGGACATGTGTGTTTAGGTAGAATTTATAAAGATCTTAAACAATATGATAAAGCTTTAATTCATTTGCAGCGTGCTATTGATTTAGCGCCAGAGAATATTCAAGCTCACCAACTTATGGCTGATATTCATATTGATGCCAAAAATTTAAAATTAGCACTCACCTCTTATAAACAAGTTTTACTTTTAAATCCACGAGATATAGATACATTTAATAAAGTAAAACGTTTAGAAAGTCTTTCTTCGGATGAATTTGATAGTGATACATTTCAAATAGGAAATTTATTTGAAAAAGAATCAAATAGTTTAACTCTTGCTGAAAAACAAAAAGCGTCAGAACGCCTTGGCACACTTGTTGATGCGTTTTTAGTTAGAAATGAATTTGATAAAGCATTGAACACCCTCAATGAGGGGATTCAAAAATATGGAAATCAAAAAGAATTAACTTCAAGATTGAAACTTATTGAAAAACAAAAAAATCAATTTATAAATGCTGACTATGAAAAAGATGAAAATATAATAAGTCCAATGTCTAAAAAGGAAAAATTATTTTCTGCAAATCAAATAAAGAAAAAATATAAAAAAGCTATCACTGAACACAAAATAGAAATTTTAGAGACTTTATTAAATCGATTATCCGATAAAAAAAGCTCATATTTTTCTTATGATCCAACATAATAATTACTTCACTAAAATATAAGAAATATTTGAAAAAACTCACCTTAAAATTTATGAAATGCCGCTTTATTTATGCGAACAAATTTGGGAATTAAAGTTGTAAAAAATAAAAGTAGTTACTTGACAACTATGTTTAAGATTTTATTGGGTACAAATATTTTCTTAACAATAGTTTTACCAGCTAACCATTCTGTTAATTCCTTTTCAGCAAGAACTATGGCTTGATCTTCTGTTAACCCTAATTGTACTTCTAATTTTTTTCTTACTTTTCCATTAATTTGAAAAACCAATTCATATGTTTTTTGTTGAAGTTTTGATTCATCAACTTTAGGCCATGCCGCATAATCTAAGTAATCTGTATGACCTAACAACTCCCAAAGTTCTGAAGTCATATGTGGAGCAAGAGGGAACAGCATTTTTAAATACATCTCTGTTTGGCCTTGAGACATAAAATGGATTTGTGACTCCTGAAGTTCATTAAGGGATTCCATCAATGCCGCTACAGCAGTATTAAATGTAAAATGATCAAAAGCTCCATTTATTCGTTTTAAACATTTATGCAGAGAGAAATCGACTTTATCTAAGATCGATTGCTCTTCAGCAGTCGTAGAAGATGAAATAAAATTCATCCTCATATGGGGTTTTATTTTTCCATCATCACCAACAAAATGTGCCCAGACTCTTCGAAGATATTTTTCACAACCAGAAATTCCAACATCATCCCATGGTTTTTCTGCATCGAGAGGACCCATAAACATTTCATATAATCGAATTACATCGCAACCCCGATCACGAATCACATCATCAGGATTTACAACGTTTCGTAATGATTTTGCCATTTTTGAAATAAATCGTTCAACGGGTTCTTCGTTTGATTTGCGACGATATCCTTGAGAACAAGTTTCCACTTCATCAGTTGGAACCAATCGACCTGTAGCATCTTTAAAAGCAAAGGCAGTCACCATTCCTTGATTAAATAATTTTTTAAAAGGTTCTTTTGTTGGAACAATTTTTAAATCATATAAAACTTTATGCCAAAAACGAGCATATAATAAATGCATTACTGCATGGGAGGCGCCTCCAACATACAAGTCCACTTGGTTCCAATATTTTACAGCATCTTCAGCAAAGGCCTGTTTATCATTTTGAGTATCCATAAAACGCAAATAATACCAACATGAGCCGGCCCATCCAGGCATAGTATCAGTGACTCGAAATAATGGTTCACCAGTTTTCTTATTTTTTTGCTCAACCCATTGTGGAACACGTGCTAAAGGAGAACTACCATCGGCACTGGGTTTAAAATCCGTCATCTCTGGCAATGTGATTGGCAACTCAATTTCATCAGCTACAACAATTTGATTATTTTTATCTAAGTATAAAGGAAATGGCTCTCCCCAATATCTTTGACGAGAAAAAACCCAATCTCTGATTTTGTAAAATACTTTTGATTTTCCTTTTCCTAATTTTTCTAATTGTGTTGTGATTTTAAATCGAGCATCCTCAGATGATAAACCTGTAAACTCTTGTGAATTAATTAAGTACCCATCATCGATAAAACATTCTGGAGCCGATGATAAAGAAGATGAAGATGATGCCGGAGCTTTTAAATCTTTATTTTTAGTTATCACAATTTGAATTGGCATTTTATATTTTAAGGCAAATTTAAAATCCCGTTCATCATGTGCAGGCACACTCATTACTGAACCCGTACCATAATCAGCTAAAACATAATCTCCAATATAAATAGGAATTTTTAATTCAGGTAATAAAGGATGGCTGCAAAACGCACCAGTGAATTCACCACTCACTTCATCAACTTCACTTTTTCGCTCACGATCTGACTTACTTGATGCTTTTAAAATATAATCTTCAATTTGTTTTTTATGAGAATCAGGTGTAATTTTTCGCACCAAGGGATTTTCTGGAGCAAGTACGACTGCTACAACTCCAAATAGAGTATCAGGACGTGTTGAAAATACAGTAATTCGTGATGAATTTTTATCTGAAGCATTAATTATATCAAAATGAATTTCAGCACCAAGGGATTTACCAATCCAGTCTGATTGTTGTTTTTTAATACTTTCAGGCCAATCAAGATCACTTAAATCTTCAAGCAAGCGATCTGCATATTCTGTAATTTTAAAAACCCATTGAGTGAGTGGCTTACGTACACAAGGATAATTACCTCGCTCCGATCGACCATTGATAACTTCTTCATTTGCTAATACAGTTTTTAATTCTTCACACCACCACACAGGCATTTCTTTTCGATAAACTAAACCTTTTTTATAAAGTTGTAAAAAAACCCACTGGGTCCATTTGTAATATTTTGGTTCAGATGTATCTATTTCTCTAGACCAATCATAAGAAAGTCCAAGTAACTTTAATTGTTTTTTAAAATTAGCCGTATTAAAATCTGTGGTTTGTCGAGGGTGTTGTCCGGTTTGAATTGCATATTGCTCTGCTGGT
>SXGU01563242.1_pt1 | contig 33038 bp, 25 predicted proteins | sample 3174531 | NCBI WGS metagenome assembly SXGU01 (sample SAMN11356863, study PRJNA531348) | freshwater metagenome | isolation source: freshwater sample F1-140 | place: China: Fuxian Lake, Yuxi | collected 2017-12-25 | reverse complement strand
GACCTTCTGCTGGTTCCCACCCGAAAGGTTTCCGGCACGTTGCTCCTGACTTGGCACCTTGATTTTCAATTGATCCACATACTGGCCAAACGCTTCGCGCTCGCTACGGAGTTGCACGAGACCGCGACGGGAAAGCCAAGTGAGGTTTGGCAGACCAAAATTTTCGCGGACTGAATGTTTGAGCACGAGTCCTTGGAGTTTGCGATCTTCGGTCAACAGGCCGATCCCAGCTGCGATGGCGTCTCTAGGAGACCGGATGGCGAGGAGCTTGCCATCGAGGCGGATTTCTCCGGCGTCACGGCGATCCGCGCCAAAGATGAGCCTCACCGTTTCCGTTCGGCCTGCGCCGACAAGCCCAGTCAGCGCGAGAATTTCGCCTCGATGCACGGTGAATGAGACGTCGCATACTGCGCGGCCGCGGCGGAGGCCGGAGACTTCGAGGCGTGGCGCGCCGATGTTGGCGGTACGTACAGGAAATTCGCTTTTCAGCTCGCGACCGACCATCCGTTCGATCACTGCGTTGCGAGTGATCTGAGCGATGGGTCGTTCCTCCACATTCCTGCCGTCGCGCAGGATGGTCACGCGATCGGCGATAGTGAAGACCTCGTCAAGGCGATGGCTGATGTAGATGATGCCGATTCCCTGACGCTTGAGATCGCGGATGATTTCAAACAAGCGAGTCACCTCATGCGAGGTCAGCGCGGCACTGGGTTCATCCATGACGAAGATGCGTGCATCAAATACAAGCGCCTTTGCGATTTCGACGAGTTGCTGGTGAGCGGTTGTCAGCAGTCGACAAGGGACATCGAGGTCGATTTCCACACCGAGTCGCGTGAAGATTGCCGTTGCTCGTTCGCGCTCTTGTTTTTTCGAAAGAAATCCAGCGCGGGTCACTTCCTGACCGAGGAAGATGTTCTCCACAGCAGTGAGGGCGGGGACCAGATTGAACTCCTGGTAGATCACCGCCACACCCGCCTTGCGCGAATCCAATGGAGAACCAAAGGGCGTTAGTCGCCCTTCGATGGCGATGCTTCCTTCATTTGGGCAAAACGCGCCGCCGAGCACTTTCATGAGGGTGCTCTTGCCCGCCCCATTCTCACCGAGCAATGCCAGGACTTCGCCCGCCCGCAACGTGAGATCCACCCCGAGCAAGGCCTGAACGCCGGGAAAAGACTTCCCGATATCGCGCATCTCGAGGAGCGGCGCGGTGTCGCTCATACACCCATCGCCGCCTCAAGTGCTTTTCTCATCACTGCGGCATCCGGGTCGATGCCGGTCCAGTATTGGATGCCAACGATCCCTTGATTGACGAGCATGCCGAGCCCGTCGATTGCCAGGCATCCACGGGCAGCGCTCTCATTGAGGAATCGCGTGCGAACTGGACTAAAGACCACGTCGGCAGTAACCATGCCCTGCTTCAGCGAGTTTATATCCAGATCGAGTCTCGACTCTGGAGAGTAGAGGCCAATCGAGGTGCCGTTGATGACGACATCCGTACCTGCCGGCACCGCGTAGTTTTCGGGCCACACAACCAGATTGGCATCGACCTCGAGTTTGTCGCGAAGAAGGCCGACGAGTTCGGCGCCACGGGACTCCGAGCGATTCACAAGGGTGATTCGCTGGGTACCTGCGAGTCCGAGTTCGACAGCGATTGCGCGTGCGGCACCGCCCGCGCCGAACAGCACGACCGATTTCCCTTTTGGATCGATGGCTGTCCGAAGCGATTTCAGGAAGCCTTTGCCGTCGGTATTCTCACCGACGAACTTGCCGTCACGGCGGACCACACAATTCACCGCACCCATGACTTCAGCGGATTCTCCCAAGCCGTCGAGATGCTGAATGACCGTGACCTTGTGAGGCAGGCTACAGTTGAATCCGCGGAAGCCCATCGCCTTTGCGCCGCGCACGGCCGCGCCGATGTCGGCGGGAGCGACCTCCATGTTCACATAACGCCAGTGCAGTCCATGGTGCACGAAGGCGGCTTCAATCATGGCTACCGTGGGATTGCCCGCGGCACCCTGGGACATGGAGCCGACGAGTTCGTGGAGGAAATTGGCTGGTGTACTCATGAGTCAGTCGATGAGTCAGTCGATGAGTGGGGGGTTATTTAAGTTCAGGATCCTTCTGTGCGTCCACCTTGCGGTAGAGGCTGGTGGGAATCAGCATCTGTGCGGGCAGTGTCTCTCCCTTGGAGTGACGAATGATCGCGTCGACGATTTGGACGCCCATTTTGTCCGGAAACTGAATGGGGTCAGCGTAGATCTTCCCATCTTTGATTGCCTGCTTGCCCTCGGGTTGACCATCAAAACCGACGATCAATACGTGTGTTTTGCCGGCTTTTTCCAGGGCGGCACGAGCACCGAGTGCGGCGGGATCGTTGATCGCGAAAATACCGCGCAAGTCGGAGTGCGCTTGCAACGAATCTTCGGCTGCCTTGTAGCCCATGTCCTTGGCGCCGCCGCTCTCGAGTTCAGAGACGATTTCGATCTTGGCGCGTCCTCCGGCGTTGTGGGCGTCGATGACCTCTCGGAAACCTTTGACCCGCAGGAGGCAAGATTCGGCCTGTTTGAAATGGAGAACGGCAATTTTTCCTCCGGCTTCTCCCAGGGCTTCAATCATAGCGCGCCCGGCTTCCTTGCCTCCGCCATAGTTGTCGGTGGCAATCTGGGTCACGATTTTCACGCCGGGTTCGTTGCACGGAATGTCCACGGTGAAGACAGGGATGCCGGCGGCATTCGCCTCCTGAATCACGGGGATGATCGACTTGGAATCGCAGGGACTGAGGACGATCGCGCTGACTTTTTTGACGATGAAATCCTTGATCTGATTCCCCTGTTTGGCGACGTCTTTGTCGCCACTGACGATGATGGAGTCGTACCCCCGCTTCCTGCCTTCGGCAGTAATGTTGTCGCCGATGACCTTAAAGAATGGGTTGTCGAGTGTGAGCAAGGACACACCGATGGTGCCCTGCGATTTGGGTGCACCAGGCTGTGAGACTGCGGAGTTCGCTGGCTTGTCGCCGCACCCTGCTAGGAGCGCCAGGGTGCACGAGATGAGGGCGAAGAAACGATAGTTCATAATTGGATAGTTGAGATGAGATGGGGATCCGTTTCGTTCAATTCAGCGGCTGCATTGCTCCCCTATGAGGAAGCGTCACCGACGGGACCAGTTCAGCTTTGGAGTTTTTGCACCCACTCAACCACCGAGTTGGCCATGGAAGAGGCGTGGGCGTCGGAGAACACATGGTCGGCCTCGGGGAGTTCGATCAGCTGCTTTGGTTCGGCGGCCACCGAATAAAGGTCCTGCGAGTCCTGGGGTGGAACCACATCGTCGGTCAGTCCGTGAAGGAATAACCAGGGCACACGTACCTTTTTCGCGGCTTCCTGCACGCTGCCGATGCGAGCCATATCGTCCATGTACGCCTGGGATAGGGGGCATTCTGGCTTATCCCACATGCAGCCTGTGCCGGGCGGGACGGAACTGAATTCGCGTTGTGCGAATGCGTGGGTGTGAGCCATGCCTGCCAGGGAAACCAGAAAGCGGATTCGGGTATCCGTGCTGGCTCTCAGAACGCCAACAGCCGCGCCCATGCTGTGGCCTGTGTAACCCACCCGCCAACCGGGCAACGCGTCCAGGATGGAACCTAAGTCGCCGACTTCTTTGGTGATGGTGGATTCGGCAAAAGAGCCGCCCGAATTACCGTTTCCGGAGAATGAAAAACGGAGTGCGTGAATCCCATTTCGTGCGAGTTGGTTCGCCAGTTCGACCAGCAACGGTCGATCCTTGTTGCCAGTGACGCCGTGCCCCAGCACGACCAACGTCTCTTGGTTCGGTGCACCGGGATGGTAGGAAAAGTCCAGCCGTTCGCCCTTTTGATTGACGATCTCGGAGGGAGGGATTCGATTCATGGTGATTCAAGTAACCGTGCTTCGCCTGACCTTGGCAAGCCGCAATTGCGGTTGTAATAGTGTTGCCCCACAACAAGGTGAAAAGCTACTGTAGGTTTTGTGCCAGAACTGCAAATTTTGAGGAATAAGGTCATTCGTCATTCTGCACTTATCCTGATTGGAAGTGCCCTCCTTTTGACCGCCTGTTCGCGGCCTAGTTCTACCAGCCTCTCGCCGTCAAGTGACCGTTCGCTGGTCCTGGCGCTGGCAGTGCTTGGTGAAAACGACGACGGAACACCCAAGACGATGCCTGGGCGCTTGGCAATCCTCACCCGTCGGGATGGTCAATGGACCCATCGCACGCTGGAGGATACGAACAACAATGTGTTCCACAAGGCGATGGCCTATGAATCGGAAGGATTACTGACCGTGGGCGGCAGCAAGGCCCTCGTTAAATTGTGGCGCACTAATGGGACACGCGAGCTCCTTTGGGAAGCCGATTTTGGGGGGCAGTTTAGCCGGATGCGCGACGCTGAAGTGGGAAATATCTATGGGGATGGGAAGGCGGCCATCGCCATCGCCACTCACGATCAGGGAGTTGTGGCGGTGTTGCGCCGCGATTCAGCGGCCCGATTCAAGGTTGAGGAACTGGATCGCCAACCAGAAACCGTCGTGCATGAGATCGAGTTGGGGGACATGGACGGGGATGGGGTAATGGAGGTATATGCGACGCCAACCGCTCCGAACCGGGTGGATGGAACATCGCAACCGGGAAAGGTTGTGCGTTATGTTCCGGCACGAGGCCAAGGTAGGACCGTTGTTGCTGATCTCGGTGATCGGCACGCGAAAGAAATTCTGGTCACCGATCTGGATGGCGACGGTCGGGATGAATTGTATGTCTCGGTGGAAGCGGTTTCTGGGGGACGAGTCGAGATTCGGCGCTATTTGGCAACTACGGACCCTCGCGGAGGCGAGTTGGTCGTCACGATGGATGACACCCTGTGTCGTTTCCTAACGGTCGGCGATGTGGATGGCGATGGGAAAAAGGAAATCGTGGCGGCCGCGAACAAGAGTGGGCTCTGGCTGCTGCGCTCGTACCGCAACGGGCCTTGGGACAAAGAGTTGATCGATTCAGGATCCAGCGGCTTTGAACATGCCTCGATCCTCCTCGACCTGGATGGGGACAAGCGTGACGAGCTTTATGTGGCCAGTGACGATCAAAAAGAAGTGCGGCGCTACGACAGGACCACCAAAGGGTGGGGTCATGAGGTGTTGCTGAAGTATGACGATAAGCTGAGCCGATTAACTTGGAACATCAGCGCCGTTCCGACGGCACTTCTACCTGCATCCGGCGTGGCGATCACGGATTCCGCAACCGCCGCTACCGTCACAAAGCTTGCCCCTGTGACACCGAAGGAGACACCGCCCCCTGTCGTCGCCAAAGAAACCAAAGAACCTGAAAAACCCAGCGAACCTCGAGGTCTGCGTCTGAACTCAGGCGGCGCGGAGCCAGGATATGTGATCTACGCACCGCTCCTCTCCGACACGACCTATTTGATCGATGCCCAGGGTATCGTGGTTCACACTTGGAAGAGCGATTACTCTCCGTCTGGGACGATTTACCTGATGGACAACGGCAATTTGCTGCGCGGCGCCAGGGAACCCAAGATTGAGTTCTTCAAGGGAGGCGGACAGGGCGGTCGAATCCAGGAGTTTTCGTGGGACGGAAAACTTCTTTGGGATTGGAAATACGCCACGACCAATCATTTGTTGCATCACGACATTGAACCGCTGCCGAACGGAAACATTCTGGCCATCGCGTGGGAGAGTCGGAGTGCAAAAGAAGCCAATCGAGCGGGGAGGCGTCCAGACCTGACACCGCAGGTTGGGATTTGGCCTGACCACATCATCGAGATTGAACCGCGACGACCCAACGATGCCCGAATCGTGTGGCAGTGGCACATGTGGGATCATCTCATACAGAATCACGATGCGGAGAAGGCGAATTATGGCAAGCCATCCGAACATCCTGAGTTGATCGATATCAATGGCGACGGTGAGCCTCCCAAGGTTGACGCGGCGGAACTAGCACGTCTCAAGGCATTGGGGTACGTTCCCGCCGGCACGAAGCAAAGCGACATCGGCTCCGATCTTTTGCACATCAACGCAGTCGCGTACAATGCTGAACTCGACCAGATCGCCCTCAGCACTCCGAGGTATAATGAAATCTGGATTATTGACCATAGCACCACGACGGCTGAAGCTGCTGGACATTCGGGTGGGCGCTGGAAGAAGGGTGGGGATCTCTTGTATCGCTGGGGAAACCCGCGGGCATATTCGAGGGGAGGCAAAGAGGACCAGACCCTCTTTGGTCAGCACGATATTCGATGGATTGAAAAAGGCTTTCCAGGCGCCGGGCACCTCATGGTTTTCAACAACAACGCGAAGGCCTCGACCGGAGTGTATTCTGCGGTCTTGGAGTGGGCACCGCCGATACAACGTGACGGTTCTTATGTGGTTCCCGAGAAAGGCCCCTTTGGTCCCGTGGAACCGGTTTGGAAATACGAAGCGCCCGACAAAAAGTCGTTCCATAGCGGGTTCATCTCGGGTGCACGGCGCTTGCCTGGAGGCAACACCCTGATCTGTTCTGGCGCTGATGGCCGAATTTTTGAGGTGACAACGAAAGGCGAGATTGTGTGGGAATTTTGGGATCCGTACTCCGGGCAGGTACGAGCCGCAGATGGCGGACAGCCACAGCCTGTGGGCAAGAACACGTATGCCGTATTCCGCGCGGCTAAGATTCCGCCTCAGCACCCGGCACTGAGCGGCCGCACTCTACGCCCAATCGATCCCCAGCCCAGACCTGCCACGGAGGCAGTTGGCAAATAATGTCCGCCAAGAATACGCTGAACCTACCGCACATTAGTCGCCGATCAGATCTTCACGCCGAGGACACCCTTGAAGGCGAAACCGAGCACGAGCGAGAGGATGAGAAACGGTATGAGCCAATTCATTGGTTTCCCCAGGATTAGGATGTCGAGCTCTGGGTAACGGATTTCGATGGACTCGATGACCGACTGTACCGGGATCGGTGCTTCGCCGGGATTCAGCAAACAGGAAAGCCAGCTTTCGCCCGTGCGAATCGTCGATACGCCCTCCAATCGGCCGCCCACAGCTACTTGTTTCGCGATCGAATCCTTGCCGTCGCTGACAATCAAATCGAACCGCCCGTCCCGGACCCCGCGAACCCGCCAGCAGATTTCTTTCAAATCTGGCACGTGAACTCCTGGCGTTTCGACCTGGAGATTCTCTGGCGCTCGAAGTGTCAGCGAAGATTCCGCAGCCATTGCCGAGGCGGCTCGCAATTTCACTTTCACGAGGGCCGATTCACCGGTGCGCAAGGGGCGAAACCCATAATGAAGATTCAGTTGAATGAGGATGATGACCGTAGGCACCATGAGAATTAACATGGGAACGATCGAATGGCGGAGGTATTTAAACGTCCACGCCAGGACCTGGAATTGAATCCCAAAGAACACTCGGAGGTCGTCTTTGAATAGCCGCAGCCCGATTAATTCCGCGCTGAGTCGGTCGCGCGTCCTTTCAATGGCGGTTTGATTGGAAACCTTGCCGAAGATCCACACCATCAAGATTCCGGTCAGGCAGGCGATACCGGTCAGCGACCAGAACGGCCCTAGCCATTTCAACATCCCGTAGAGAACTCCGAAAACCAGATTGAACACCGCGTTGAGTGCGGAAGCGGCAGAAGTCATGCGATGGCGTTTGCGGTGCGGCGGGAGTGGCCAGGATCGAGCTATGAGATGTAGCCCAACCCCTTCAGTTTCTTCCGGATTTCTTCCTCTGAATCGGCGCCTTCAAACTGTTTGATTTCCTTCTCCAGCGCGTGGTGAACAAATTCCGCCGGCGACGAATAGCCGGCGATGGATGCGTACATCTTTATTTTTTCGTAGAGCGCTTTGTCCAATTTGACTTTGGGTTCGAACATGATGTTTTCCTCAATTCTTGGGTTCCAAAACTTGTTTACCAATCATCTCCTTGGTTGGAGCGACGCCATATTCATGCAGGAGTGACACGGTGAGATCCGCCAACGTCGGTGTCTGGCTCGTAATGCGACGGTTGGTGACTAGAATTCCTGGTACGACCCGATAATCGATGCAGTGGTCGCCGCTCCACGGGCTCTTGTTATCCACGAATGCGGCTTTTGGAAACAATCCCAGCGGGCTGTCTGAAGAACTGCGATAACCGCGACTATAGCCGACCAATATATCGGGACCCTTGTCCTTCTCAGCTCCCTGGAAATCTTGCCGGGGCCGTGTCACCAGGGAAACCGGGGAATTTGTATTGCGAGGATCCTTCATTGCCAGCAGGGCCTTCTCGAGTTGATCCATGAGGTTTTCGTATTCTGCACCGGCCGTGACTGAGCCACCCTTCTCCCGTCCCTTGAGGTTTATGTAAAGGCCATTCAAACCCGCTGCATAGCATTTTGTCCGCGACCAATCGACGTTGGAGAAAAATTCTCCGGATTCCTGTTTCGAAGGATCCTTGAGAGTGATGTAGCCCTGTTCGAGCAGCCATGTATTGAGGTTTACTTCCCAATAAAATGGGGCGAATCCGTGGTCCGACATGACGACCAGCGTCGTTTCCTTTCCAATTGCTGCACGGACCCGCCCCAACTGGATGTCCAACATCTCGTAAAGTTTTGCGATACCGTCTTTGAGCAATTCATCCTTCACATGGCCGGGATGCCTGGGGTCCATGAAGTGCCAGAGCATGTGGCAGCCCTGATCGACCGTCCCGAAATAAACAAACAGGAAATCCTCGTCTTGATGTTTCAGCAAATAATCCATGGCGCGCGACCGCTCCTCATAGGCGAAGATCATTTGTTCCCAGAATTCGCGGGCCGTGAATACGCCGTGGTTGAAGGCCTGGGTGTCCTCGGGGATGTTGTGGGTATAATAACGGCCCAAGTGCGAGCAGAGTTGCTTGGACCAATCGGTTGGGTGCGAAATGGGCATGACCGGGTCTTCCGGATCGATCTGCAACGGGGTGACGTAGAGTTCAAATTTCGGAGTGAGCTGCTTGAGGTAGAAGCGGGCAGCTGAACTCACGGTCATGAGATGCGGGATGGCTTCGAACTCGACATGGATCCAGTCGCTCCATTCTTTTTCCTTCAGAATGAACTCCTGATCTCCGACAACGAACTTCGCCGCGCCCGCCTTCGAGTCGAGATGAACCACAAAATCTTGAGTCATTTTTGGATTTTCAAATTCGATCGAGACGGCGCGGCCTTTTTCGCGGAGGTCCAGACTTTCCTTAGTGGGAAATCGGCGAAATGTGTTGGGCGGTCCATTGAGTTGGGCGCTGACCCGGTTGCTTGTTACGGTCACCCCGTAAATCTCGCCGCCGGAAATTGAAGGCGGCCAGTCACTGCGGTGATCTACGTAGAACGAGAAGGTGCCGAGGGAACCGATGAGATCGGGCGTTCCCATGCCCGCCAATGCGCGACCTGGCGATTTGACGGGAGGAAAATTGACCGGCATTCGAAAGATGGTCGAACGTAGTCCGCGTTCGCCCAGCATCTGCCAGAACGTGGTCCCCTTGCGCAGTATGTGGACTCCTCCTCCAGAAGTCGGGAAGGACCAAGTGCCGGCGTTGATCGGGCGGCCTCCGGGATCGGCCTGTGCCATTGAGGAGTAGGGCGCCATTTTCGATGGATCGACATGGATGAAGTCAAAGATCCCGTGCCCGCCTGGATCCATACCGGTCATGAACGTGGACCACGCGACCGGGCTTTGTGGTGGCATGGTGGTTTGCAGCGGTCGAAAATCTCCTTCTGCCATCAAGGCTTTGAAGTTCGGCATGCGACCCTGCTCGACAAACGTCTGCAACAGCTTGGGATCCATCCCATCAATACCCAACACCATGACCTTTCTGCCAGCAGCGAACAGGGAGGGAATGCTGGAAAGCCAGCAACACAACAGTACCAGCGCCGCGCGGCTGAGTTCATTCTGCCTCGGATGGCGCCTGGGCCGCCTGAAGGCGGGACTCCAAACACAGTCAATGGCCGTCTGTGGGGTGTTCGGAGTTCCGCCTTTAGGCGGTTCGAGTTCAGCATGAGAACTTCTGGGTTTCTTCATAACGAATCGACTATGGCCGAATGTGGGTGCCACCTAACATCTAGTTGACCGGTTGTTGGATCGCTGTCGGAACGTTCGAGTGTGGCGCGTCGCGAACCGGAACACCTGACCGAGCATTTGTCCCGCCGTTCATGATCGGTTTGCCATCCATATGCGCAGGGACCGTGACCCCGAACAGATCGAGTACCGTCGGTGCGATGTCCACGATGTTCGGATGTTCGACGTCCATCGGGCGATTGCAAAACAACATGCCAGGAACTTCCGGGGGATTCATGTTGTGATCGCCGCTCCAGGGACGGGTATTGTCTGAAATCACCGTTTCGCCAAAGCCGCCGGTAACCGTTTCCCAAGCGACCCGGTAGCCTGGCGCGAAACCCACCACCAAGTCGGGTGCGTCGATGACATAAGGCCCTTTGTAGGCCTGGTCCCGATCATAGACTTCGCTCACGGGAGAACCGGCATGCTGTGGATCGCGCAGCAATTTCAATTTCTCCCGGATCTCCCGCTTCAGTCGCGCCGCGTCTTCTTTGGGGACAATTCCACGGGCCTCGCGACCGGCAATGTTCAAATAGATGCCGCCGAAACCGACCGCGTATGCTTGAGTTTTGGACCAATCGACCCGTTGTAACATGTCAGGTGTCGTAGCGGCTGGATTTACCGTCAAATAACCGCTTTGCTGTAACCAGCGATTCAGTTCGACCGCACGCCGGAACGGTTTGAACCCGTGGTCGGAAAGGACCATGAGCACGGTGTCATTGTCGATTTCCTTCATGACTCGACCGACGAGTTCGTCCATTTGGATGTAAAGATCCCGGATCACGTTCGCGTGGCGCTCGTCCGCCACGGCGGCGCCCCAGTGGGTATCGCGATGGAAACGGAAAAACATGTGCTGGACGCGGTCTGTGAGGTCGAAAACACAAATCGCAGCCCCCCGGCGAGTTTTCGCCAATGCGTCGAAAAACATCTGCTCACGCTCCAAGTGAATATCCTGTGCCTGCTGGAGAAACGCGTTTTCGTCGATGACACATTCATTGAGGGCCGACGTATCCTCCGCCACACCGAGCGTCGCGAACGAGCCTTGCTTCTTGGCGAGATAGATCGAGTAGGAAACGGGATGCGAGATCGGCAAAGCGGGGTTTTCTGGATCGATCTGGATCGGAGTGACGTAAAGTCGGACGTGTGGCTTTTGTCCGAGCAGGAGAAAACGGGCGATCGCCTTGACAGTGAATCCCATCATCGCCGTGTAGCTGAGCGTCACCCATGGACTATATTCGTTCTCGCGAAGTTCAATCGTTTCATTCGGAAGCTGTAGTTTCGCGGCACCGGATCCGTCGTTGGTGGTGAGGATACGAAACGGTATTTTCAATTCACCGCCATCCTTAATGAGCGAGTTCTGTGGCCCGGGCAACTCACCTTTGGCGACGCCATCTGTGGCCTCCATCGGGCATTGCTGTCCGCTGACGAGTGAACGTTTGTCCTTTGAGTCTGTGGTGAAATAGTAATACGTGCCCTGGCTGCCCTTCACATCCGGCACGTTCATTGCGGACAACAACACTCCGTCAAATTTTTCCGGTGGAAAGGTGATCGGGACCCGCAGAACCGTGCTGAAAATTCCGAATCGGCCGAGAATCGACCAGAACGCCTCGCTCTTTCGGCCTGCGGCGATGACGGGCCTGCCGAGTGGGATTAGGTATTTCCCCAGGGCGAGCGTCCGACCTGGTGCCATGACGTTTGCTGAACTCAGTTCTGGCATCAGTGATTTTCGATTGGGGACAAGAAAATCGTAGATGCGATGTTTCCCTGGATTGCAGCCCGTTTGGAATGAGGACCAAGCGACGGGAGACTCGGCTGGGAGTGTGGTTCCCAACCGTGCGAAAGTTCCTTGCTCGCGAAGCCGCGAGAAATTTGGCAACAGTCCTTCATTCATCCATTTTTCGGTCAGTTCTGGATCCTGTCCATCCAGGCCAACGATGACGACGCGTTTGGCTTTGCTCGGGCCTGGCCGGTTGGGGCGTAACATTGCCTTTAGCAGCCAGCGGAACGGCCATGTGAGGAGCACCACGAATGCCGACGCCAAAGCGGCGAATAGAACGAAGAATGTGGAGACGATGGTGAAGCCCGCACCCGGCCCCAAGTAAGCGTGCGCCGAGACCGGCCACCACACAACCAGTGAGCCCAGGAGCAGCAAAACACGACGGCGCGTCGATTCAGGCATGGCGAGCGCTCGATTGACGATTTCGGTAAAGCCCAGCTTCAACGGCGCTGGCCATGGCTTCCACGTTGAGTTTGCGGCCCAGAAACGTGTTGATCCGTTTGGCTTCACCTAAGGGATCTGCAACGACCGCCGGATAGTCTACGTAATGAACTTGGAAGTTTGGAGTATGGTTCAGGCGGTAGTAGACCTTTTTCAGGTGAAATTCGTAGTTTTGCCGCATTTTTTCATCTGGGACGAGCGTTCCCGCGGTTCCGCTACGTTCGAGCATCTTGTTTTGGGAGCGCAAAACCTCCTCGATGTTGCGTCGCATGAAGATGACTTGGTAGTTCAAATCCAACGGCAGGTCTTGGAGAAGGAATGAAATCGTCTTGATCACTTGGCCCCGATAATTCTTCAGCCAGCTTTTGTCGGTCGTCTTGTCGAGTTCCTTGATGCGCTCGAATTCATGGTAACCCTTGGGATTGTCCTCATCGGCAGTGCGAATCTTGTCTGTCACAATGGGCATCCCACCTTTTTCCAGCATTTGCATCAGCATGGAAGTGCCCGAGCGCGGCAGGCCGGAGACCAGGACGATCGGCCGACCGTAACGAAGTCGGTAATACAGAGCTTTCATAGGCCTTCAATCACGGAGTCTCGCCTGGGGATGGCTGGCTGACTCACTTGGAAGCATCCTCTTTCATGGGGCCAGTCGTGGTGTTGGTTTTCGCGTTCACGGTGTTGGTAGCCGGAGCGGCATTCGTGACAGGCCGTCGGACGGTCGCTCCGCCGACATAACCCAGCGCCCGGAGCCGGCGCAGCTCTTCGGAACTGATTTGTTGCGTCATGGTTTCATCACTTGGAAGCGATGCAGCACGAGCGCGGACTTTCCATGCCTCCAGCGTATTGGTGAGGGCGCCGAGAGGTGCCGTTGGGCCGCCCGACTTGATGACATTGGTTCGGTTCAAATCATCCAGTGGGTGCTGATAGGCCTCGTGCTGAGCCTCTGGATCAACTTCCTTTCGCACTAGTTTCCACCCGCGCTCAATCACGCCGAAATGTGGTTTCTCTACCTTGTTGGTCGAAGCGCTACCGGGCGGTGGTGTCGTATCCACCATGGTCTGAGTGATGGCCGGATCCTCCTGCCACGTGGCGGCGCCGCGACCATTTAGGAGCGGCACGAGGCTCCGGCCTTGCATATTCGTTGAGCCCGTGATCCCCGCGAGTTCTAGAATAGTGGGCATGATGTCGATGTTCTGGACTTGGTGATCGATCATGACACCTTTCTTTAGGTCAGGACTATTAGGCCATCGATAGACCAATGGGACTTGGTTCAGTTCACCATACACGCTGTGGCCGTGAAAGAGTTCGTTATGCTCCCAGAATTCCTCTCCGTGATCGGCTGCCCAAACCATGAGTGTGTCATGGTCCAAGCCCAGTGTGCGCAACGCCTCAAACAACCGACCCATCTCGGCATCCATGCCACGAATCGAACCGTCGTACCAGTCCTTATAGATCTTCAGCAACTCATCGGGGTCATTTCCTGTTTTCGAGACATACTCGTCTTTATGCGGCAAGCCGAATGTATTCGCAACTTTGTGTTTCGCGATGTCGGCGTCCAATTCCGCCATACGGTCCTTGGCTCCTGGCGCGCCCCAGAGAGTGTCGTAGGGCGGGCGTGGCCGGAACGGTGAATGAGGATCGAACACATGGAGGAAGACAAAAAAAGGCTCATCACGATGCTGCTCGAGCCATGGAATGAGGCGATCGACGTAGTGGCGCGCTGTCTTGGCCCGGTAGTCCTTATCCGAAATGGACCCGCTCTCATGCAATTCGTCATAGCCCTGGTGCATGTTGTTCATCTTACCCGTGAACGCCACCGACGAATACGCCACGGTGGCGTAACCTTCGTCGCGGAAGATTTCCGCAAGCGTTTTGGCTGATGCCGGCAGGGCGTGTTCCATATCGATCACTCCGCTCGAGAGGGGATAGAGGGATGTCATGATCGATGGAACCGACACCTTCGTCCACGTCCCCTGCGAGATGGCGTGGCTGAATGCAACGCCTTCGTCCGCGAACTTCTTGAGATGGATCACGGTTTCACGCGGGTAGCCGTAGATATTCAGGTGATCTTTGCGCAGGGTATCGGTCAGCAGAAGAATCACCCCTCGCGGCTTGCGCTTATTTGAATTGGAGTTGCTAACAAGGGATGCTGCCCCGGACCCTGGATGGCTTCGGATGACAGGAGAACCCCAGTAACCCCAAAGACCCTTGGTGTCACCAGCAAGTGCGAATTCCACCAAGACGCTCTTGCCAGCGTAGCTAGACAAGTCGATCCGCGCCGTTTGCCAACGGTTCGGAATCGTGACGGTACGTTCGAACACCACGGCTGCGGTTGAATCCGCTGGGCCGTCCCGGTCGGAAACCATCACCTTGAATTTGAGCGGGGCGTCCTCCTTGGTGCCGAACGCGAAGTCCAGGCGCGCTCGTTCTGGAAGCGCTCGAACAGGAATCCGGATGGACTCGGGCGTCTTGGCCGCCAATGAGGCATGAAATATTTCCGCCAGGCCTGCCCATTGCTGACCCGACGGTTCCTTGAGCTTCTCTTCCCGTTCACTCACGAATCGCACGGATTCGATCGAGACTTTTGCGGACGTGCACTCGTGGAAGGCCAGGAGCAAATGTCGATGATCTCCCGCGTTCTGATTCGTCCCCGACGGTTTGTGATGAGGCTGAATTTCAAAGCGATAAGTGTTGGGTTTTTCCGCCACGACCTCAACTGCGTTGGTCCAGGTGTCGGATTGAGATGCCCATTTCACCGCCTCGGCGTCATCCACGGTCGTGTTTCCATCGAACCTCGCCAAGACCAACTTGGCGCCGGAAATATTCATGCGGACTTCAACGACTTTGACTGACTTTGCATCGCCCCAGTGCTTGGCAAAAGCAAAATCCAGGATTGGGGTTTTCCCGGTGATGGTCCCCTTGAGTTGGGCTCCTTCCGTCCTCAGTTCGGCGAGATCGCTGAGTGCACGGAATCCGAGGATCGATCTTGTGGTCAGTGCATTCCTGGGGCTGTTTGTTTCTGACTTTGGCGGGGGAACCCAGGGTGCCATGTCGGAAGCGAGCCATTCCACGCGTGGCCAGTTGGCGTCTTCTGGAGTTATCTTTCCCGCCAAATCTTCCGGTTGAAAAAGGTCGAATAATCGAAAAACGGCGGCATTGGCCTTGGCTGGTTCCTCTCGCTGGCACGCTGGCAGGAGCAGGCCTAAGAGGAACCCAAACACGAGATGATTTCTGTTGGAAGCCATTATCCGGAGGAGTGACACGGCAAAGGTTTTAAGGCGCGGTTTTTCCAACCAGCAAGTTGCCCCAAGGAGTCGCCTGGAACTTCTGAACACAGACTCAATTCATTGGCGCAAGCCAGTGGGCGTTCTTTCTTTCAGGATCGCTTTGACGCTATGTGGGTCCGTGGAACAGGTCAATCGTTGAGTCGGAGTCGTTGAGTCAAAGGGCGCTTCCGAGGATCGTGTTCCCCTAGCGGTAAAGCCTGGGCGTGGGGTGTCATGCCACCAAACTTGCTTTTTCCATGGGCCCGCCTCAGGTTTCAACCATGACACCTGACGAGCGAGATTGGTCAAAACTGCTTTCGCGTCGCAGATTTTTACACGAGTCCTCATCAGCCACGGCGTCACTCATGGCCACTGGTGCTTCGTTGAATGCCGCGGAACAGGTTGCCATCACTGGTGCCGAATCGCTCTTGTTTCTGCCCCCATTGCTCTCGCGTCCCACTGAAAACTCCATCCATATCAACGCGTTGAATGGCGACCAGGAAGCAGAAGCGCGAATTGAATATCGTCGAGAAGGGTCGCCCGATTGGAAACGACACCCGCTCGCGCCCAGAGTGTCTGTGCGTGAACTCTTAGGGTGGGACGTGAGTGAGCTTTCTCCTGGGACCAAATACGACTATCGAATTTCGCTCAAGCGCGGGGTGGACAAAAATTTTCACGAAGCAGCGGACGGCACGTTTTGGACTCAACGCAAGGGATCGGCCAGTTACACCGCCGTATTGATCACGGACTCGCATACGGGTTCGTTTCCGGCGGGTAGTGGCCCAGCGCTCACACTGGATCGGGTCGTCCGAAATGCCGCACGGGCGAAGGGTGAATTTGTCTTGGACCTCGGCGATAACACCGCGTGGTCAGGCTCGCGCGAGTTTCCGCAAAAGAACTCCGCGGGTGCCATTTCCGCCTATGCTCAATACCGTCAGCAAATCGGACCGCTTTCACGGCACTCGCCGCACTTCTCGGTGATTGGCAATTGGTCCGGTGAAAGCGGTAAATTTCCCGAGGCGAGCATCCAGATGACCTCTTCGGTTCGCCGTGCATTGTTGCCGGGACCAAATCACCTCACGTATCCGCAAGGAGGGAGCGAAGGTGAGGATTATTATGCCTTTGCGTGGGGGGATGCCCTTTACGTCATCTTGAACATTCAAACGTATTCCAAGCCGTCCAATCCTGCCAAGCTTCCGAGCCTTATGTCGGACGTGAATCGGATCGAGGATTGGACCCTGGGCGAGAAGCAGTTGGCGTGGTTCGAATCGACGCTGCAAAAGGCAACCGAACGCTTCCGTTTTGTGTGTATGCATCATCCCGCGGGCGGCAACGCAGGCGACTCATTAAATACCGAGTACGGCCGCGGTGGCTATCGCGCTGCGAACTCTGGTGAACAAGCCAGAATTCACGGTCTGATGAAGAAGCACAAAGTGCAGATCTTCTTTTACGGCCACGATCATGTGTTCGTGGATGAGGTTGTGGACGGAATACATTACTCGCTGCCGGGAAGTTGTGGTGCGCCGTGGAAATTTACGAAGGCGGAAACTGGCTACGAACGATTCTGGCCCGATTCGGGCCATGCTCAATTAGATGTCTCTCCCGAAAAGGCGACGGTCACTTACGTCAATCTCGAGGGCAAAACGATCCACAGTTTTTCCGTCCTTCCAGCCTGAGAATTCGTCCAATGAGCTTTTGTTTCGAAAGTTGCGGATCGGATTCAGGCAAATCGAATACATGGAGAACCGCAGCGGCGCCTAAGCGTGTAACTATTTGGCAAGTGAATTGACCTATGACTGAACAGCCTGGAGATGGGAAAGAACTGGTTCATGCCCTGTTGCACCTCGCCGAACAAGCGGGCGTTGAGGCTATGCGATTTTACAATGGCCGCGCGTCCTTCGTGCTGAAGAGCGACTCCTCACCACTTACCAATGCCGACCGGGCTTCTCACGATTTCTTGATGCGGCACCTTCCCGAACTATTGCCGGACGTTCCTGTCATTTCGGAGGAATCACAAGATCCGACGCAGGGCCCAGCGGATGTGGACGGACGTTTCTGGTTGGTAGATCCGCTGGATGGCACGAAGGAGTTTCTCAAAGGCACAGGCGAATTCACGGTCAACATCGCGCTGATTGAACTCGGCAAGCCTGTGATTGGCGTGGTTCATGCGCCGGCGATTGGAATCAGCTACTTCGCTGCTTTGAGCCACGGAGCTTTTCGCAAACAACACGCGGAAACGTCCGTGCCTATCCGTATTCAGCGCGCCAATCCTGAGGCACTGCGGGTAGTTGCCAGTAAAGATCATGCCGGGCCGCTCGTCGCCGCGATGCTGGCCGGTTTGCCTCGCGCGGAACTTAAGTCCATGGGCAGTTCGCTGAAGTTCTGCCTTGTGGCCGAAGGCAGTGCCGATGTCTATCTGCGGGATGTCCCTACGATGGAATGGGACACAGCGGCTGCCCAGTGCATCGTCGAAGCGGCCGGTGGCGGCATCTACACTCTGGACGGAAAACCGCTCCGCTACGGCAAGCCCGGCCTGAAAAACTCGGCGATCATCACGGTTGGCCATCCAGACTTGGCGTGGAGAAGTTTCCTGGGTACGGGTGCTGCTGCCGCCGCCGAAGTTCACAAAGCCTCCCATTGCTGACTCTTGACTCGTTCTGCCCTCTGACTGTGGCCCCAAGACTATGAACCCAATGATCCGTCGCGAATCCCAACCCAAGAGCCAGCACATTACGTGGATGTGCGGAAAGGTCACCACGCAACAACGCGAGGTTCGGAACGGGCATCCCAGCTGTGTGCTGTGGTTGACCGGACTTTCCGCGTCAGGAAAATCTACCATCGCGACGGAATTGGAACGGCAGTTGTTTAATCGTGGCAATCAAGTCTGCATGCTCGATGGCGACAATGTTCGTCACGGACTTTGCTCGGATCTCGGGTTTTCCCAGGAAGACCGGACTGAGAACATTCGGCATATTGGTGAAGTGGCCAAGCTAGTTGCCAGCCATGGTCTCATCTGTATCACGGCGTTCATATCTCCTTACCGGGCCGATCGTGAACTGGTTCGCAAGCTGTTGCCGGAAGGGCGTTTCTTTGAAGTGTATGTCAACGCGCCGATCGAGGTCTGCGAAGCTCGCGACCCAAAGGGTCTTTATGCCAAGGTTCGCGCCAACGAGATTAAAAATTTCACCGGCATCTCGGCGCCTTACGAAGCGCCCGAGCACCCGGAGCTGGAGCTGCGGACGGATGTCCTCGGTCCCGATGAGTGTGTAGGCCGTATCTTGGAATACTTGGATGGATTCGAGGAATCATGGCGTTCGGTCCAGGTGAAATCGTGACTGGTGTCTGCAATCAAACTGACTTTGCGTTTGACCGAATCGACCTGGAAACGCGAGTAGAACGCGCAACCTTCGTTGGAATTGTTGGGGCCAAGTTCAGCGGGAATTCGTGCGTTTTTTGGTTCCGTAACCCGGGAGGCAACCCTGGTAGCCCAATGCCCGAACCGGTCAAAACAGATCGTAGAATGAATTCTGGCCCAGGTGCTTTACAAACTGGCGCAAGAGCTCTGCTAGGCCGCCCGGACCTCCTATAGTGATCCAATCGTCCACACTGCCCCGGAAGCAGAACCGTTCGGCGAGGAAGGCCCGTGTTGCCTTGTCGGCCAATGTGAAGCGCAGGACGGCCACGTAATTTGCGTGGCTGAGCTTCTCCTCACGTGACCGCGAACTGCCCCGAAAGTGAATGAAAATTTCATCCAGGCCGTTCATCTCGGCAGCCTCAAAGACCACTACGGTCTTCTTCTTTACTTCGGCCCTGTACTGCCACGGCTCCCCGTGCTTGCTCAGGGCTGCCTCCACCATCGCCAGTTCTTCCGGTCGGATTATCGGAGTCGTTTTCTTTCTCAGGAACACTTGACCACCGACATTCTCGTAAATCTCATAGCCATCAGGGATCGTGGCAGCAAGCGGCCCTCTAGGATCCATTGAGAAGTAATAGGAAGGTTTCCCACCGGTCGACGTCTTAAAGTGCAGGTAGTAGGCTTTCGATGTTCGGGAAATGTGCTTAACCCACATAAAATGGAATCATTGCGTATGGCGCGAATTCAATGGTCGAAGCGGGACTGGTGAGCGCGCCGAGCGTCCATGCCCAGACCAGGAAACTTGCGGGTTCATCCTCTCTTTCGGAGTATCCGCCGGGTGTCTTGAGCCACCAATGGCGGGGCGCGTGCATGACACTTTCCCGTTTAGCGCCAAATCCAGTGTCTGTCTCGCCCAACCGCACGTTATCCTTGAAGGCAAAGTAGCCCAGCAGGCGGTTTGTGCCGCCGACGGCATGGACCGCTTTTTGGATCAGGGACTGCGCTGCCGCCGAAACATTGCCAAAAAGTTCGCCCCGTTGCGTTTCGTTAGCGAACGGCGCGGTCCATGGGACGAGCCAGATGGCGAGCAGACCAAGAATTAAGGGTTTCATAGAGTCCGGCCGGGTATTTGCTTCATGGGATTGAATTGTCATTCAGTACTGCGCCTGGAGGATCACTCTAACAAACCCTTGATGACCTGACCACCGAATTGACTGAGTTGCTTGAAACGCCCAGCGTGGTAGTAGGTGAGTTGGTTGTCGTCGAGGCCGAGGAGGCGCAGGAGGGTGACGTGGAAATCGCGTACGTGGGCTTTGCCTGCGACGGCGGTCATGCCGAGTTCGTCGGTGGCACCGATGGTGTGGCCCGCGTTGCACCCGCCACCGGCCAGCCACAGTGTCATAGCATTGGGATTGTGGTCGCGACCATAGGCAGTGCCGCCGCGCACGCCGTTGTCGGGGGTGCGGCCAAATTCGCCGCACCAGACGATCAGCGTGCTGTCAAGCAGACCGCGCAGTTTCAAATCGGCGATGAGTGCGGCGATGGGTTGGTCCACGCCGCGCACAAGATTTCCATGTGCGCGTTCGATGTAGTCGTGGCTGTCCCACGAGCCGTTGTAGAGCTGCACAAAGCGCACGCCTTTCTCGACCAGTTTACGGGCGAGCAAGCATTTGCGGCCGAAGGCATCGGTCGCGTCCTGGCCGATGCCGTACGCTTCCTTCGTCTTTGCGTCTTCCCTGGAAAGATCGAGTGTCTCGGGCACCTGCATCTGCATGCGGAATGCGAGTTCGTAGTTGTCCATGCGCGCGGCGAGTTCGTCGTGGCCGGGATGTTGGGCTGCGTGGATGCTGTTGAGGTTGGCCAGGAGGTCGAGGTTCTTTCGCTGACGCGCTTTGTTCACTCCAACGGGGGGCATGAGGTCGAGGATGGGCGAGCCTTTTGCGCGCAGGGGTGTCCCCTGGAAGTTTGCGGGCAGATAACCGTTGCTCCAATTCGCCGCGCCCCCTTGAGGATAACTGACTTCGGGTAGCACGATGAAACCGGGCAGGTCTTGATTGATCGAGCCGAGTCCGTAACTCACCCACGCACCGAGTCCGGGGTCGCCGCCGAAGCGATTGCCGCAGTTCATCTGATACATCGCGGTCGGGTGGTTCACACTGTCCACGTTGCAGCCGCGGAAGAAGCAAATCTCGTCGGCGACCTTGGCAAGGTGCGTCCAATTTTCCGCCATGTCTGCGCCGCTCTGGCCGCGTTTGGCGAACTTGAATGGGCTTTGCACGTAATAGCGTTTGCCACTTTCCATCGCGGACTTCTGTTTGCCCTCACGCAGGAACTCCTTGAGGTGCATCTTGGCCAGCATGGGCTTGGGATCAAACGTGTCGATGTGTGATGGCCCACCTTCCATCATGAGGAAAATGACATTTTTCGCTTTCGCAGTGAGGTGGCCGGGCTTTGGCGCGAGGGGGTTCTTCTTTTCCTCGGCGGCGAGCAAGGAAGTGAAGGCCACGCTGCCAAGGCTCGCGCCGAGACTGTAGAGGAACTGGCGGCGCTGGATTTGCGCCGCAGAGTGAGGGAGACCGCGGAGGGGTGTTGGGGAAAGGATCGCCGATTCTTCGTTGCGCCCTTCCCACCTCCGGGGTGCGGTCTCGGTGTTTTTAGTAAACATAAGCAAACTCGTTGGAGTTGAGCAGCACAAGGCACACATCGGCGAGGGCGCGGGTATGAGCCGAAACACTGGCTGGTTGCAAGTCGGGGACGAATTCGGTGTAGGGGTGCAGTTTCTCGTTGAAAAAGAACTTCTCCCCGGTGTTTTCCTCGATGGCATCGCGGCGGACTTCAAAGGGCGGTTTTTGGGCTGGGGATGTTGCGTCCACGAGCAGTGCTTCAATGTCGCGCCAGTGGGTGAGGCAGCGTTGCAGTTCGTCGGCAGAAGGTGGGCGGGAGAAGACGAGCAAGAAAAGCCGCGTGAGGGCATGCACATCGCCGTGCGTTTCCTTCACCGCGCGATTCGCGAGGGCGAGAGCTCGCGAGTGGGTGCTCTGACCATTGAAAAGACTGAAGACCTGTGGCGTGACCGCGGAGGTCTCGCGGCGTTCGCAGGAAAAGCCTGGCGGAGGAGCATTGAAGACTTCCTGCAAGGGATCGGGCAGGCCTCGGATTTTCAGTGCGTAGAGCGATCGGCGGTGACGCTGCTCCGGTTTCGGATTTGGTGTCCAGGCAGCGGCGAAAGTACCCATGACCTGACGCGGTTGCAACGCGGCTTCCAGATTGATTTCGGGCCGGTTAGGAATGCCGCCGAGCGTGGGATTGAGTTCACCCGTCGCTGTGAGCATTGCATCGCGCAGTTCCTCGGCGGTTAGCCGGCGCGGTTTGAAGACAGCGTAGCTCACGCCAGCAGGGTCTTTGTCCCCGAGCGTCTTACGGTCGGGATGCTGTGTGCTGCGGCGATAGGCGTCTGAGTTCAGGATCAGCCGGTGCATCGTTTTGAAACGCCAACCCCTTTCCACGAATGTGGCGGTAAGCCAGTCGAGCAGTTCGGGATGTGTGGGCCTCTTCCCGGTGCTGCCAAAGTTGTTTGGATTGCCGGCGATGGGTTGATCGAAATGCCAAAGCCATAGCCGATTCACGATGGCGCGTGTGGTCAGGGGATTCTCTGCGCTGGCGACCCAATCAGCAAAGGTCTTGCGCCGGCCTTCGATGGTTTCGGGAATCGGCGCCTTCAGCACAGCACCGAGCACGCTCAACACACCGGGCTTCACGTTGTTGCCGGAAGCAAAAGGATCTCCGCCGGTGAGCACGCAGGTTTCCTCCAAATCGCCGGCGGTCATGCGATTCGACGGCATGCGGAACGGCACGGGAATACTGCTCACCTGCGGTGTTCGCCCGTTGTAGATCGACAGCGCCACCGGTTCGTAGCGGTCGAGTTCCCAATGGAGCCGTTCGAGTCCCTTGCGGGCGACACGCTCCATTCCGAACTGCTCTGGCGAGAAACCGACGAGCTTCGGCGGGAATTCACTCTCCGGAACGTTCTGCTTCGTCAATGCGCTGCGTGCCGCTGAAAACACATCCGAGAAACCACGTTGGTTCGCGGCGGACTGGCCTCGCGCCGCAGCGACGGCTGCATTCCATGGCGCCCTATCCTGCTTGTGCTCAATCAACCACCGCTGCCCATTGCGCAGCAGCACGTCGTCGAGTTCTGTCAGCCTCGCCAAATACTCGTTGCGCCGCAGCTCCAGGTATTTTCTCTCCTCAAAACCATCGGTGTTCTCGATCGGCAGGAACGGTGCGAGACGCTCGGCGATCTGAGTCGTCGCAAACACAGCCTGAAGCGAGTAGTAGTCGCGCGTCGGCACGGGATCAAACTTGTGGTCGTGACAACGCGCGCATTGCAGCGAATGCGCCAGAAAGGTTTCGCCCACGCTATTGCTCACATCGTCGAGGAAGCGTTGTCGCGCGATTCTGGCCACCTCCATGCCGGTCAGCTCCCACGGACCCATACGGAGAAATCCGGTGGCAATGAGCATCTCGGGGTTTTCTGGCTCAATTTCGTCGCCGGCGATCTGCTCGCGCACGAACTGGTCGTAGCGTTTGTCCGCGTTGAAGGAGCGCACCACGTAATCTCGATATCGCCACGCGTTGCCGCGTTCATAATCATTCGAAAAACCCGAGGAGTCTGCGTAGCGTGTCACGTCGAGCCAATGCTGCGCCATGCGTTCGCCATAGTGCGGCGAGGTCAGCAAACGCTCAACCACCTTGGTGAACGCTTCCGCATCCGGCAGTGGGTCTTTCACAAACGAAGCCACTTCCTCCGGCTTTGGTGGCAGGCCGATCAGATCAAACGTCGCGCGGCGAATGAGTGTCACGCGGTCGGCAGCGGGCGCTGGCTGAAGACCGATAGGCATTTTAGCTGCGACAAAGGCGTCGATGGGATTGCCTGCAGTCTCAGGTGGGACCGGCTTTTTCACTGGCTGGTACGCCCACAGGCCTTCCAGCTTGTATTTGCGATTCGTCCACTCCGGCGACTGACCTCCCGATGTCACCACCGTGACGCCATCCTCTGCTGACCACGTCACTTCGTTCGCCTTGGCGATGGTCTGGATCCGCTCCTCAGTTGGCCAGGGGGCGCCGCCGGCGATCCATTGTTTGACGCTGATGAGTTGCTCCGCGTAGAGCTTGTCTGCATCTTTCGGTGGCATGGGCTTCCACTCGTTTTCGTGAGCTCGCGTGACCGCAAGGTAGAGCGGACTTACCTCCGGCTTGCCGGCAATGATGGCGGGTTTCCCGCTATCGCCTCCCTTCAACGTGGCCGCAAGCGTGCGTAGGTCGAGGCCGCCTTTAATCTTCGACTCATCGTTGCCGTGGCATGCCAAACATTTCCCGGCGAACAGCGGCGCGATGCGCCGCACGAAAAGGTGTTCGGCGCTGACGTCTGCAGCCCAGATACTGGCGGCACTGCAGATGAGTGCCGTCATGGAAGTTATGACGAATCCGGGCTTCATTTCCCTCGGGTCAATGGATCACTCACAGGGTTGCGTTCGTACCCAACTTGCCTGTTTCTCGGTCAACGGATCCAGCCCTAATCCTAATCCCCCAAACAAAAAAGTGAGACGCGCACTTGCGACTCAAGGGGCGCTGACCAACCTGAAGAAAGCTGCCGCCTCGCCTGAAGGGATTGTCACTGGAGGCGACTGTGCGATGGTTTGCCACTCGGCGGCGACGAGGCTGAGCGATCGTTGCAGAACGAAACCCGAGGGCCAGTTAGTGAATTCCAAGGTTCCGTCGCTACTGTGGTGGGTGTAGGTCAACGCAGGGGGCTCCAGGATGAGCTTCCCAGGTATCAGCTTGACGGCGTCGATTTCGTTCCAACCGGGAACGCGTCGAGTGTCGAGGATCACCTTCACCCGGTTCACCGGCTGTTCTGTGGTTGGAAATGTCACCTTCAGCACTCCGATCTGATTGGGTGCATAGGCGGTGGTATCTGGCCCTGTCCAGACGATTCTGGAAGCGCCCGATTCGTCGAAGATTTCCAGGCGCATGATGGCGCCAGGATTAAAGCTCTGGGTGACCTCAATGCCTGAGGCGCGGACGGGTTGCGGAAAGGTCAACTCGATCCATTCCTCGCCTGCGTCCGCCAGTCGAGGAGCCCAGGCCTTGGCGTGATCTGTGTGGCGGGGAACATTGGGTGCGCCAAGGGCCTGCTTGGCGGAGTAATCCGATGCCCGATATTCGGAGCTGGCGCTGGCGGAGGTGGCCCAAAAGAATTCCCCTGGCGCTGGGCTGTTTGGATCATTTGGATCCCAGCCGCGAGCCGCTACCAGTGCGGGGCGAAGGTAGGGAAGTACCCGGCCTTCGGCTTGCGTGGACCGTTCCTCAATAGTTCGTCGGAGCCCCATCAGTTCCTCTGGTGGGATGGGTGATCCCAGTTGTTCCAACAATTCAGGGAGGACTTGCGGCGGGATCCAAGCGGCGCGGGCGTTATGAGCGAAGGCCAAAGCACCTTCAAAATCCCCTTGGAGAAACAACACCTCCGCCACGGCGGCTGCCGCTTCCGAGCTGCGAGGACTCGCCACATAATCCTCGAGGGTCCTGCGCTCCAGATCAATCAAGACCGGTGCAGCGCGTGCCACCAATTGCTCGATCTGCGCTGTCCCACTTCGCTCCGCACGCCAGAGCAGTGCGGTGGCCAGGGCGAACTGCTGTCGTAGGACCGCCTGCCTTCGGTCGGGAAGCGATTCGGCAGTGGCTTTGGGTAGCACTTGAACCTCAACGCTGGACAACGCTTCCGGACCGGTGGTCCCAGCGCGCCAGCGCAGATGGATCGTATACTTGCCGGGCGCGACTTGCGACGCGAAGGACGGGGCTAAGTCAACCAGCACGGGACTCAAGCCCTGGGCCAGGACATCCTCCCTCTCAGGCAGGGTGGCGGGAAGCGCCGGAGGCTCGAAACTCCAGGGCAACTCCTTCCCAAGCGCATCCTGCACGCGAAGTGAGTATCCGGTTCGCAAATGATCCTCCACCGTCGTCAATGGGCTCAGGTTGATCGCAACGATCCAAGGATCTGCTGGGGCCAGCGCTTCCGCCCCCATCATCGATCCGGCGATACGTGGCCCTTCCACCAAGGGGGTGTCTTCCACCTCAAGGAACACAGGCTCCGAGGCGCGGCGTCCTCGCCAGCCGATGCCATCGGCAATCTCCAACGCAGCCACGAATGAGTAACGTCCGGGCGGGAGGACTCGATCGGGGCGTTCCGTGAGAAAGAATGTCATGAAGCGTTCGCCGGTGGACAACAAGGTGAACGCCGAGGTTTCGCTGGTGCCCAGACGCTGCCATGGCAAGGATGCCGTTTTCCCATCCGGCCCGGTCACGGTGAGCGACACCGAATCGGACCAAGGCTTGCCCAACGGGGCAATGGTCACTGGAGCGTCAGAAGCACTTTCGTCGGCTGCAGCCAAATGCCTAAGAAACACTCGGACAGCGAGCGGCTCTGCGGGTCGCCAGGAACGACGTTCCACGGGCTGCAACGCTCCTGGATCGAACTGCTGGAGCGTGATTTCCAGATGGGGAGTGTCCGCAAGCGTGACATTTGAGGGTGCAAAGGCGAGCAGGCAAGTGAGGAGGCACAACAGGCTCAACGGCAGTCGGCGTCCGAAACCCGCATCCGAAATCATTTCGTTCCTCATGAGTGCGCAATTGGGTTCAACGATGATCATTGGGAACGAATTCGTTGCCAGGAGCTGGCCGTGTGCTGTCCCCGTATCGATTCGGTTGGGCATCGGAGGTGCTTGTGATGCTGAGAGCAGAGCCAACAAATTCTTTGTGACCTTTAGGAAGAAGTATAATGGTGTTCCCGACGCGGTACGCCTCGGCGAAGGTATCCCGCATGATGTTGTCCAAGGGGCCAGAGTGTTGCCCGCCTTGCTCTGCGACATAATATGTGCGGGTGTCTGACTTCAGGGACTCCGCGGCTTTGTCGCCACCGACGTCTTTTAGCCGACGGCGTACGGAGGTCGCCTGTTCCAATTTTCCCAGCCAGTCTTCCCCTTCGTCATGACCGCTCTCATGGCGGAGGGTGACCACTTGGTTACCGGTCTTTATCTCAGGACGTCCGTCAGCGCCGCGCTTTATTGTGAGGGTATAATCTTTGTCGCCAGCTCCTGGAAACTGGACGCCGCATGCTGACAGCAAGGCCTGGGCGATGTTGCGTCGATAGAGATCCTGCCCTCGGCCCAGTTTGGGCGCATTACTCTCGAAACTACTGAAATACGGCACCCAAACATCCGCGGTGCGCGGGCGGTCACCGATGGCCAGCGCTCTCCAGGCTACGGCTGATGAGGGTTTTCTGATTCCGATGGCATGCTGAGCACCCTGTGTCGGGCCGGCTCCTCGGTTCCCATTCATCAAGCGCGACTCATCCATAAATCCATCTCCCGGATGCAGCACGTATGCTCCGGCCCAGCTGGCCTCCACAAACAGTCGCATAGCTGCCCAACTGTCCTGGTCCTTCATTCGATCGTAGAAGAAGACATCACGAAGGATTGGAGTGGTCGAGACATACCCTTTTCTCGTATTCTTCGACGCCACTTCGGTGCTCACGTAAAATCCTCGATACTCTTCGAAGTTAGAGAATCCGTCACCCAACGCCGACTTTTTGCCTGAGGGAAAATTATCCTCATCCATGTTGTCGCTCTCATTGGCAATTCCATACGCTCTCTTCCATTTCCGATGGATTTTGGAATCCGCAGTGCGATCTGGCAGCCGAATCTTGGTTTCGTCACCTTCTGGACCTTTCAACTTGCCCTGAAGCTTCGTGCCGTCATCCAGCGTGGCCTCTACCCGAAGCGTGCTCCAGCCGCCGTGATCCCAGGGGTAGATATTAACGGACGATTTCAAGGTGGTGAGATTCTCCTCCACCAGCTCTTGTTTCTTGTCCTGCGAGGGCAACCGCTTGGCGAGGGATAGATCCCACGAAGTGTCCGTGCTCTGATAGGGATAATTCATGGCGATACCTGGAAGTTGCGAGGTTTCATGCAGGATCCAACGCAGCTCTTTGACATGCACGGCGGGAATCTCGCCAGTGAGGTCCACGACTTGTGCAGTCACGGACAGCGGGGATCCTGGGTCGATGAACTGACGATCCGGATCATAATTCTTCACCGACGGGCGCCAGTCGGCATAACCCTTGGCGGTCACTCGCAGCTCCAGTGCGGGGGATGAGTCCCGGATTTCCCACAGGAAGAGCCAATCTCCAGTACTATCCGTACCTTCGAGTCGTTTCGACTCGAGGTTAACGCCCAGGGAGCCTTCCGTCCCCTGAAGCGGTTGCGGTTGCCCCAAATTGCCGAAATCCGATTGAGCAAACCCTAATACATTCTGATTTAGTGTTGGGATTGGCATCAAGAGGATCGGTTTCCACACGGCCTTTCCGGCGTGTATGTCAAAATCGAATTGGACCCCTACCTCACTCTGCGCCTTGCTGAGCTCACCAAACCATCGCTGGGGATCGTCTCCAAATTCGCGCACCAACCAAGTTTTGGCTGCCAAATCGATTTCAATGTCGAATTGCGGCAAACTCAGGGAAACGCCACGGGCCTCCCATGTCTCGTAGCTGATCGCAGGATCCGGGGTTACACCACCTTCTCCGACCTTGTTGGGTTTTATGTAAGTGTGCGTTTCTGTGAGGTCTCCTTTGATGCCATCCGCCGAAAGCAGTCGGAAATTTCTGAGTATGCGTTTGCCTTGTGAGACTGAAATGTACTTGGCTGCGAATGAGGCTTCGACGAAGAAACTTCCAGTCGCGGTATTTATGGCGCCTTCATCGTTAGGTGGCTGCGGCTTCAGAGCTGCTGTCATTGACAAAAACAGCCTGACCTGCACCTCCCCAGGCTGAAGTCCATTGGGTGGATTCTCCTGCCCCAACGCACGCTCCCCGATGGTCCAACCCGTCAATATCGCCAACCAACACGCGGCAATTGCAAATTTCCTCACGAGATGCTGTCGCACGTGTTTCAAACTGCCGATAGATCGCGTGTGTGCAATCTCAATGTGGTGCGAGAGGCAGGTGTTGTCATGCTGGTTGAGAGCGACGCTGGACGGTTCGTCGGAGGCGGGGTGGATTGGCCGAAATAATCGAAAATAACGAAAAGGAGTTGTCAGGTTAACGGCTGATTGAGTCTGGTTTCTTTCGTCGTTTTTCCTTTATTGCGGCGATTCGGGTAAGGGTCAACTGGCCGTGGAATTGAGCACCGCAGAGGCGGGATGGACGCCGAGGCGGAACAGGGATTGAAGTCCTTACGTCCTCTGAGATCTTCCCAATTCTGTGGTGCTATTTCGGTAATGCCCACTGGGGAAGTGAAGGAGGCGAAGCTGGCCAAAAGAAATGAGTGAGGATATCCCGTGCTTGTCACCAGCGCTGGGTGTGCTTTTGTCGTTGCAAATGGGCTCTCGGCCGCTGACTCGAATTCGGTTGCGGCAACTTGCCGCGGGAACGGAGGAGTTGTACGCCGCATTCAGTCCTGACCGCTCGCGTCTGCTGACCGGAGGTGATGGTGCTAAACCAACGGTTCATGTCTGGGATGTCGAAACCGGCAAGTGCCTGCACGAGCTTCATGGCCACAGAGGACCGGTAGCCGCTGTGGCTTGGACCCATGACCAACAACGAGTGGCTTCAGGGGCCTTCGATGGATGTGTTCGGCTCTGGGATTTGAGTTCAGGAAACTGCATTCGCGTCATTGAAGGGCATCCATCCTACGTCCGATCAGTGGCCTTCAGCCGTTCTTCTGACGAATTGCTGTCCGGTGCTGGCGACGGGGCATGTCGGCTTTGGAATCTCACCGACGGGCAACTGATGCGGAGCTTCCACGGGCACACGGACGGGGTCTATCGAGCGGTTTTTACCCCAGATGAGTTAGGAATACTTTCGGTTGGCCGTGACCACACGATCCGCTGTTTCAGAAGGAGGTTCGTTTGCTCCAGCGCCGCGACGCGTCGTCTCAGGTCCTGGAGTTCCCGCTGAATTGCCTCGATAGCCTCCTGGGCCCTGAGAGCCCCAAATAAGAACTGGCTCGCGGTGACGATGAGTAGGATAATCCTTTTCATGATTGTTTGGTTTCCTGCCAAGGGACCCTCAGTCGATGCATGTATGCCTACACGGGATCACTTTCATACCGTGGCCCCCGGCTTCTCCCACGACCCTCGACTCCCTACACTCAACCTGAGTTGACGAGTCCGTGAATGCTGGAGTGTCAGGCTTAAGTTTTATGGTTGAAAAATCTGCTCAATGGATTGCTTAAAGAGTCGTGCCACTTTGAAAGCTAGGGGCAAGCTTGGATCGTACTTCTCGGTCTCAATAGCGTGAATGGTTTGCCGTGAGACGCCAAGTTTTGCGGCTAGGTCGGATTGTGACCACTGCAGGTTTTCCCGCAATGCGCGAACGTGATTCTTCATCGAAATCGGCGCGTGAAGATCGATTGGCCAATAATATAGAATACTATCATGAGCCAAAGAATTAGCCAAGGCACACAAAGATCCACACCGGCGTAGGCCTTCATCCGGCCAGGGAAGACCACGTGCAAGACTTCGAGTCGGCTCAGGTGGTGCCATCCCACGATGAGGAAAAATGTGGCGGAGGTGGCAAAAAGGCACGCGCTTGTGGTCACGGTGCGGTGCAGTTCGTCCATGCCACGAATCCAGATTGCAAACCTCCGAATCCAAAGTAGGATGGCTAGCAAGGGCGCGGTGGCCACAATCGTGCGAACGTAAGCCGGCCATTCATGAACTTCATTTCGGTAAAAAAGGTCCGTTGCAACGGAAATTGCAAGTGCAGCGAACATCCAGGCGTTCACTTTACAATCCACAGCGAATGAGTACTGCGGTCCCGGTTGAATTTCACCGGGCAGGTTCGGTTTGTTCATGGGCTTAATGTGTAAAGCGACCTTGTCACTTGTAAAGTAAACTTTACTTCAATTTCGATACTGCGGAGGCAGATGGATTGGCCGCAAGAAACGAAAGATGACGAAAGAAGAGTTGCCAATTCAGCCAGCCATTGGGTCCGGCTTTTTTCGTCATCTTTCGTTCTTTGCGGCAATTCGCGTGTGAGGCGTAGTTGCCATGAACCCTGTAGGCACTTCCAGATTCGCTTGGTTCAGCGTTGACTGGAGCCAGGAACTGCTTGAAGCGGAAGCCCGTTTGAATGCTTCGTTTCGACGAGCTCGATCGCCAGTTGCTTCGCCAAATCACCCAGCAATTCGCCCAACACCGCCACTGCGGCTCCGGGATCGACATCCAAGCGTACACTGGGCTTTGAGACGGAGTAGGAGCCATTTCGCAGCAGGGCTCCGCCGGTTGGTTCCGTGATGCGCCAGCGGGCTTCCAGGGATGCCTGGCCGGACGCCTGATGCTCGAATCGTTGGATGGACACAGTCACCACCGCGTGCACGTCGTTGCGACGCCAGGCGAGCAGGGTTGCGTTGGTGGAACCAAGTTGTGAGTCCAAGTTTGCCACCAGCACTCGCTGAATTCCTTTCTTGAGCCGCTCCGCCCAGCGTAACTGTGTCCGATAATGGACTTCGGTGTCGCCCGTTCGTTCGACGATTTCTAGAGAATCCAAGTAATCCGGGATCTCCACTGGATTCATACCCAAAACCAGACGACCGCTTGTGCGGTCGGCGATGGGGGTGGAGGTGTGGACGGGATTCAGGACGAAGTGCCTGGTCTGATCGACAACGGGTTTGAATTTCACGCAGCCCATGAGCAGGACGCAGGTCATCAGCAAGGGCAGTTGGACGCGATTCATGGTTTGAGTTCCCGATCTTTTCTTCCCGACAACACGGCGTTGGGATTCTGTCGCAGATATTCTGCCAGGGCGCCCACCGAACGTGAGGCCTCGCCAAGCTGTTCGAGGGCATCACTCAACTCGCGGCGCAGTGGAGCTTGGGGCGCCAGCAGTTCACGCACATCCTGAACACCGCCTCGAACTTCGCCCAACGTCTGTCGGGATTCGGTGAGCGTTAATTCCGCCGTGTTTCCCAAGGTGTCAATTCGGGAACCGAGTTTGGCGGAAAGCGCGCGGATTTCTTGCAGAGTCTCCTGTAATGAAGTCAGGCTATTGGTAATTCCAGGATGGTGGACCAATGTTTTGACTGAGTTGAGCAGGTTGGTCAGCCCTTGATTGACCTCTTTGACGGAAAGTTCACCGAGGCGGGCATCCAATCGGTCGAGCACCGTACTCATTCTTTGGGAGATCGCCGATACGTCCATTCGCAACAGCTGAACATCCACTGGTGCGGTGGGAATTTCGGTGTAGACCGTTTCCTGTTGGCGGTAAACCAGGGGAGTCCCCGGAAGGAATTCCAAGTTCACATAAAGCAGTCCTGTCAGCAGGCTCTGGGTATCCAGCTTGGCTCGAAGTCCCCGTTTCACATATTCCTGAAGCCTCGTTTCATCCATCAGATTGAAGCCATTATCACTTCGTTTCTTTTGGATATCGCCACTCAGTTCGATGAGCACTGGCAACGACGGATCATTCGTCGCTTGGTTGTAATGGAGCAACACGTCTTTAACGTAACCCACGGTGACCCCGCGAAACTTGACGGGAGCCCCGGAATCGAGACCAGTCAACGTCGCGTCGAAGTAGAGAATGCACTGCTTGGAGTGCGTGAAGAAGGACGCGGAGCTGATCAGGAGGATGGTCCCCACCGCCAGGGCCAGGCCCACGACAATAAATGTTCCCACGAGTGTGTGGCTGACTTTCTTGCTCATGCGCTTTGTCCTTTAGTCAAATCGGGAATAGGTCCGGTGGGACGATCAGAAACCCCGCCCCCTCGGGTGAGGAATTCTCTTAAGTACGGGTCATCGGAATTGCGGAGTAAATCCCTGGGATGCCCTTCCGCCCGGACACTTCGCGTCTGCGAATCCACGAAAATTGCATGGTCACCGATGGCGAAGATACTGGCGAGATCGTGGGTGACGACAACGACGGTGGCCAGGGCAGTTTCAAGAAAAGTGGTTTGGCCGGATTGGTTGAAGGATGGACCCGCGGAAGAACAATAGGCAGGCGGGATATTGAGAACTCGGCTGATTTTTCACAATGGCCACGCTTGAAAGTAAGCGCATGGCTTCTTG
>SXGU01231652.1_pt1 | contig 33066 bp, 48 predicted proteins | sample 3174531 | NCBI WGS metagenome assembly SXGU01 (sample SAMN11356863, study PRJNA531348) | freshwater metagenome | isolation source: freshwater sample F1-140 | place: China: Fuxian Lake, Yuxi | collected 2017-12-25 | reverse complement strand
GCCGGTGGACGTGACCGAGGGTCTCACCGACCCCGACGATGCCCCACCGCTGCCCGACAACCCGGTCACACGCCCCGGTGACGTCTGGGTCATGGGAAAGCATCGCCTGCTTTGTGGCGACAGCACCAGCGTCGACGACTTGGCCAAGCTCTGCGAAAACCAAGCCGTGGACATGTGGCTGACCGACCCGCCCTACAACGTGGCCTACGAGGGTGGTACCAAGGAAAAGCTGACCATCAAGAACGACTCCATGGGCGATGACCAATTCCGGCAATTCTTACGCGATGCTTACACCGCAGCCGATACGGTCATGAAGGCTGGCGCAGTGTTCTACATCTGGCACGCCGACAGCGAGGGCTACAACTTCCGTGGCGCAGCCAAGGACGCTGGCTGGACAGTCCGCCAGTGCCTGATCTGGAAAAAGTCTAGCCTGGTGCTCGGTCGTCAGGACTACCAGTGTCAGCACGAACCTTGCCTCTACGGGTGGAAGGACGGAGCAGGCCACCTGTGGGCGTCCGACCGCAAGCAGACGACCATCCTCGAATTCGACAAGCCCTCCCGCAATGGCGAGCATCCGACCATGAAACCTGTGGCGCTGTTCGAGTACCAGCTGCTCAACAACACCAAGGGCGGAGACATGGTGCTCGACTCCTTCGGCGGCTCTGGGACAACCCTGATCGCAGCAGAGAAAAATGGCAGGATTTCCAGAATCATGGAACTCGACCCCAAGTACTGCGACGTCATCGTCAAACGCTGGCAAGACTTCACGGGCAAGAAAGCCACGCATGCCGAAACCGGCAAGACTTTTGATGAGGCTCACAATGACAAAGAAAACTGAAAAATCGGTCGTAAAAAAGGCAGGCCCAAATGGTGGGGCTCGACCAGGCGCTGGAAGGCCAGCCTTCGAGCCAACTGATGCCGAGCGAAAACAGGTGGAAGCCTTGTCCGGCTACGGACTGCCGATCGAGCAGATTGCCATCCTGGTGCGTGGTGGCATCGACACCGACACGCTGCGCAAGCACTTCGCCACCGAGCTGGTGGCCGGCAAGGCCAAGGCCAACGGACAGGTAGGGAAAACCCTATTCCAGAAGGTCATGGCAGGCGACACCACTGCGGCCATCTGGTGGAGCAAAACCCAGATGCGCTGGAAAGAAACCCAACAGCACGAGTTGACCGGCGCAGACGGTGCGCCGCTGGAGTTCACAAAGATCGAGCGAGTGGTGATTCGTGGCAAAACAGACGCTGAAAATTCAGACGCCTGAATGGGCGCTGCCGCTGCTGGAGCCGTCGCGCTACAAGGGCGCGTGGGGTGGCCGTGGCTCGGGCAAGTCCCACACCTTCGCAGAGATGATGATCGAGGCGCACATCCTGGACCAGACCAGCCGCAGCGTCTGCGTGCGCGAGGTCCAGAAATCACTGGCCCAGTCCGTCAAGCGCCTGCTCGAACTCAAGATTGAGGCCATGAACGCCGGGGCCTACTTTGAAGTCCAGGATGCCGTCATCAAGTCTAGGAAGGGCGACGGGGCGATCATCTTTCAGGGTATGCAGAACCACACCGCCGACTCGATCAAGTCGCTTGAGGGCTACGACTGCGCCTGGGTGGAGGAGGCGCAGTCGCTGTCCCAGCGCAGCCTGGACTTGCTGCGACCGACCATCCGAAAGCCTGGCTCGGAACTGTGGTTCACATGGAACCCTCGAAGCTCCGACGACCCGGTCAACCTGCTGCTGCGTGGACAAAACCCGCCCAGCAATGCCAAGGTGCTCCAGGTCAACTACATGGACAACCCGTGGTTTCCCGACGTGCTGCGCGAGGAAATGGAGTACGACAAACGCCGCGACCCGGACAAGTACGCCCACGTCTGGCTTGGCGAGTACTTGCGCAACAGCGAATCCCGTGTGTTCAGGAACTGGCGAATCGAGGAGTTCGAAGCGCCAGCCGATGCCACCCACCGCCTAGGCGCTGACTGGGGCTTTGCCATCGACCCGACCGTGCTGGTGCGCTGCCACATCATTGGCCGCACGCTCTACATCGACTTCGAGGCCTACCAGATCGGCTGCGAGATCATGGACACGCCCGAACTGTTCCTGACCGTCCCGGAGGCAGAGAAGTGGCCGATCACAGCCGACTCAGCACGACCCGAGACGATTAGCCACATGCGCAAGAACGGCTTTCCCAAGATCATGCCTGCGGTCAAAGGCCCCAAGTCGGTCGAGGAAGGTGTAGAGTGGCTGAAGTCCTACGACATCGTGGTGCACCCACGGTGCGTGCACACCATTGACGAACTGACGCTTTACTCCTACAAGACCGACCCGCTGACGAACCGCATCCTGCCGGTCTTGGAGGACAAGAAAAACCACGTGATCGACGCGCTGCGCTATGCCTGCGAGGGCGTGCGCCGGGTGGTTTCCACAAAACAAAACAATGTCGCACCATTACCAATGGCCAACCGATGGTAGATAATGCGCACTAAAGTGAGGGCTTGACATGGCACGACAGACAAAAGAGCAGCGCTTGAACGACATCCACGCAGAGGCGATGGCCGAGTTCGACAACATCCAGTCCGCGCTGCGTGACGAGCGTTTGCAGTGCCTGCAAGACCGCCGCTTCTACTCCATCTCCGGCTCGCAGTGGGAAGGCCCACTCGGTGAGCAATTCGAGAACAAGCCTAAGTTTGAGGTCAACAAGATTCACTTGGCGGTGCTGCGCATCTTCAACGAGTACCGCAACAACCGCATCTCGGTAGACTTTGTGTCCAAAGACGGTGCCAAGAACGAGAAGCTCTCCGACGTCTGCGACGGTCTTTACCGCGCCGACGAGCAAGATTCCGGCGCTGAGGAGGCCTACGACAACGCCTTCGAGGAAGCTGTCGGCGGTGGCTTCGGTGCCTGGCGCTTGCGTGCCGAGTACGAGGACGACGAAGATCCCGAGGACGAGCGCCAGCGCATCCGCATCGAACCGATCTTTGATGCCGACTCGTCGGTGTTCTTTGACCTAAACGCCAAGCGCCAAGACAAGGCAGACGCCAAGCGCTGCTACGTCCTGACCGCCATGACTCGCGAGGCCTACGCTGTCGAGTATGGAGACAACCCGGCAAGCTGGCCCAAGGAGGTCTACCAACACGAGTTCGACTGGCTCACCCCGGACGTGGTCTACATTGCCGAGTACTACCGGGTCGAGGAAACCAACGAGACCGTGCGCATTTTCGAGGGGCTGGACGGTCAAGAAGTCCGGTACCGCGACTCCGAGTTGCTGGCCGACGAAACCATCGAGGCTACCTTGCTTGCCACCGGCTTCAAAGAGGTGCGTCAAAAACGTGTCAAGCGCCGCCGTGTTCACAAGTACATCTTGAACGGCGCTCGCGTGCTCGACGACTTGGGCTACATCGCAGGCAAGTGCATCCCCATCGTGCCGGTCTACGGCAAGCGCTGGTTCATCGACAACGTCGAGCGCTGCATGGGCCACGTGCGTCTGGCCAAGGACGCCCAGCGCCTGAAGAACATGCAACTGTCCAAGCTGGGCGAGATCAGCGCTTTGTCCAGCGTCGAGAAACCAATCCTGACCCCCGAGCAAGTTGCCGGGCATCAGGTGATGTGGTCTGAGGACAACATCAAGAACTATCCGTACCTGCTGATCAACCCGATCACCGACGCAAATGGCCAGATGGCCATCTCAGGCCCGGTCGCCTACACCAGGCCGCCTGCCATCCCGCCTGCTATGGCCGCGCTGCTCCAGATCACCGAGCAGGACATGCAGGACATTCTGGGCAACCAGGGCGACGCCGAGAAGATCGTTTCGAACATCTCCGGCAGGGCCGTGGAGTTGATTCAGAACAAGCTCGACATGCAGACCTTCATCTACATGAGCAACATGGCCAAGGCAGTGAAGCGCTCGGGTGAAATCTGGCTGTCCATGGCGCAGGACATCTTCGTCGAGTCCGGTCGGAAGATGAAGACCATCGGCTCCCAGGGCGAGGTGGATTCAGTCGAGTTGCTGCGCCCATCGGTGGACGAGGAAACAGGCGAGACCATCTACGAGAACGACTTGTCCGAGGCCAAGTTCGATGTGGCGGTGGATGTTGGCCCGTCCTCGTCCAGCCGACGCTCGGCAACTGTTCGCGCTCTGACCGGCATGATGGCCATCACCCAAGACCCCGAGACCATGCAGGTGCTCGGTGCCATGGCCATGATAAACATGGAAGGCGAGGGCATCAGCGACGTGCGCGACTTCTTCCGACACAAGCTGATCATGCTTGGCGTGGTCAAGCCGACCAAGGCCGAGATGGAAGAGATGATGCAGGCCAAGGCCAACCAGCCGGAAGACCCGAACTCGATCTTCTTGCAAGCAGCCGCCGAGGAAGCTGTCGCCAAAGCAGCCAAGGCCCGTGCCGACACCATCGAGACGGTGGCCGCAGCCGAGTTGAAGCGTGCCCAGACGGTCGAGACCATGGCCAAAGTGTCCGGCGCAGAGCAAGACCAAGCGATCAAAGCACTGCAAACTATGGGCAGCGCCGCTATTGCCGCGCAACAGTTGGGGCTTGACCAGATCGATCAGACTGCACAACCGGCAGCGCCGGGGGCACAATAGTGTTATGCGGTATCCACCCAGCCGCTTCAATGGGTGAGTTTGATGGGGTCAGAAAATGAAACGTAAGGCAGACGGAGATCAGAACCAAGACGACAACACCAGCGTGCTGGACGATGAGCAGAACCTAGACAACGAGGCCGACGAGAACAATGCCGAAGGCCAAGGCGACGAAGGTGGTGCCGACGAAGGCGACAACGAAGGTGATGACGATGAGGTGATTGTCTCCATTGGTGAGGAAACGCCGCCCACCGAAGAAGAGAAACATGCGCCTGGTTGGGTGCGTGAGTTGCGTAAAAGCTATCGTGAGGTGCAACGAGAAAAGCGTGAACTCGAAGAGAAGTTGAAGGCCGTAACGCAGACTGAGACCAAGCCAGTCACGTTGGGCAAGAAGCCAAGCCTCGAAGATCACGACTACGACTCGGATGCGTACGAAGCCGCCTTGACTGCATGGTTCGATAAAAAGCGCCAGGCAGATGAGGCAGAGGCAAAGGTCAAGGCAGAAGCTGAGAATCAGCAGAAGGCTTGGCAGTCGAAGCTCGAGACTTACGGCAAGGCGAAAGCCGAGTTGAAGGTCAAAGACTTTGAGGATGCAGAGGCGAACGTGCAGGAGTCCTTCTCCGTCACGCAGCAAGGCATCTTGCTTCAAGGCTCGGACAACCCCGCGCTGGTGATCTACGCACTCGGCAAGAACCCGACGAAGGCGAAGGAACTCGCAACAATCAATGACCCCGTGAAGTTTGCCTTTGCGGTAGCGAAACTGGAGACGCAATTGAAAGTAACGAATCGCAAGGCAGCACCGCCGCCTGAAGGCACAATCCGGGGAACCGGTCGCGTGTCTGGAGCAGTGGACTCAACCCTCGAACGGCTGCGTGCCGATGCTGAGAGGACTGGTGACTATTCAAAGGTCATGCAGTACAAACGGCAAAAGCGCCAGTCTCAGTAAACATTTTTTTAAGGAACTGAAATCATGGCAAACGCCTTTTCCAAAGAAGAACGCGTAGCGTTTGAAGACATCCTCGAAGGCTTCCAAGACGCCCTCGTGTTGTCGCGCAACGTTTCCGTCTACAACACTGACAGCACCGAGATGGAGCGTGCAAACGACATCATCTGGCGTCCACAGCCTTACATCGCTCAGTCGTTTGATGGCACCGACATGACGTCCAACTTCAAGGACTTCACCCAGTTGGCTGTCCCTTCGACCATTGGCTTTAGCAAGTCTGTGCCTTGGACGTTGACCGCCAAAGAACTGCGTGATGCTCTGCAAGAAGGTCGCCTCGGTGACTCTGCCAGGCAGAAGCTGGCCAGCGACATCAACGTGGCCGTGATGAACGTGGCGTCCCAGCAGGGCACCCTGGTCGTCAAGCGCACCGCTGCTGCCTCTGGTTTTGACGATGTGGCTCAGGCCGAAGCGATCATGAACGAGCAGGGCGTCCAGTCCTTCGACCGTTACATGGCCCTCTCGACTCGTGACTACAACGGCATGGCCAGCAACTTGGCAGGTCGTCAGACGATGACTGGCAAGCCTCTGACCGCCTACGAGAAAGCCTACGTTGGCATGGTGGCATCGTTCGAGACCTACAAGCTCGACTACGCAAACCGCCTGACCGCCGCCGCTGGCACGACCGTGACCGTCAACGGTGCAAACCAGTACTACACGCCGAAGGCAACTTCGACCGCTGGTACCGGCGAGACCCAGAACGTGGACAACCGCTACCAGAACCTGACCATCGCTGTTGGCGGTGGCACGGTCAAGGTTGGCGATTGCTTCACCATCGCTGGCGTCAACGCTGTGCACCACATCACCAAGCAGGACACTGGCCAGCTCAAGACCTTCCGCATCACTGCGATTGTGTCCGGCTCCGGTGGCTCTGGCGTCGTCCAGATCAGCCCTCCGATCATCTCGGGTGGTGGTTCGACCGATGCAGAACTCCAGTACAAGAACGTGACCGCAACGCCTGCAAACGGCGCAGCCATCACCTTCCTGAACACTGTGTCTGCCAACGTCAACCCCTTCTGGCAAAAAGACTCGCTGGAGATTCTGCCTGGCCGTTACGCTGTCCCGACCGACGCTGGTACCGCAGTCATGCGTGCCTCGACCGATCAGGGCATCGAAGTGGTGATGCAGAAGTTCTACGACATCAACACCATGCGCACCAAGTACCGTCTTGATACGCTGTTCGGTGTCGTGAACAAGCAGCCTCAGATGTCCGGTGTAATCCTGTTCAGCCAGACCTAAGCTGAGTGAGTGAGGGGGCTTCGGCTCCCTCACTTTTATCAACCAACAGGAGAGCACGATGCCACTCAAAAAAGGCTACAGCAGCAAGACAATCTCTGGCAACATCAAGACCGAGATGAAGGCAGGAAAGCCGCAGAAGCAGGCCGTGGCCATCGCTTTGACCACCGCACGCAAAGCCGCTGAGAAGGCTGGCAAACCGGCCAAGGCTCCCAAGGCACCAGCCAAGAAAGGAATGAAATGAAGAACGCGACCATGCTCTACAAGTTCCCCGGCGCACATGAGATGCACGGCGACAAGTTTGACTACGTCATCGTAGACGAGGACGAGATCGCCCAAGCCAAAAAGGATGGCTGGCACCTGACAACTACCGGCGCAAAAGAAGCTGCCGAAACTGCAACCACCGAGGCTCCCAAGGCACCAGCCAAGGCCAAGACCAGCAAGGCTCAGGAGTCCTAACATGGGATGGACAAAGCGCCAATTTGTGCTCCAGGCCTTTGAGGAGATCGGCCTTGCTGCCTACGTCTACGATCTGACGCCGGAACAGTTGAACAGCGCTTTGTTCAAGCTCGACGCAATGATGGGGACGTGGAACGGCAAGGGCATCCGCATCGGATACCCGCTGCCGGGAAGCCCAAACAACAGCACGCTCGACACCCAGACCAACGTCCCAGACTCGGCAAACGAGGCGATCTACGCAAATTTGGCCACGCGCATCGCCGCAGGCTACGGCAAGACCGTCTCGCCTGAAACCAAGGCCACAGCACGTGCAGGCTACGATGTGCTGCTCTCGCGTGCCGCATTGCCACGAGAGATGCAAATGCCCGGCACCATGCCATCCGGCGCAGGCAACAAGCCGTGGGCCACAGACAATCCGTTCCTTGACCCGCCCGGCGACCCGCTGCTGGCAGGCCAAGACAGCGCTATCGACTTCGACTAAGGAGAAACCATAATGACCACCATCAACCAATTGTCGGCAGTCGATACCGTATCGGCTGGCGACTTGGTGCAGATTTTCAGCACCAACAACGGCGACGCTCGCAAGGCAGCAATGTCTGTGATTCAGGCCTTCATCCTAGACAACTTCGTCGAGGACTTGACCCAGAGCACCGAGGCGATTGTCGATGCCGACCTGTTTGCCATGTACGACATCAGCCAGGCAAACTCGGTCAAAGTGACCGCCGCGCTGGTTCGCGCCTACATTCAGGCGCAACTGTTCACCAGCATGACCGTAGGCTCCGCAGTGACTGCTGCTGACAAGTTTGCCATTCTGGACGATGCCGACTCGACCACCAAGGCGATCACTGGCGCCATGCTGCTGGCCTATATGCAGGCCAATCTGGTGTTTCCAAGCACTGCCAGCCTGTTCCCGAACTACGTCACGCAGTACGCAGCCCCGTCCTCGACTGGCTTCAACGTGGCAATCAACAACAACAGCAACAACACGCACCTGATCTTGACCCCGACCGCAGGCTTTGCCGCAGGCACGATCACGCTTCCAGCGATTGCCAACGTGATCGACAAGCAAGAGGTGCTGGTCAACTGCACGCAGCAAATCAACGCGCTGACCATCAACGGCAACGGCGCAACGGCTGTCACTGGCGAACCCGCTGTGATTGCCGCTGACGACTTCTTCCGGCTGCGCTTCGATCTTTCGACTGCAAGCTGGTACCGTGTAGGCTAATTCACAGGAGAACTGAACATGACCATTCGCGCCCCATTCCAACCCCGCCGTGGCGTCAATCTGGTGGCCACGCCTGCCGCTGCGTCGGCATCCGTGTCGCTCGATTCGCAGGCCAAGTCCGTGCGCCTGGTGAACGTTGGTGCCAACATCTGCCACGTCCGCATTGGCTCTGGCGCTCAGACTGCCACGACCGCCGACATGCCTGTGCGTGCCAACAGCGAGATCGTCGTGCAAAAAGGCGATGGCGATGACACGCTGGCGCACATCTCTGCCGCTGCCACCACGCTGCACATTCAGACTGGTGAAGGCGGTCAGTAATGGCCACCAAGCCGAAGGACGCTCGGCTGGCCAAGGTCGGCGTGCAGGGCTACAACCAGCCCAAGCGCACGCCTAGCCACCCGACCAAGTCGCACGTGGTCGTTGCCAAAGAAGGCGACAAGATCAAGACCATTCGCTTCGGCCAGCAAGGTGTTTCAGGCTCACCCAAGAAAGAAGGCGAGTCCAAGGCTGACAAAGCTCGACGTGAATCGTTCAAGGCTCGGCACGCTGACAACATTGCCAAGGGCAAGATGAGCGCAGCGTATTGGGCTAACAAGGAGAAGTGGTGAAAAAGAAACCTATCTGGGACAAAGCCCGACCCAAATCCGAAGGAAAGCCTGAACCGCTGACCAAGAAGCAAAAGGCCAGCGCAATTGCGTCTGCCAAGAAAGCCGGTCGCCCGTACCCGAATCTGGTGGACAACATGCGTGCTGCACGCAAAAAGTAACGCGCCATGCAAATCCCCATCCTAAACGGCATCTACACCGACGAGGCCCCAGACTTCCGGGTGGCCTACCCGCGCAATCTGATGCCGGTGCCAAAGCAAAGTGGCATCTCGGCAGGCTACCTGCGCCCGGCTGATGGCATTGTGTCCAACGGCACAGGCCCAGGTATCAGTCGCGGTGGCATCAACTGGAACGGGGTCTGCTACCGGGTCATGGGAACGAAGCTGGTCAGCATCGCCAGCAATGGCACGACAACCGTGCTCGGGGACGTTGGTGGCAGCACGCCGGTCACGTTCGACTACTCATTCGACCGTCTGGCCATTGCCAGCAATGGCAACCTGTTCTACTGGAACGGCACGACGCTCCAGCAGGTCACAGACACCGACATTGGCACGGTGCTCGACGTGGCATGGGTCGATGGCTACTTCATGACGACCGATGGCACTTATCTGATCGTCACCGAGTTGAACGACCCTTTCACGGTCAACCCGCTGAAGTACGGCTCGTCCGAGGCCGACCCAGACCCTGTGAAAGCGCTGCTCAAGCTGCGCAACGAAATCTACGCGCTTAACCGCCACACCATCGAGGTGTTCGACAACGTCGGCGGTGAGAACTTCCCGTTCGGTCGTGTCGAAGGTGGCCAGATTCAGCGTGGCACGCTTGGCACACATACCTGTGCAGTGTTCCTTGAGAACATCGCCTTCATGGGTGGTGGCCGCAACGAAGCCCCGGCTGTCTGGCTCGGTGCGAACAGCCAGACCGTCAAGATCAGCACGTCTGACATTGACCAAGAGTTGCAGAATTACACCGAGGCGCAACTGGCCGCAGCGGTCATGGAAGCTCGCGTGGACAAGGGGCATCAGCTGCTCTACATCCATCTGCCAGACCAGACGCTTGTCTACGATGGCGCAGCCAGCCAAGTGCTGGAAGAGGCGGTCTGGTTCACGCTGACAACCAGCCTGTTCACGCTTGGACAGTACCGCGCACGCGATCTGGTCTGGTGCTACGACAAATGGCTCGTTGGCGACCCGACCAGCACCAGCCATGGCTACCTGAGCGACACGGTGTCCTCGCACTACGGCAACCTGGTCGGCTGGGAGTTCGGCACGCTGATCGTCTACAACGAAGGCCGAGGCGCGATCTTCCACGAGTTGGAGTTGGTCTGCCTGACCGGACGCGCCGAGTTTGGCTCCGACCCGATCATCTGGACGCAGTACTCGCTCGACGGTCAAACGTGGAGCATGGAGTTGAACACCCGCATCAAGGCAGGCACGCAGGGCGAGCGCTTGAAACGCATCGTTTGGCTGCAACAGGGCAGCATGCGCAACTGGCGCATTCAGCGATTCCGTGGCACCAGCGACGCTCAGTTGTCCATCGCACGACTGGAGGCGCGGCTCGAACCGCTGGCATTCTGATGGCAACCCAGAAACCACTTACCCGCGACCAGCTTGCACGCTTCCTGCCTGACCACGAGGCGATCAAGGCATTCGAGCGCCTGTTTCAGATCGTCGAAAACCTGACGCCAGCAGACGTCGCTATTCTGACTCAGATGATTCAGGACGCAGGCATCGAGGCTGGCGTGGCTGACAACAAGGGCGACAGGGCGATCAGTAATCTGGCGCAAGTGGATGCTGTCGAGTTCAACCGAAACCCGGCTGTGGCCGCACGTGTTGGGCAGGCCAAGTGGAACAACTCAGATCAGACGCTTGATCTGCGCATGGAGTACGAAGTCACTCAGCAGATCGGGCAGGAGACCTATGCCAGGGTCGGCAACACCACTGGCGTGACCATCCCGAACGGCACAGTGGCCGGTTTTGTTGGTGCAACAAATCAGGCGCTGCTCGTTGCACCTTACTTGGCAGATGGCTCGGCTCCATCGCTTTACATCTTGGGCGTGATGACTCACGACTTGCCCGACAGTGGGCAAAAAGGCTACTGCACCACGTGGGGCTTTGTGCGCGATCTGGACACCAGCGCATTTGCCGCAGGCGATGTGCTGTATGCCAGCCCAACGGTGGCCGGTGCATTCACAAACGTCAAACCGACTGCGCCAGACAATGTCATTCCGCTGGCTGCTTGCATCGTGTCGGACGCGACTGCTGGCATCATCTTTGTGCGCCCAACCATTCAGCAGATGCAGTACTACGGCGAGTTCACCAAGACAACCGACCAGTCGCCTGCTGCCATCAACACAGAATATCTGCTGACTTTAGACAACACCGAGATCAGCAATGGTGTTTTAATTGGAAGCCCAGCATCGCGGATTGTTGTTCCAGAATCTGGCCTATACCATTTCTCTGCCACAGTGCAACTGACCAGCAACAGCTCGTCGGCAAAGAATATCTGGGTATGGATGAAAAAGAACGGCACAGCTCTCACGAACTCAGCCAGACTGGTAACGTCTGATATGAACAACGGGTACATTCCAATCGTAATAAATGAAACGATCTCGCTCGCTGCCAACGACTATGTCGAGATGGCATTCGCTTGCGACAGCACCAACATGACTGTGGACACGGTAGCAGCCACCGCATTTGCGCCAGCTGCGCCAGCCATTGTGCTGTCCGTGACCCAAGTTCAACAGTGAGGAAAGCATGACCGTCACAGTCAAGAACATCATCCCACGCAAAGAGGCCGAAGGCGCTCAGACCGCGCAGTACACCGCTGTGGGATGCAAGACCATCATCGACAAGTTCACCGCCACCAACCACGCCGCTGTGAACGTGGAGTTCAGCGTCAACTTGGTCGCAGCCAGCGCCTTTGCAGGCGTGAACAACCAAGTCCTGCGCCAGCGCACCATTGCCCCAGGCGAGTGTTACATGTGCCCCGAGTTGGTCGGGCAGACGCTGGAGGACGGTGGTTACATTTCAACATTAGCAGGTGCAATTGGTGCAATCACCATCAGCGCCTCTGGTCGTGAAATTACTTAAGGAGAAACCCTAATGCGCGAAGCAAAAATGCCGATGATGACGATTGGTGGGATGACCGGCATCCCTAAAGAAAATCCGTTCATCACGACCGCCGAGAACAAGAAGAACACCCAGATCTTCATCGATGACTGGATGCTCGGGCCAGAAGAACCGTCCAACGAACCAACCGCCAACAAGGTCTACTGGGTCGCGCTCGGCAAGGCCATGCAGGTTGACGAGAAGGAAGCCCGTCGCCGCCGCTGCTCCAATTGCGAGTACTACAACAACACCACGTTGATGCAGGCCAAGATGGACAAGATTCCCCGCAACGACTGGGACGTGGATGCCGGGTACCGTGGTTACTGCCACAAGTTCGACTTCATCTGCCACGACATGCGCTCGTGCCAGGCGTGGGAAGAGCGTCCGTATTACGAGGATTGACGCAAAGTTCTTTTATGGGACAATGGCGCTGCTGAGTCGATCAGGCCACCAGCAGCCATAACCCTGAAAAGGAGTGACTGATGCTGGTGCAGGCCGAAACCCACGACATAGAACAATCTCGCGCAACGCGAGAGAAGATCGACGTGATGCAGCGCATCATGGCGTCTATGCCACAGGCTCCCGGCATGGAAACCACTCACTTCTTCGCAGGTGGCATGTACTGCCGCCGCATCGCCATCCCCGCAGGAAACATCATTGTCAGTAAGGTGCACAAAACCGAGCACCTGTTCATTGGCTGCATTGGTGAGTTGGAAGTTGCTGGCCAAGGCCAGAACTACACTCTGCGCCCTGGCGACGTTGTCCCGTCGCCTGTTGGCACCAAAAGGGTTGTGGCTGCGCTCACCGACGTGGTGGTCATGACGATTCATAGGACAGATGTTGAATCCGTCGAGCAGCTTGAAGCCGATCTCATGGAAGATGATGGCCTCTCGCTTTACGATGTCAACAACCAGCCCAAGCCTGGCGTGCTCGTCTCGCAGGCTGGCAAAGACGCATTGGAGAAATAACATGGCATGGGTCGCAACAGCAATTGTCGGAGGCAGCGTCATCAGTGGCATGATGGCCAGCGATGCGCAGACCTCCGCAGCGCAAACCGCAGCAGGCGCACAAACTCAGGCAAGTGCAGCAAGCATCGCTGAAACCCGCCGACAATTCGACGTGGTGCAAAAGCTGCTCGAACCTTACGTTGGTGCAGGCACTTCGGCGCTCGGCGCACAAAAGGCACTGCTCGGCTTGGCCGGTACCGAAGAAGAGCGCAAAGCCATTGAGGGCTTGGAGACGTCTCCAACTTTTCAAGCTCTGGCCCGTCAAGGCGAGACTGCCATGCTGCAACAGGCATCGGCAACTGGTGGCCTGCGCGGTGGCAACATTCAAGCTGCGCTGGCGCAGTACCGTCCCCAGCTTCTCAGCCAAATGATCGAGAACCAGTTTTCCAAGCTCGGAACGCTGACCGGCATCGGTCAAGCATCCGCATCCGGTACCGGTGCCGCAGCCCAGACCGCAGGTGGCACGATTGCCGCCTTGATGCAACAGCAAGGCCAAGCCGCAGCCGGTGCAGCGCTGGCCTCCGGTCAGGCGCAGGCGCAGATGTGGGGCAACGTTGGCAGCTCCATTGGTCAGGTGGCCACACTCAAAGCCCTTAAGGTGTTCTAAATGGCACAACCCTTTGACTACACATTCAAGCAACAAGGCGACCCGTTCGGCTCGACCATGAAGGGCGTGGAGACCGCGCTTGGCATGGCCACCTACGCTGCCAAGCAAAAAGAAGCGCAATCCAAAGCCGCCCTGCAACAGCAGGAGTTGGAGTTGGCTCAGAACATGCAGCTCGAGTTGGGTGCGCTGGCTCGCAATCCGAATGCGACCGCTACCGACTTCACGCAGATGATGATCAAGTACCCATCGCTGTCGAAAGACCTCGAGAAGTCGTGGGGCCTGCTCAATGCGCAGCAGAAGGAAAGCGAAATCGGCTACGGCTCGCAGGTGCTCTTTGCACTTGAGGGTGGACAGCCTGACATGGCCAAGAATCTGATCAACGAGCGCATCACTGCGCTGCGAAACTCTGGCCGCGAGGAAGATGCCAAGAAGCAGGAAATCCTGCTCGGCGTCATCGACACCAATCCAGACGTGGCGAAGGTCAGCACCAACTTGTCGTTGGTCGCTGCGCTTGGGCCTGAGAAGTACCAAGACCTGCGCTCCAAAATTGAGGGCGAGAAACGCGCAGTTGCTGAAGAAGGACGCAAGGCAGAAAAAGCACCGCTTGAACTTGGCAAAGCCAGGGCTGAACTGATCATCAAAAAAGCCGAGGCCAAGTTTGCACCCGAAAAGTTCGGCGCAGAGTTGGGTCTCACACAAGCCCAGATCGAGGCATCCAAGGCCGCACGACGCGCCTCGGAAGCCGCTGCTGCCAAGTCTGGTGCAGAGGCCAAGCGTGCTGCTGCCGAGGCGAATCAAATTTCGGCTGGCATCATTCCTGCCGAGAAGCGCCCAGAGGCAGAGGCCAAATTCCGCAAGGAATACAACGACCAGACCAAGGGCTACCAAGAAGTCAAGTCGGCCTTTGGCCGTGTCAAGGCATCCGAGGACAGCGCCGTGGGCGATCTGTCGCTGATCTTTGGCTACATGAAGATGCTTGACCCAGGCTCTGTGGTGCGCGAGGGCGAATTCGCCACGGCACAAAACGCTACTGGCGTGCCAGAGCGCGTCATGAACATCTACAACAAGGTCGTCAGCGGTGAGCGTTTGAACGCTGGCCAGCGCAAGGCTTTCAAAGGTCAAGCAGAAAAGCTCTACCAAACCGCTGCCGAGCAAGAAAAGACCGTGCGCCAAGGCATCGAGCGCATCTCCAAGGGCTACGGTCTCAAGACAGAAAACATCTTCTACGAGGCTGTCGAAACGCCGCCTAGACAGATTCCACCGGGCAGCAGCACAGCCGGTGCCGGTCGAGGCAATGTGAACCCGCCAGCAGCAGGCACCCGCAACGTCACGGTGGACTACTGATATGCCGTATTCGATCACGACCAAAGATGGCATCACCATCAACAACATCCAAGACGATGTTGCGCCGGACTCGCCTGATCTGAAGGCGCGAGTGGCCGCTATTCGTGCTGGTGGTGGGTCTGCCGCGCTCGAAAAGAAAGAGGAACCAGGCTTCTTTGCCGGGTTGGTCGAAAGCATCACAGGCGCCCAACGCGCCACGCCTGAGACACAAGCGCTGCCCGAGTGGACGTCCATGCCAGAGTTGAACCAGATGAGCGTGGCCAGTCTGAAAACCGCCCTCGGCACGCTTGTAAGCAACCAGAAAGAAACGGTGCAGATTCTGCAATCCAACTTCCCCGGCGTGCAGGTGCGTCAAGATACCAAGGGCAACTTCCTGCTGCGCTCGTCGGTTGACCAGAAAGAGTACGCCATCCCACCCGGCTTTACTGCTGGCGACATTCCTCGCGCCTTAGGTGGCATCCTGTCCTTTACCCCGGCTGGTCGTGCTCGCACGCTGGCTGGCGCTGGCTTGGCTGGTGGCGCAACTCAAGCAGCCATTGAAGGCACGCAAGCAGCCACCGGTGGCACGTTTGATACCAAAGAGGTCGCTTTGGCCGGTGTGACAGGCGCTGGTGGGCAGGCTGTGGCTCAAGCGCTGCCCAAGGTCGTCCAGGCGGTCAAGCAACTCACTGGCAAAGCGCCCAAGCCTGCACCGGCTCCGGCTGCTGCACCCGCAGCCGCACTAGCCGCTGCTCCGGTCGTACAGGCCGCAGATCAGGCCGTACCGCCTCCGGCTGGCACTGTCCCGCCTGTGGCCCCAGAAGTGCCTCCTGTGGCCCCTGCTGCCGCGCCAGCAGCCCAGACCACCACCGAGGCATTCGAGGAGGTTGGCGATCTGGTGCGCCGCGCATCCGGCAAGGGCATCGGCTCCCAGTCTGCCCGTGACCGCCTGGCAGAACTGGCCGCAGTCAACCCAGAGGCCAAAGCCGCAGCCGACCGCTTGGGGATGGAGTTGCCATTTGACGTGTTCAGCGACAACCCGCAAATCCGCGCTGCCGTGGGCCTGACCCGTTCGGCTGCTGGCTCCGAGGCCGAGGCCGCATGGCGCACCACGGTCAGCAAGGCAGTGGACAAGGCCGACGACGTCATCAAGCAATTCGACGCCACCTTTGTCGAGGGCGCTGTGGCTCCCGGCGTGGTGTCCCAGAAGGTGCGCGATTCGCTGACCAAGACGCGCACCGAGTTGTCGAATCAGGCTGGTGCCATCTACAAGCGCGTGGACGAGACTGTGCCAAAGCAGTCGATTGTGACCATGCCAAGGCTCAAAGAAACGCTCGACACGATCATCTCCGAGGTGGGCGAAGGTGGCCTGTCCGCGCAAGAGAAAAAGCTGTTCAAGATGATTCAGGACGGTGATGTGACCTACGGTCGCTTGATGCGCGAGAAGAACCTGATCGGCCAAGCCGTGGCAGGCAAAAAGTCGCCCTACGGCAACATGGAAGCTGGCGATTTGAAGCGCCTCTACGCTGCGCTGGCAGACGACCAGCTTGGCGCTGTTGGCGAGATCGGTGGCGAGGCGCTGCGCCAAGAACTGCGCGGTGCAAACCTGCTGTACGCAAAAGAGCGTGCACTGGGCAAGCGCATCATTAACGCTTTTGGTGAGGACGTGGAGGGCAGCATTGCCAGCAAGATGCGCCTGGCCATCACCTCAGCCGACAAGGGAGACTCTGCCGACTTCATGAAGCTCATGAAGCTGGTGCCCGAGGACTTGCGCAAAGAGACGGTCGCAACCGCCCTGGCATCGGTCACCCGGTCTGGCCGTGGTGCCGAGCGAGGCGCTTTCGGCTTCTCCGAGTTTGCCGACCTTTACCCAAAGCTGCGTGCCAACGCGCCGATCTACAAGCAAGTGGTGGACGCGCTTGGCCCCGAGGCGCACAAGACCATGCGCGACCTGTACGAGGTCTCCAAGCGCATCACCGAGGCTCGCGCCAATGTGCTGACCACCGGCAAAGCGAACCAGGCGCTGGTCGAGTCCATGAAGGCCGAGGGGCTGGTCTCCAAGGTCATGGAGAGCACGACCGGAAAGGTGGTGACCACCGGTGTGGCCGCGATGGGTGGTGGTCCGATTGCAGCCGCTGCGACCACTGGCGTCATGAGCGCCTTGTCCAGTGGCAAGAAGGACGCTGTCGAGGCCGCAGGCAAGCTCTTTGCCAGCGACGAGTTCCAGAAGCTGGCGATTGAGGCTGCGACCAAAGGCAACGCCAGCAAAGAGGCCATTAAGCGTCTATCCGTGTCACAATCTTTCATGAATTTTGCAAAGGCCGCGAACCTCCCACGCGACCCCGGCAAGCTCGAGCAGTGGATTGTGAATGCTCTGCAAACCGAACGCCAATTTGATCAGGAGAACCAATAATGCCCGCACTGTCCGTAAACTCGCCGTTCTTGATCTTCACAGACCGAGATGGCCAGCCGCTGGAGGATGGCTACATCTACATCGGCACAGCTGGTCTGCCTGCCGAGGCTAACCCGCAGGCCATCTACTGGGATGCTGCGCTGACCATCCCCGCTTCGCAACCCATCCGCACGCTGGGTGGCTACCCCATGCGCAGTGGCTCGCCTGCCTCGATCTACGTGGACGCGACCGACTACTCGGTTGCTATCAAGAACAAGAACAGCACGCTGGTGTTCCAGTCGTTGAACGCTACAGAGCGCATCAACTTCTCGCTGATCGCAGGCACGGTGCCGCTGAACCAAGGCGGTACCGGTGGCACAACGCAGGCCGCAGCGCTGCTCAACTTGGGCGCACTGGCATCTGACACCACCGCCTTGTCTGGCGCTTACACGGTGCTGACAGCCGACCGAGGCAAGGTGTTCAACAGCACAGGTACGTGGACGCTGTCGCTGACCGCAGCCGCTACGCTTGGCGATGGCTTTGCTTTCGGTGTGGTCAACGTGGGCGTGGGCGCGATCACCATCGACCCCAACGGTGGCGAGACCATCGACGGTGCAGCCACGCTGATCTTGGCCGCTGGCAAGTCTTGTTTTGTGACATGTAATGGCTCAGACTTTAGAACAATTGGATTGTCTTCTGCGCCAACGGCAACAAATGATTATGGATTGTTTTCAAAATCAAATCCATCTATTGTTGCGTGGTCAAAAACAGGCGCAGGTACGGCAACAACATCCAGTATTCTGTACATTGAGGTCAATGGTTCAATTAAAACCATTGCAAGCGGAACATCAATCACGATGCCAGCGCTTGTTGCAGGCACTGATTATGCTATCTGGGCGAAAACTGATGGAACTCTTGAGGCGACAAATAATCACACAACCCCTCCAACAGCAAACGCAAGAAAAGTTGGCGGTTTCCACTACGCACCTGGCGGTCACTCTGGCGCACCTGGCGGAGGAAACACGACACCTGGAATTTGGGCTGGAAGTTTCTGGGATTTAAAGTGGCGTCCAGTTTGCTCTGACTATCGCGGCATGGAATTATTCTGTGGCGTGTGGATGGATATGTATCTTACTGGTGTAGATGCCATCACGAATGGCTCATCCAAGTACAACGTAACGATGGCTGATGGGACAAGTCCACCTAAAGTTCCTACTATATTTGGAGGAAACGGAACAACAACTTATGGTTCCTATGCATGGTTTGAAGCGTCAGAACTTGCGTCCGCTTTTGAAAAACGTTTGCCAACACAACGCGAGTTTATGGCGCATGCCTACGGCACCACAGAAGCATCCAGCATCGGAACCGATCAAAACAGCACTATTTTAAATGCCGCCTACACCTCGGCAGCCGGGCTTATTCAAGCCACCGGAGTGATGTGGATTTGGGGCGATGATCGCGCAGGGCCATTTGCATCTGCTGCATGGAACGCAAACACCGAAGGGCGTGGCAGCGAGTACAGCGCACCCAATGCGGTGCTATTGGGCGGCGACTGGGGCGACGGGGCTAACGCCGGTTCGCGTTGCTCGGCCTGGCTCTACGCTGCTTCGGTCTCGGACGGCAGCATCGGGTCGCGCTTTTGCTGTGACCACCTGCAACTTGACTAAGGCGGCGAAAGCCGCCGCTAACTGATGCAACCGACTGAACAGGCCACACAATGTTTCGACCAAATGGCAATAGTGGAAAAGTACGAGCGAGTGATCGCTTATCTTTACCCTATTGCTCAGTCGATGCCGCGCAAGCACGGAGTCGCCAGAGAGATGTTTTTGCATTGTCTGTTAGGAATCCCAGACCTGCTATTTCAGGCTGGAAAAAGCAATCAGATTTCAAAAATTTATATCGCAGACGCCGGGCTGGCTCACGTGCGGTTTTGGTTGCGATTTCTGCTTTCAATTCATGCAATGACCGTTCACCAACTCCAAACAGCACAAGTGCTGATCGCAGAAGTTGGAAAGATGATTGGCGCATGGAAAATGGGCAGATACGCACAATCTTTTTAATTGGATGGAGAGCAAACATGGCATTGCTATTTAAAAAAGTTATCAATACACGCGAAGATTTAGATGCCATCATTGGCACGCCAGAGCATGATGAATTTATGAAGTCGCTCAAAGGCTCGATGACACGCAAACAAGACGTAGCGGTACGCCCTGATGGTTATGGTCAGCCAGGATATGAAGGCGAGACAATCGCTCCAGTTTGGGAGAATGTAGAAGATTTATCCACCATAGAATCATTTGGATTTAAAAAATCAGATTTTTAATTAGAAGCATTAAAAATTATGGATCAAACAATCGTCAACTGGCTGTTGGCAGGGTTCGGCGGTCTGATCGGTTTCTTGTTGAATGCGGTGTGGCAGGCGGTCAAAGACCTGCAACGCGCAGACACGAAGTTGGCCGAGAAGGTCGCCAACATCGAAGTGCTGGTGGCAGGCAACTATGTGAAGCGCGACTCGTTCGATGATGCGCTGAACCGCATATTCCAGAAGCTCGACCACATCGAAGAGAAGATCGACAAAAAGGCCGACAAATAATGTTCAAGCTCTCGCAGCGCTCCAAAGACCGGCTCAAAGGCGTGCATCCCGATCTGGTGAAGGTCGTCGAGCACGCCATTGAAATCACAACGGTGGACTTCGCTGTGCTCGAGGGCTTGCGCACGCCAGAGCGCCAGAAGGTGCTGAAAGAAGCCGGTGCCAGCCAGACGTTGAACAGCCGCCATATTACCGGCCACGCTGTTGATCTGGGGGCTTGGGTGGATGGCGAGGTGCGCTGGGATTGGCCCCTGTACAGCCAGATTGCCAAGGCCATGAAAGCCGCTGCCGCAGAGTTGAACATCCCCATTGAATGGGGGGGTGATTGGTCGCGTTTCAAAGATGGCCCTCATTGGCAACTACCTCGCAAGGAGTACCCATAATGTGGCAAACACTCATCCCCATCATCGGCAACGTCATCGAGAAGGTGCTGCCTGACCAGCAGGCTCAGGCCGACGCCAAGATCAAGCTGCTCGAGTTAGCCCAGAAGGGCGAGTTGGCCGTGCTGGATGCCGAGACCAAGATGGCGCTCGGTCAGCTTGAGGTCAACAAGGTAGAGGCCGGTACAGACATGTTCCGTGGTGGATGGCGTCCAGCGACCGGCTGGGCGTGTGTTTTCGGCCTGGTGTACCAGTTCCTCATTCAGCCCATTTTGCCGTGGCTGGTGGCCGTTTGTGGCGGTCACGTGCCGCCTTTGCCGCCCATCGACAATGAGACCCTGATGGTGCTGTTGACCGGCATGCTAGGCCTTGGTGGTCTCCGCACTTTTGAACGAATCAAGGGTAAGGTTTGACAGCAGTTGTCTCCAACGTGGCTTCGGCCAATTCGCCCGGCCTCTGTGCCGGGCTTTTTCTTGCCCGATGATGGACATCTACGATCAGGCCACCTTCCGAGAAGAGCAGGAGCGCGAGCGCAGCATTGCCGCTGCACGCAGAAACAACCAGGCGCTGCAACCGAAGGGCGCTTGCCACTGGTGCGATGAGGTGGTGGATGGGGACAAGCGCTTTTGCGACTCCGACTGCCGCGACATGTGGCAGCGTCAGGAATCGGCAAGGAAACGCGCTGGCGCTTAATCGGTCAATGTCATGACAGGCGCTTAAGACGGACGCCTCTCGCCGGTCTCGTAGGCTTCCCGACCGTCCAGCGAGTGGTGCACGAACAAGTCGTGCTCCTCGTCTGGCGTGGGCCTGCACCAGCAGGTCGGGCTTACCTCATGCTCGCGCAAATCGTTCAGAGGGATGACGTGCAAGCAGCTTGGGGGGTGGAAAGTCATACGTCCATTTTAATTTTTTCCTTGGGCACGTTCACATCAACGCATATTGCATCGACCGTGAAACCCAGCTTCTGGCCATCTTCTTTTTGCTGCTCTATTTCCTTCTTGCACCCCTGCATATCAGTGGTGAATGTTTCGGACTGAAAGAAAGTGCATTGAAGGCCAAGGAATACGTATAAGACGGGAATGTATATGGTCATGCGTCCCCCTTGATGCCGTGGGCGGCTTTGAACTCGTCAGCGTGCTTACGCGACTTGAACATGAGTTGCAGGCTGTAGTGCCCCACATCAATCATGTCTGTAATGCAGAACTCATCCGACAGCGGCTTGCGCTGTGGTGGCTCTGGTAAAAAATAAGCCTCGTACAACTTGAACATGCCGCCGTGCTCTCCGCAAAGCCAGTCAATTGATTCGTCGGTTTCTTCACCAGCTTGCAAAGCAAGACGCTCGACTGCTTTGTAAAGTCTCATTGCTTGTTCTTGTTTGGTCATGTGTTCTTCTCCTTCAACTTCGCTTCAATCGCTCTGACAAATTCAAGCTCGCCGCTTGGCTCGTCGTGAATGTCCGACCCGAGCACCTCGTTGATTTCCTCGATGGTCTCAGCAATGTTGCGTGCAACCCAGTCCATGCCAAGTCTGTCCATCGGGTGGCAAACACGACCGATCATGTATTCAGCCTCGTCGCCTTGGATGCACTCGTTGTCGATGTGAAACTGCGCTTCGCCGTGTGCTTCTGATTCGCTGTCGCACATTTTGTATCGCTCGTCACATTCTTGCCCCCAAGCCCATTTGTTTTGCATTTCTTCGTTTGTCATTTGCACAGCCCTCTCGTCATGGCGAAGATTGTGTTGATGATGTGCGACAAGGCTCGCTGGTGCAATGCGAACACTGGCCCTTGCCGCACCAGGTTGCTGGTGTCTGTCGTGCGCTTGAAATTGATCTGCACGTTGGAATCGATGCCAATGATGGGGTGCTTCATTTGCAAATCCTTTCTCCGTCGTAGGCTGGCCAGCCTGCCTTGCCTTTGCTCTCTTTCCACAGCTTGACCATGTCGCAGTATTCGTCCTGCTGGCGCTGCTCTTCTTCGAAGTCGGACTGGCCGACGATGCCTGCAAGTGCAATAAATGCAATGAAGGCCAGGATGACTTGGTAGCGTTTGATGTTCACGGTCAGCTCCTTCGCTGGTTGGTTAACGTGCTCACACTTTACCACAAAATCACACGATTGCAAGCATTATGGCAAACCCTCACAGTAGCGTTATTTCCACATCGTGTGGGCGCTTACGTCCTTCGAGAATGTCGTGGATGCGCTTCTCGGTCAGCCTGTAGCAGCGCACCATCGTCCTGGCTGGCAGCACCTCGATCAACTCTGCATAGTCCCGCAAGACCGCCCGGACAGCCTGGATGCCCGGCCCGTCCAAGCGAATCACCCCGCCAGCCAGTTTTCGCTGGCCAGCTTTGGCCATGGCGGTGATGGCGTCCATTAGCAGGCCGCTGGTGTCCTCGCAAATCTTCATCTCAAGGATGAGGGTTTCCATCAGGTTCACAGCGTCGCTGACCACCCGCCAGTCCTCGGTGCTTGGCTCTGGCGCGATCTCCAAGGCTCGCAAGCCCTCGTACATGCGCAGCAGCTGGTACTGGCGCTTCTCCGTGGCCAACGGCTCGGTAGGGCTGGCCATCAACTCGTCGAACATGCTGTAAATCTGCTGCGCCTTGGCGATCTTGCGTTTTCTCATACGATCACACCCATCTTTTTGATGCCAACCAGCAAGGCATGTGGCCTCGGAAACTCCACGCCAACTGGACGCCACAGGTGCAGGCAGTTGGGGTGGTTGTTGACCCAGTCTTCTTTGGGTGGGTGGTACTGCACCACGCAGTCGTCCTCGTCCCAGAACAGGTCTTTGACTTGGCACATCTCGTCCCACGTTGGGCAACGGTCGCGCCTGGACACGCTCACGTGTTCCCAGCCTGCGCCATCCGAGGCGATCACGCGCAGCTTCTGCTGGTGCTTGAGAAGCACAACAAAGCAGCCGTTGCGCTCATCACCTGCCGGGTAACCCGGTAAAGCGATGCGGTATTTTTCTGGTGTTTTGAAAGCCATGGCCAGCCTCAGTGATGCGGTGCGCAGGTCACGTCCACCACCACCTCAGTGGTGAAGCGCTTGCTGTTGCTCAATGCCGCGAGTGACGTAGTGCAGCACCTGCCCGGCCAGCGTGCGCTGGCTTTCTTTGGCCTGCTGCCTGATCTGCTCGCGCAGTTCTTCAGTCAGTCGGATGGACATGAAGACGGTTTTTTTGTCGGGTTTGGTCATTGCACGATCTCCCAATCATCCGACAGCATGTCCGTCTGGCTGGCCAACCACCCACAAAGCATGGCGCGTCGGCCTTCCGAGTTGGTCGTCCACATGTCAATGTGGGGCAGGATTTCGCAGTGGCTGTGCTCCGGCAATGCTTTTGCGTATGGCGTGCCTTCGCGCAGTTCAACGGTCGGCGTGCCTGGTACCAGCACCAACCACATGCCTTTGCCATTCCAGCCTCGGCGTGCGACCTTGTGGCCCTTCTTCAAGGCTTCGATGGCCAAGCCAAAGCTCATGGCGTCACAGGCGCGGTAAGCCTCCTCAAAGGCCTCCTTGGGCGACCAAGACTCGTATCCGTCGGCGTATCGCACAACATAGCCTTCGCGTCCAGTCTCGCCATGCACTTCTGGCACAGCGTGGATGATCTTCGTTCCGATATAGCGTTTCATGCCGATGCCTCCTCAAACATGTCCATGGTGGCTTGACCGCCAGCAGGTTCGACAGGGATGCCGCTGGTCAGCAGCGCCACCAGATCGTCTTGGCCTGCCACCTCAATGTCAAAGCGCGTCTGGGCTGCATGCCGGATGGCCTGCGCCTGGTTGCCTGCCCGTATCAGGCGGTGCTTGTTGGTCTCCACGTCGGTGACCAGATAGATTCGTGTGCTCATAAAGTGTCCTTGTGTTGGTCGAAAAAGGCGCTGATCTTTGCCTTGGCATCCTCAGCACCTTTTCCCACTATACACCAGTAATTCACACTTTCCAAGTATTGAATCCAGTCCTTTTGCTCTGCGCTCAGGCTCCCGCCTTTGACCCGCTTCATCTCGACCCACAGCCGCCAGGCAGGAATGAACAGGTCGGGCACGCCGGAACTCGTGCCGGTGGCCTTCAGCTTTGCTGCGACTGCCGGGTGGCGGTGGCCTCCGTTGGGGATGGCGAAGATGCGCACGCCAGCGTAGGTGCGCCGGAACCACTGCACCAGCAGCATTTGCTCTTGATCTTCGCTGGGGAATTGTTCGGGGGTCAAAAGGGTATCTCCAAAATCCACTGCTCACACGCATCAACACTGGCCGCAAACTCGTCTGGTGGGCGCATGTCGAACTTGAAGCACTTTCCATCTGGGCTGTATTCGTCACAAGTGAAACAGCACTTCGGTGGGCCTGCTTTGACCCACTCTCGATAGTCGATCAGGAATTGTGGCTCGGGTGGTCTTGTGGTCATTTGTGTTGATCTTCCAATATTTGTGCTTTGACGATCTCCAAGATGCCGATTGCTTCGGCCAGGGAGATTCGGTCTGCGTATTCGTAGACCACAGCCTCGATCTTGCTTGCCATCTCTCCAAGATGCTCGCGTCTGAATGGCACTGTGACGATGTTGCTCATGCTTCACCTCCAAACTCACGCAGACATTTTTTGCAGACAATCAATCCGCGCATCGCTCTGCGATACCCGCAATGCTCACACATCATTTCTTTCTCCTGTTCTCATGCTTCCACCAATACCAAGGCATCACCCTGGTGTCCAATTCCCACATATTCAGGCCCGTCAGCGCCTTCTGGTGGGTTCGAAACCTGCGCAGCGCCTTCTCCAAAATCTGCCGCACGCGCTCTGGCGATCTGCCGCCCATTTCCTCGCCTGCTTCTTTGAGCGTGCAGCCATCCAGCACGCACAACGCAATGGCCTGCTCCTCCTGCTCGGTCAGTGGCGTGATGGCCACCAGCCTGTGCGCGAAGTCTTGCGCCAGCAACAAGTCAGGGTCGGTCGCCACCGGCCACCAAGTATCGACAGGCTCGACTGGCTCAGGCTCCACGTTCCGGCTGTACCAGATCACCTTGACCTCGCTTGGCAGCTTGGCCACGCCCAGCTTGCCATAGTGTTCGCTTCTCAAGTCCAGCTCCGCTTGATGATCCGGTGAAACTTCCCGTCCAGGCGGTACTCGATGCTCTTGGGTGGCGTGCTGTTGCTCATCTGCACCGACAGGTAGTCCAGCCCCTGCTCGCCCTCTAAACGCGCAGCCTCGGCCAGATTCGCCCCAGACGAGTTGGCCATGGCGAACAGTTGCTGCATTGCCCTCTGGCCTGCGTACCCGTCGTGCAGCACCGGCAAGTACTCGGTGATCGGCTTGTCCGACAAGCTGCCGTAGTAGGTGCAAGCCAGCATCATCTTGCCGCTGGCCCGGCTGGTGTGGATGCGCCAGTTCCAGGCGGTCACCTCGAGGTCTTTGCCTTCCAGCCCCATGATGTCGTCGTTGCGCAGCGCCAGCTTCTTCTTCTCCGGCTCTGGGAAGGCGTGACCGCAGGCAGGGCAGGCCATGGCCGAGATGTGCACCAACTCGCCGCAGTTGTCGCAGACCTTGACCGGCGCTTCGCCGTTCCCGTCCCCGCCCTTCTTGGGTGGCTGCACGTTGGTGATCGGGCCGTGGGTCTCCACCACCCCGGCAAAGTCCAGCACCAGGCAGTGGTCGGTGTGGCTCTTGGGGCGCATGCCCCGGCCTGCCATCTGCACATAAAGGCTGGCGCTCATGGTCGGGCGCAGCATGGCGATCAGGTCAATGTCAGGGTGGTCAAATCCTGTCGTCAACACGTTGGCATTGGTCAGGGCGCGCAGCCGGCCTGCCTTGAAGTCGGTCAGCATACGCTCGCGCTCTTTCTTTGGTGTCTCTCCTGTCACGCAGGCCGATGCCACGCCATTGGCATTGAGCACATCGCACACGCGCTGGGCATGCTTGACGCCGGTGCAAAAGAACAACCAAGCCTTTCTATCTTGTGCCAGGGTGATAACCTCGTGCACCACTCGCTCGTTGTTGTCGTCGGTGTCCACCGCTGCCTGCAACTCGCTCTCGATGAACTCGCCGCCGCGCTTGTGCACGCCACTGGTGTCCAGGCGCTGCTTGGTGATCTTGCTGCGCAGCGTGGCCAAGTGGCATTTGAAGATCAGCTCCTCGATGCTGACCGGCTCGATCAAAGCATCAAACAACGCAGGCTTGTCGGTGATCAGGCCGTGGCCAAGACGGTAAGGCGTGGCCGTAAGCCCCACCACCCGCAGGCTCGGATTGATGGCGGTCAACTCGCCCAAAAACTGCCGATAGCCGCCCTCGTCCTTGTGGTTGACCAAGTGGCACTCGTCGATCACCACCAGATCAATGTGCCCGATCTGCTTGGCCTTCTTGCGCACCGACTGGATGCCTGCAAAGGTGATCGGCTCGCCCAACTGTCGCTTGCCGATGCTGGCCGAGTAGATGCCCATCGGTGCGCCAGGCCAATGCAAGCGCATCTTCTCGGCATTCTGCTCAATCAACTCCTTGACGTGCGTGAGCATCAGAATCTGCGTCTCCGGCCAGCTTTGCAAGGCATCCTTGCACAGCGCAGCCACAATGTGGCTTTTGCCAGACCCGGTCGGCAGCACCAGACAAGGGTTTCCCTTGTTGCCTGCCTCGAACCATGCGTAAAGCTGGTCGATGGCTCGTTGCTGGTAGTCACGAAGCATAGTCACCCCACAATCCTCGCATCAAACGTCTGGCGCAGTTCCTCGACATACTTGTCGCCCATGCTGCACATCTCCGGATTGGCCAGAATCTCCTTGCTGGCGTAAACGTTGGCGTCTGGCTCGCCATTCCTGACCGGCTTGCCATCGATCAACCACACCGCATCCCACTGGCTGCTGGCGTCTGCATCCAGTTGCCACGGCACTAGATCAGGGTGCAGCACATGGCTGTCGCAAGCCTCGCGCTGAAACTCGACTGGGATGCCATCGGCCTCGTGCCTCTCGCAGCGCCACGTGCTGTCATGCTTGGCCGTTGAATGGGCGCAGGTGCGACAACTCACGTGCTTGGTCAGCTTGGTCTCGTGGCAAAACCCGTAAGCCGGGCAGAATTTGCACTGGTACCAACTGGCCGATGCCCCAGGCATTGGCTCGGGCATCCGGTCGGCCAAGGTGATGCGCTGGCCACGCTCAATGGCCTTTTCAGCCGCTTCCTTGTCGTACTTCACGCGCTCGGTGTAAATGCGGTCGTCGTCCTTGCACACCGCCACATACAAAGCCCGGTCAATCTCGGTGCCGTGCATGTAGACCTGCATTTGCACCCAGTGCTGGGGCTTGGACTTCTCCACCCCGTCCTTGACCATTTCGTCAAAGGACTTCTTGCTGTGGGTCTTGAACTCGGCAATGTGCCGGGCCTTGGGCGCTTCAGGCACACCGCGCTCGATGATGGCGTCCAAGCTGCCGGAGACGTGCGCACCGAAGTCCACTCGGGTTTGCTTGCCGCCTGTCGTGCCACGCACGTCCATGCCAATGGCTCGCAGGTCGGAGACGATGGTGTCCTCCTCCATCTGGCCCCGGCGAAACAGGCGCAGGATGCGACCGGGTAACTGCTCCTGCACCGCCCATCGAAATGACAGCCACAGCCACCTGTCGCACGGATGGCCAAGCAAGGACGCGCCCAAGTGCGGCCTCGGCGGTTCGTTCTTTGACTCGTGGTGTTTGTCAATCAGCGCGGAGATGCTATGCTCTGACTCAGGGATTTTCATGATCTCTACTCCTTCAAGGTTGGATGCCCAGGTCTGCTCGCGCAGCCTGGGCTTTTTTCTGCCTTACTTCTTTGCCCAAGGGGGCGCAGCTTTGCCGGACGCTGCTGGTGCTGCTGCCGCCGTCTGTGCTGGCGCAGAGGCCGTTGCAGGCGTGGGCACGCTGCCGCTGGTGGCCTTGAAGCCTTTGACATCGTTGTTGGGCGCGTAGCCCTCCTGCGTGCGAATCTCCAGCTTGATCTGCAAGCTGCCACCGATCAGTTGGTCGGTGTCGGTCACCTTGGCCAGACCGATGGCTCGCATGATTTCGCCAAGCTGCTGGCGTCCGATCTCCTCCGCTTTCGGGTTGGGGTTCTTGATATTCAGGTTGCCAAACACCACCCGGCCTTGGTGGGTCGGGCCGGTGATGTCGTAGCGCACCGCGATGTACTGGCCGTTGCCAGCCTTGGTGCTCTTCAATTCAGCGCCGGTGATGTTGGCGTGGTACCAGCCAGGGGGCAGTGGGTCGTAGTTGCTGTTGCCTTGGTGCAGTTCGTTGACGTCGTAGGTTTCGTTCAAAAAGGCCATGGTGCTTACTCCTTAGGGGTGATGGTGAAAGATGCTCGGCCAGGCTTGGCCGTGATTGCTGGTGCCAAAGGCCCGGTGATGGCCTCGTTTGTTGCCTTCCAGACAGCCATGTTTAACTCCGGCTTCCACCGGAACAGGCTAGAAAGGTGCTCGCTCAATCCGTGCTCGGCTGCAAGTTCTTGCAGCTTGTCGCTGTCAACCTTGCGGTCGATGCGTCCGACGATCTTGATGGTGAAGCGATCTGGAGAGACGGTTTCTGTGCCTTCGTTGGCCTCGACGATGCCAGCCAGTTTTTTGATGTGGTCTTCAATATCTCGTCTATCCGCTGTCGCATCTGCTTCCTGTTTCTTTGCCGCCAGCCACATGCTGGACAGCTCATTTAAATCGTCGGGGAGTTGTTTCTTCTCGGCGCTCATTGCTTGCCTCCAATCTTGGTGATGATGCCGCCCAGGTCAGGCGCTTCCCAAGCCTCCAGCTTGCCGCTGCGGTCTTTGGCCAGCCAAATCCCGTCGCTGTCGCACATCAAAGCTCGCTGGGTCACACCCTCGGCGTCGCGCTCCACCCGCAGGGCCAGCACCTCGTCGAAGAAGTAGGGCAGGCCTTGGGTCAGGCTCTTGCCGGGCATGCCGGGGTTGTAGAGCATCTTGCCCATCTCGTCCTGGCTCTTTTCCAGCTTGGCCGACATGTACACGTGCTTGCCGGGCAGATCGCGGAAGGCGCGAATCAGCTCCTGCATGGTGGTGTTCATCTCGCCGTAGGCTGCGCGACCGTCCTTGTTCTTCTTCATCTCGTGGTGCAAGACCACTTCGGCCACCTCACTGATCGAGTCCAGCGCCACCGACTGAAAGCCTGCCGCCTCCTGGCTGTCCTTGCACCAGTTATAAGCCTCGCGCAAGTCGTCCATCGTGGCCACCTCGATGTAGGGCAGATCTGCGTCCTGAATGGACAGCAGGCCACCCTCAGCCGAGAGGACGATGGGGTTGGGCAGGCTTTTGATCAGGCTGGTTTTACCCGCGCCTGCCTGCCCGTAGACGAGCAGCTTGACCCCGTTGGCGGTCAGTCCGCCTGTGCTTTTTAAATTGATTGCCATTTTCGGCACTCCTTCTTTGGTTGCTGCACCTTCGGCCAATTCCGTTTGTGCAGTGGTTGCAACTGTACCGCGTTTTCTGGTACAGTGCAAGCACTCGACCGAAATATTTTAGGAGTTTGCACAAAATGATGACCCTCGAACAAGTCCAGCAACTGCTGGCAGATCGAAAGCCTGCGGTGGTGGCCAACGCCACTGGGCTGTCTTATGACACTGTCTGGCGAGTGCAGCGAGGTGACATGAAGGCCGTTTCCTACGATGTGGTGAAGCGCCTGTCAGACTACCTGCAAAGTCAGGCGGTGACGCATGGCTGACCTCTCCAAAGTCCTCGGGGGGCCTTGGGCACCGCCACCAGACAAGATTCTGGCCTCGCCTGAAGACCAGCTGCGCACCGCCATGATTGAGGCCGGGCTGGAACCGCCTGATCACATCGCCATGGATGGCAAGATTCACCGCTTCAAGTCCGGCACTAAAGGCACGCCAGGCCACGACAAATCGGGCTGGTATCTGATCTTCGGGGATGGCGTGCCAGCCGGACGCTTCGGATGCTGGCGCATGGGGTTTGAATCGCCATGGCGTGCGGACATTGGCCGAAAGCTCACCCAGACCGAGGAGATGGCCAACGCCCGTCGCATGGCCGAGGCCAAAGCCCTGCGAGACGCCGAGTTGGAGCGCAAGCACGAGGTGGCCAGCAGCACAGTCCAGAAAATTTGGTCAGAGGCGCAGGGCGCATCCAGAGATCATCCATACCTGCAACGCAAGGGCATCGGCGTGCATGGAGCTCGGGTTACCGGAGACGGTAGACTAGTGCTGCCACTTTATGATCAAGCCGGAGCGCTTTGTAGCCTGCAATACATTGCTCACGATGGTGGCAAGCTCTACCATCCAGGCGGTGAGGCCGGTGGAAAATTCTGGATGGTTGGCACAATGGACGAACCCGGAACGCTCTTTGTGGCCGAGGGCTTTGCCACCGCAGCAACCATCCACGAGACCACCGGCAGGCCCTGCGTGGTTTCATACAGCGCCAGCAGCATCGTCCCGGTGACAGCCAGCCTGCGCGAGATGTATGGCGCAACGCAGGACATTGTGATTGTGGCCGACCACGACAACCATGGCGTGGGGCAAAAATACGCCGACCAAGCCAGCGCAAAACATGGAGCGAGGGTGGTCATGCCACCCATCGAGGGCATGGATGCCAACGACTACGCGCAGGCCGGGCACGATCTGGCCAGCCTTTTGATGCCACCAGCCGACGACTGGCTCATTCCAGCCGACGACTTCTCAGCCCAGCCAGCGCCTATTTCATGGCTGGTCAAACGCTGGTTGCAGGCCAATGCCCTGATCATGGTGCACGGGCCTTCCGGTGGTGGCAAAACCTTTGTGGTGCTCGACTGGTGCCTGCGCATCGCCTCCGGCATGACCGAGTGGTGCGAGCAGAAGGTCAAGCCCGGCAACGTGGTCTATTTGGCCGGTGAGGGCCATCACGGTCTGCGTGGCCGAATTGCAGCGTGGAAACACCACAACAAGGCTGGCAAGCTGGCCATGTGGCTGTCCAAAGATGGCTGCGACCTGAACACCCCGACCGGCTACATGAAGGTGGTCGAGCAGGTCAGAGCGCTGCCCAACCCGCCCGAAATCATCGTGGTCGATACCCTGCACCGCTTTCTGGCAGGCGACGAAAACAGCGCTCAGGACGCCAAAACCATGCTCGACGCCTGCAACTCCCTGATGGGCGAGTTCCATTGCAGCGTGATCTTGGTGCACCACACCGGCGTGTCCGAAGAAGCCCAGCACCGCGCCCGAGGCTCATCGGCTTGGCGAGGTGCCTTGGACATCGAGATCAGCGTCATCCCCGGCAAGGACGACTTTCCCATGACCCTGGTGCAGCGCAAGTCCAAGGACGCTGAACTGGCCCAGCCGGTGCACGTCGAGTTGCATCAGGTCACCATCCCAGGCTGGCAAGACGAGGACGGTCAGCCGGTCACGAGCGCCGTTGTGGTTCAAACAGAGGCCCCACAAGCCCCGAAAAAAGAGTCCAAGCTGGATGGACACCGCAAGACGTTTGAAAACGCTTGGTGGGCCACAGGTGCCGAAGAACGCGAGGGTTTACCCTACATCAGCCGGTCAGCCCTGAAAGACAAGCTCGCTGCCGATGGCAGAAAAGCAAGAACAATCGAGAACGATCTGAGCGCTGCTTACCCGGACAAATTGATCGGCGCATTGGTTTTGTCGGAGATCATCAGCCCACTTGAGCACGGCTGGGTGGTCTGCGATGACGTCCAGGCCAGCGCAATGTTGATGCGAAAAGGGGGTGAAAATTGAAGCCCCCTAGCCCCCTGAATCCCCCTAGGGGGCAAATCAGGGTTAGGGGGCAAAACGCTCGAAAAGCCCCCTCCCCTCCCCTCCTCCCCTATAGGGGAGGGGGGACAGGGGGGCATCGATGCGGCAGGTTTGAAGGTAAAGTTATCCACAGAAAGGTGAGCGAGTACTAACATGACACAAACAAACGTCAACGACATGCTGGCAGGTCGAGAAGGCCGGTACGGGTCTTTCCAAGGCCATGCCAAAATTGCACAGGGCTTGAAGGCCGTGATGCACGAACGATCAGGATGGGATGGTCTGGCCGATGACCAGAAAGAAGCCCTTGAGATGATTCAACACAAAATCGCACGCATCCTGAACGGCGACCCGAACTACACCGACAACTGGATTGACCTGGTTGGATATGCCCAGCTGGTGGTCAACCGGCTAGAAAAAGAGGAGAATGCAGCATGACCACGAAATCACACAATCCAGCCGACAAAGTCGAGCAATGGCCCATTGACAAACTTATCCCCTACGCCAAGAACTCGCGCACCCACTCCGATGAGCAGGTCGCCCAGATCGCCGCTTCAATCAAAGAGTGGGGCTTCACCACCGCTGTGCTGGTGGATGAGTCCGGCAGCATCATTGCCGGTCATGGTCGCCTGATGGCTGCTCGCAAACTCGGCCTCACATCATTGCCGGTCATGGTCGCCAAAGACTGGACGGACGCACAAAAGCGCGCTTACGTGATCGCGGACAACAAGCTGGTCATCAACGCCGGGTGGGACAACGACCTTTTGGCGCTCGAGTTGGGCGAGTTGGGCGACTTAGGCTTTGACCTGGCCTTGACCGGCTTCGACGATAGCGAGATCGAAACCTTCCTGGCCGGTG
>SXGU01160702.1_pt1 | contig 33074 bp, 31 predicted proteins | sample 3174531 | NCBI WGS metagenome assembly SXGU01 (sample SAMN11356863, study PRJNA531348) | freshwater metagenome | isolation source: freshwater sample F1-140 | place: China: Fuxian Lake, Yuxi | collected 2017-12-25 | reverse complement strand
GTCGGCGCGCCACGGCCGCGGCCGCGTAATTGGATGAATGCGTGATCGAGCCAACGAATCCATCAGGCCATCGCGGGCTGCGATCCGCATTTGCGGGCAGGGGCAGTGGAGATTGGCCAAGGGCCGACAAGGCGCGTCGAGCACAGGTACGTCCGGCGCAGAATTCCTGGCGACGTCTCTCAATAGCTCTGGCAACCGCCACTTCCTCGTCTGGGAAAAGAGGAGCTTGCGCCTCTTGGATGGAGGATTCTTCGAAGCGAATTGCTGGGGGGAACCAATCGACTGACATCGAAAGTGCTGGTTTGGACACCATCCTATTTCGACTCTGGGTTCAACCTGGAAACGCGATCCCCTTGAGGTTGGACTCGAGGGGTGGGTTGGAGGCATGATCGTTGGCAGCGCGTATGGGGATTTCGCCAAAACAATTTGAAGAGATCGAGAAACGGTTGAAGTCAGGAGGCCGCCGAGCGGTCTCGCCCGTGGAGACGACGGCTGCTACACGGCTGCCGCACGGGACGATGATACTGGGGTTAGATCCATCGCTGCGCGGGACAGGCTGGGCGGTCATTGAGGCTGGGACCCGTCCCCTGGCGGTGGCTTACGGGACGATCAAAAACCCCGCACGTTGGGATCGGTCCAGGTGTTTGCTCCAAATCTCGCTGAGGCTTCGGGAAATTTTAAGGGAACACCCGGCGTCCGTTTGTGCGCTGGAGGGGTTGTTCTTTGCTCAGAACCTCCAGACTGCGTTGATCATGGGTGAGGCCCGAGGGGCGGCCATCTGCGCGATCGCTGAGGCTGGTCTAGAGCTTTTCGAGTTGGCACCGCGCAAGGTCAAGCAAGCCATTGTTGGATATGGCGGTGCCCAAAAGATTGCGGTCGCCAAAATGGTTCAGCGAATGCTCCGGTTGACGGTGCTACCCGACCCGGATGCCGCCGATGCCTTGGCCTTGGCACTTACCTATGCCCAAGAGACTGGACGACACATCTTGAACCCACCCAAACGCGTGTGATGGCTTGAGGATCAAGCGGTTAATGCGGAATCCCAATCCTTCCAGACCGGTTCATATCCGAGGCGCCTCAACAGATCCGCGATTTCAACTGGAGATCGCCCGTCTGCAATATCGAACTGACCTGTGGCTTGAGTCGCGCGCGGCTCGGCTGCCGAGAGTAAGACGCTGGATTGAGGAAGTTCTACAATTCGGCCGCGAACGGTTTGATGAATTTTCTCACGACCGGCACCGGTGTAGCCTCCGGGTTCCGTGTGACTACCAGCGCTGGCGTGGGTGATACCCAGAGGAAATAGGCCATCGCGCAGAGCTGCGGGTTCACGTGTTGACAAAACCAGCCCGACATCCGGCAGGAAGAGGCGGAATGCGGCGATGAGTTGGACGAATTCGCGATCTGTAATTTGGGTCAGGGGTTGGAACTCCCCGGCGCAGGGTCTTAATCGAGGCAGGGAGAGGGTCAATTGAGCTTTCCAGCAATGCTTTAGTAGGTACTGAGCATGCGCGGCCACACTCAAAGCTTCGGCTCTCCAGTCGGCGAGTCCAAAAAGTGCTCCGATGCCAAGGCGTCGGAATCCGGCGGCATAGCCGCGTTCGGGTGTTTCCAGGCGCCAATCGAAATCTCGCTTGGGTCCGGCGGTATGCATGAGAGCATAGACCTCCCGATTATAGGTTTCCTGGTAGACGACCAAGCCTTCGGCGCCAGCATGAGTGATCTGTCGATAGTCGTCGGTTTCCATGGGGCCTACTTCGATGGAAATACCTGGCATGAGCGGCCGGACCGCGTTGACGCAGTCGCGAAGGTAACCATTCGAGACGAACTTTGGATGTTCACCGGCGACCAACAGGAGGTTGCGAAAGCCTTGGGCGGCGAGCATGGAAGCTTCGCGGACCACATCCTCGATGGATAGCGTGACGCGGAGGATGGCGTTGTCGCGGGAAAAGCCACAATACGCGCAATTATTGATGCACTCATTGCTCAGATACAACGGTGCGAACAGTCGGATAACGCGTCCGAAACGTTGACGTGTGAGGGATTGCGAGCGGTGACACAGGGATTCGAGGAGGTCGCCAGCGGCGGGGCTGATGAGAGCTGCGAAGTCCTGGAGGGTGGTGGGAGTACGAGTTAGGGTCTGGCGGACCTCGTCAGCAGTTGTTCTGAGCGATGCCTCTTGGAGAGGGGCGGTCGATAAGAATTGAAACTCCGCAGCGAAACTCATGTCGAGACGGAGCGTAACTCAGCGACGTGGAACAGCAAGCGGGTCGGTCTGTGGATGTCCTACCCTACGGGATAGAGTGTCGCGGTGATGACACGACTGACTCTGAAGAAATCGATGAAACCTCTGATTGAACGGGTGGCCACCTTTGGTTCGGCCACTTTGGTAAAGCTCTCCGACGGAAGCCATGAGCTGAGGGGTGGAGGGAATCGTGAATGGATCCGCGCGAAGGAGTGGGTTTCGCTGTTTGAGCACGAGGTGCTTCTCAGCGACCGACAACTGCCAAAAAAGAACCAGCCAAGCGTGTCGCTTGGCTGGTGATTGAGGTGCAGCGATGGGTTGAAGCCAATCGTTGGACTGAGGTGACCTCTAAAGTAGGTTGTTGATCAAGGGCCGTGGCTGAAGGGGTTTTAGTGATCTTTGAGTCGGATGTTGCGGAAGGCAACAGTGTCACTATGGCCGGCGAGTCCGAAGAAGCCCGCTAGGCGATCCTTACCGGGGTGGGGCGAATTAGCCATGATATCCTTCACTGTGGCCACATCGCCATTGAGGATGAGGAAGCCATTGAGTTCTACCTGGATGGAAGAGCCTTTGACGGTGACGCGCTGATAGTTCCATTCGCCGATGGGGCGTTGGAAACCGCGAGCGGCGGCGATCATGCCGTAGGCCGAGCCGTGCGCTTGTCGTGGATCGATTTTGGAATTGGTGGCCTGTTCGTAATTGTCGTCGAGGACCTGGAGTTCGCACATGCCGACATATGCGGTATCGCCGGTGCCGGGGTAGCGAATGGCGAGGCCGTTATTGCCACCTTTAGGCAGCTTGAACTCGAGGGTGGTAGTGAAATCGCCCACCTGGCGGTTGTAGTAAATGGTTCCACCCTTGTGAGGTTTGCAGATCACGGTGCCATTCTGAACTTCGTAGTTATCGGTTGGGCCAGCCCAGCCTGCGAAGTCGCGTCCGTTGAAGATGCTGGTGAGACCGTTGCTGGAGTCCTCCTGAGCTAGGATCCGATTGGCTTCGTCGCCGTTGATTTCCCGGATGAACACATTGCGCCAGCGGATTTCGCCGCCGTGAGTCTGAAGTTGGATGGGACCGTGGTGGGGAACTGGCAGAGAGCGATCATAATAGTTTTCCATGATCGCGTGTTTCACGACGGGCTGGTTATTCAGCCACACGCTGACTCGCGAGCCGACCATGACAACCCTGAAAGAATTCCATTCGCCGAGAGATTTGTCGGCTATAACGAACGGATTTTTTCCGGGAGCGCCTTTCGAATTATTCCAGAGCCCGCCCGATCCGAGAGCCTTACCCAACTTGCCGTCGTCATTTTCGGAGACATCCCAAATTTGAACCTGTGGTACTCCGCGCAGATAGATCCCGGAATCGGCTTTGGGAACGGTCCGATACTCGACGAGCAATTCGAAATCCCCGTAATCCTTTTCGGTGCTGGCATAGGCGCCGAAGCCATCGTTCACAAGTTCGTTGTTTTCGACATACCAGTGAGGTTTACCGGTCTTAGGATTGACCTCCTTCATGCTGGCAGTCCATTTACGGATTTGCGCGGCGTGATCGGACGCGGGCATGGCAAGGAGTTTACGGTGGTCGAATGTATCACCACCCCTCCATCCGGTGAGATCAGACCCGTTGAAGAGGGTTGTAAATCCGGCTGGGGGTCGATTGGGGAGTTGACTGATGCGCTGGGGCGGTGAGCTGGTTTGCTGATTGGCACAAGATACTGAGCCAAGAAGCAATAGCGCCAGCGGCGCCGAGCGGAATAACTTCGATCGGATCATAGGTGTTGAGTGTTTCCTAGAGCTTCGGTGGCTGCGGGTCAATCCGCGACCGCTGAGAACTCAATAAAAGAAAAAGCCCGGCTCATCAGCCAGGCTTTCTGGAGGTTGGCGCGTTCGGGGAAATTAATTTTTGGCGGCCTTGGCAGGTTTTTCTTCGGCGGCTTCAGCGGATTCTTTCTTGTTCAGCAGATTTCGACTGGAGCGTTTCTCCCGCGATCCGTCCTTTTTGTCGTCGCCAGCACCAGCGGAAACCTCGGGTAGTGGATTGGAGCTTTTGACCAGAACCTTGATGGAGCAGCGCACCTCGGCATGGAGTCGCAGTTCGACTTCGTGCTCGCCGAGAGTATGAATGGGACGTTCCAGATGGATCTTTTTCTTGTCCAGAGAGACATCCAACTGGGTTTTGAGAGCATCGGCGATGGTGCCACTGGTGACGGAGCCGAACATTTTGCCGTCCTCGCCGGTTTTTACGGTGAGGGAGATGGTGACCTTGCTCAGGCTCTTGCCCAGCTCAGCCATCGAGTTGAGGTCATTGGTTTCGCGCTCGGAGCGGCGTTTACGGAGGACCTCCAGGCGGCGCTTATTGCCCTGGCTCATCGGGATGGCGAGGCCTTGGGGAATGAGGAAGTTGCGGGCGTAACCGGCGGCGACCTTGATTTGGTCGGTTTCAGCGCCGAGACCCACGACATTATGGATCAGGATGACATCGATTTTGGCCATGATGAAAAAGGGTTAATTCTTTAAAAATTGGGTAATGGAGTGGGCTGCTTTAGAATGGGACATCATCTTCTTCCGGGGGAGGTCCCTCGGGATCGGACGATGGTGGAGCGCTGGTTGTCGGAGGGCGGCTTGCGGGTCTAGGCTGGCTGGGAGCAGCCGATGGGGCCGATGGAGCGTAGCTTCCCGTGGCGGAGCCAGCAGGTCCACCCTCGCCGGCTCGGTTGCCGCCGACGAACTGAAAGGTTTCAAGGATGACACGGAGTTTGCTGACTTTTTGGCCAGTATTCTTGTCGTCCCATTGGTCCAGTTTTAGACGGCCCTCGAGGAACAAAGGACTGCCTTTGCGGAGGTACTGGGATATCAACTCGGCCTGTTTTCCCCAAGCATCAATGTCGATAAAGGTGACCTCTTCCTTGGTCTCACCAGTATCCGTCGAGTACTTGCGATTTACGGCCAGTCCGATGCGAGCGATGGCAGTGCCTTTTGGCGTGTATCGCAGCTCCGGGTCCCGGGTCAGGTTGCCCAGGAGAATCACTTTGTTAAAGCTGGCCATGAAAGTCTCCCGACAGGAAATTAGTTGGTCGTTTCAGGGACGACTGGGAGCACGGGCTGATCCCTCTGCGTAAACGTGACCCGGAACACGTCGTCGGCATGTCGGAACTTCTCGCGGAGGCCGGCGAGAGACTGCGGGCGGGCCTCGAAGATGACATTGACATAAAACCCGCTTTGTACGCGGCGATCCGCGACTCGAGCGAATTGTTTCCGTTCCATCTTCTGGACGGTTTCCACTTTACCGCCGTTGGCACCGATTTCTGCGGTCACCTTATCGACGGCTTCCTTGAGCCCCTCTTCCTTGCCGGCGAGGTTCAATATGAACAGACCTTCGTAACGTTTCACTTCATGTCCTTTCTGCGTGGGAGGGTTATTCAACCGTCCCGTTAAACAAACTCATTGCCTTGCTAATTCCTTCGTCCGCCCACAGTTCCACCTGTCGGGTTGAACGATCCAAAACTTTTTCCCAGATTGGCAGTTCATCACTGCTGAATCGGGCGAGCACATAACCTGCAATGTCCCGGACGGACTGTGCGGGCCGCGCTATGCCCAACTTCAAGCGTGGGAAACTGCGGCTACCCAAGCGATTTTCCACAGACATTAGGCCGTGGTGACCGCCGCTGCTACCTTCAGGCCTCATACGGATGGTGCCGAAACTCAGGTCGGCGTCATCGACCAAAACGAGAACGTTGGTGGGTGCAATCTTGTAAAAGGTTGCCAAACGACCAACCGCTTCGCCGCTCTGGTTCATAAAGGTCTGCGGTTTACAGAGTATCCAACGCTTCCCGTTGTAGGATGCATCTGCCAATTCTGCAAAGAACTTGGGTTCGAGTCGCCACTGGGCGTTCCACCGACCGGCGAGGCGATCGGCGAGCATGAACCCTGCGTTGTGCCGGGTGTCCCGGTACTCGCGTCCGGGATTCCCAAGTCCAATTATCAAGCCTTGGGCACTCACCTCGGACCAGGAAGCCAAGCCCCAACGAGGGAGCCTGGGCTTCCATTAAAACTACTTCTTCTTGTCGGCCGCTTTCTTGTCTTCGGATTTGGCCTTGTCGCCAGCAACCGCAGCCCCCTCTTCCTTCTTCTCCTTGAGCATCTCGGGCTGCTTGGCGGCATCGCCTTCGGCGGCAGCAGCTTCGGTGGCAGCAGCTTCCGTCTTAGGCTGGGCAACGGAGAGGACTGGGACGCCCTTATCACCGAGGATTTCGCAACCACTGGGGACCGGGATTTCGCCGATGTGAATTGACTTGCCGACTTCCAATGCGGAGACATCGACATCGATCCGTACTGGCAGATCCTGAGGAAGAGCCCGCACGCGCAACTTGTGGAGCACATGCTCCAGGACGCCACCGCCGCTTTTGACTCCGACAGGCACTCCGACGGTCTCTACCGGCACATGGATAGTCACTTTTTCGTCGGCCTTCACTTCATGGAAGTCCACATGAAGGACCTTGCCGGAAAGGGGATGATGCTGAACATCCTGAACGAGTGCCAGCCGCTTGGCATTGGCATCGCCTGAGATGTTCAGGTCCACCAAGATATTTTCGGCATGGGCGGAGTGAACGAGGGTATCGAACTCCTTTACCTCAACCTCAAGGTTTTGAGGGGGGTTATGGCGGCCGTAGATGTTGGCGGGGATACGGCCGGAAGCGCGAACGGCTTTCGACCCTTTGCGGCGCTTGAGCGACCGCGCAAATGCATTCAGTGCGAGAGATTTCATCGTTATATCTGCTGACTCCTTCCACGGGGAAGGTCATCAGCCCTTAAACTCGAAGAGCGACGTGACCGAGCTATTACAATTAATCCGCTTGATCGCTTCACCCAACAATCCGGCAACCGACAACGTCGTAATCCTGACGCCGTCAATGGCAGAGCGGGCGACAGTATCGGTCGTTATCAGTTCGTCAATAGGGGATTTTCGCAACCGTTCAATGCCGAGTTCGTTGAGCAAGGCATGCGATACGGCTGCGCGAATCTGTTTGGCGCCGCGTTCTTTCAATAGCAGGGCGGCATTGGTGAGTGTTCCCGCCGTTTCCGTGAGGTCGTCCACCAGGAGGACATTTCGCCCGTCGATTTCACCGATGACCGAGATGGCTTCGACTTCGGTGGCACTCTTGCGTCGTTTGGCGACGATGGCGAGCTCCGCTCCTAAGGTGGTCGCATAGGCGGCGGCCATTTTGAGGCCACCGAGGTCCGGGCTGACCACGGTGAGGTCTTGGATACTTTGTCGGGTGAGATACTCGAAAATGACCGGCGCAGCGTAAAGATGGTCAACGGGAATGTCGAAGAACCCCTGAATTTGTTGGGCATGGAGGTCCATGGTGAGGACCCGATTGGCGCCGGACGAGACGATCAGATTCGCCACAAGTTTGGCCGTGATGGGGACGCGGGGTTGGTCTTTGCGATCCTGTCGGGCATAACCAAAGAAGGGCATGACCGCGGTAATTCTGGAAGCGCTGGCCCGCCGAAGTGCGTCGATCATGATGAACATTTCCATGAGATGCTGATTGGCGGGAGGACTGGAAGATTGGACGACGAAAACATCCTCGCCTCGGACATTTTCCTCAATCTTCACGAATGTTTCACCGTTCGGAAACGGTCGTACGATAGAGTGGCCCAAAGGTAAACCGATGGAGGTACAGATGGCTTGGGCCAAAGTTGGGTTGGAAGTACCGCTAAAGACTTTCATTGTGGCTGGCGGGAAACCGTCGACATAAAGGATTCCAAGCTCCTGAGACGAGTCTCGGGAGCATTCGCGGGCGGCTGCCCCTATGGACTGGCTTGACTGAGCTCATGCGGTCAATCGAGTGAATCCACCCGACAGGGCGGACGGAATCGCGAGACGTGAGGCTGGGGAAGAGGGCTGCGAGCGGCAAGGGTTTTCAACATCCTTATTTCTTCCTGAGCTTGCTCCTGTCTAGGCGCCAGCCACAGTGTGGCTCATGTCGAAACCCTCAGTAGGTTGTGCACTGACGATGCTGCTCGCGATCCTGGTGGCTCGCGCGGAATCGACCAATCGGTTTGGTTTCTCAGGTCCAGAAGTATTTCCGATCGATTGGGGACTGACCTTCCTTCGGTATGCGGACTTCGATGGCGACGGCCTCAATGATCTGATTGTGGTGAACAATGCCCGGTCCAAGATCACCTTGATGTACAATCAGACTGGCAAGACCAATGCCTTGGCTCCCAAACTCTCGGTGGGGCGGAAGGACATTAACGAGTTGCCTGCCGATGCGCGGTTTCGGATCGAGTCAATTGCCTCGGAAAAGCGCATTTCCAGTTTGGCCGTGGCAGATCTGAATGGAGATCGGCGGCCGGATTTGGTGTATTTTGGGGAACCTCGCGAGCTCATTTTGCAGTTAAATCAGGGAGCTAATGGCTGGTCGCAGCCGAAGCGTTGGCCACTGGAAGATGGCTTACTGGATGGCAATGCCCTGAGCACGGGCGATGTGGATGGGGATGGGCGGGTGGACGTTCTACTTTTGGCGGAGAAGCATTTATATGTCTTGCGGCAACAGGTCGATGGCCTGTTGTCCGAGCCGGACCGAGTCCCCTATGCCGGTGTGGTGAAAGCGGCGCAAGTCTTGGACATTGATGGGGACCAGCGCGAGGATCTCTTGTTAATTAATTGGGATTCGGCAAATCCGTTTCGATTCCGCCTGTTGAATCCGCAGCGTCAGATGGGACCTGAGATCCATTTGGAACTGACGGCGATCCGCTCCTATTGGGCGGAAGATCTAGATGGGGATCATCGGACCGAAGTCATGACGATAGCCCTGAAAAGTGGTCGCGCAGCCATCTCGAATTTCAAGCGGAAATCGGCTGAGCCATTGCTGGGAGACTTGAGGGATGGTCAATTCGCGGTGTTCCCATTGAATCGGACAGAAAAATCCCGTCGCGGGTTGACTTGGGCGCGGCTGACGAAGGGAGCTATGACGGACCTTGTGGTCGCGGATCCGGATGGGGGCCAGTTATTAGTTTATGCGCAGCAGGCGGATGGAACCCTGGCCGCGGCTCGAACGTTTCCGACCCTCACGGGAGTGAGCGAGATAGCAGCGGCGGATTGGGACGCAGACTCGAGGTCCGAGCTCTTCTTGTTGAGTACCGATGAGAAGCAGATTGGGGTGACGAGTGTGGAAGCCGGAGGGCGGATTGGTTTTCCGCGGCCGTTGCCGTTGCCTGGACGGCCATTGGTGATGGCGGTTGGGGAGTTGAGTGCTGGTGAGCACGTCGTCGCCGTGATTTTAGACCATGAAGATCGCCGAGAACTATTCACGATCAACGCCAAGGGTCAGACCAACCTTCTTAAGTTATCCGACACTTACAAAGCCAATCCGACGAGCCTGACATTTCATGACGCCAATCAAGATGGCTTAATGGATCTGGTATTGTTGACGCCGTACGAGAAGATCAAGATTCTGGTTCAAAATCGGCTGGATGCGGATCGCCCGCGATTCGAAGAAGTGGATGTGACGCAGCCGGGTGGGACGGCGGAGCAGCCGTGGATGTCCGTGGCGGATGTCGATGGAGATGGGAAATCGGAATTGCTTTTCGCACAGAAGAATTTTGTTCGTGCGGTCGTTTTGGCTCCCGACGCGGGTGCGAAAGGCGGCTGGACGCTGGTTGTGCGAGATCAGATCAACGGGGCCTCCAGCAATAGTAAGATCGTAGGAGCAGCGGCGCTGGCTGCGGGTGAGGGGCAAAAACCGGCGTTGTTCCTGTTGGATGCCGAGCGGAAGGCCTTGACCCTTTGCCAGCGAGATGCGTCAGGGGTTTGGCAGCCCAGTCGAAATCTTCCGTTGCCAGTGAGTGATTTCTTCTCATTAGGTTCGGTAAATTTTGGGGTGGGCACGGCCCCCAACACCCTGACGTTTGTGGGTGGAAACTCGGTGGCTTGGAAACGATTTAGCGGGGACATTTGGCAATTCGAGGAGCTCGACGGTTATGAAACGCCCATCAAAGATGGCTATTTGCACGACGTCGTCAGTGGTGATTTGAACCAAGATGGTCGGAAGGACTTGGTCTTCCTCGAAGTCGCTCGGTCCTATCTGGATTTAGTGACCTTTGAGTTGCCGCACAAACTGGTGCCGGCGAATCGGTGGCAGGTTTTTGAAGAACGATCCTTCCGCCAGCGTCGGGGAACGGAGGCGGAACCTCGCGAAGCCTTGGTGATCGACCTCACAGGGGACGGCAAGAATGATCTCGTGGTCCTGGTTCACGACCGGATCCTACTATATCCGCAGGAATAGGGGGCGAGTTCAGAACTGAGGGGCGTGGGGCAAGACGGCTGAAACTATCCGCCCCACTACCGTGTGTTGGGAGTGTCCGGATTGAACCATGAAAACGTTTCTCCTTTTGTTCGCCACGATTTCCTTGGCAACTGCCACCTGGGCCACATCAACCGACAGCTTTCAGAAGCGCGTGCCTGCGGCTCCCGGTGGAAAACTGGTGGTGGATGTTGACTTTGGGCGGATTGAAGTGCGAACGCACGATGGCGATGAGGTTTCGGTGGAAGCGTCCCGAACGGTGACGCTCCGGAGCGAGGCTCAGGAAACGCAGTTCTTGGCGGACCGCCCGATCTCCCTCACTGAGAACGGTGGAGTTGTTTCACTTCGATCTCGCAAGCCGGGCGGTTGGAAGTGGTTATTCGGCTCCAAACTGGAGGCGAATTATGTGATCCAAGTGCCGGCGGCGTTTGCGGCGACTCTTGAGACCCGAGGCGGGGGTATCCACGTAACCGGACTCAAAGGGACCGTACGGGCTAAGACCAGTGGTGGTGGGCTGCGGTTTTCGACGATTCAAGGCGATGTTCATGGACACACCAGCGGTGGAACGATTGCTGCGGATGAATGCGACGGCGAAATCGTGTTGGAAACGAGCGGAGGGACAATCGATGTATCCGGTGGATCGGGTTCGGTCCAGGCTGACACCTCGGGTGGTTCCATTCGGATCCGAGAGTTTAAAGGGCACGCGCATGCTGAGACCAGCGGTGGTACGATCACCTTGGACCGCGTGAAGGGCGGACTCAAGGCGTCGACCAGTGGCGGCTCAATTCAGGCCTCGTTGAATGGCTCGGTTTCCGACGAGGTTGAGTTAGAAACCTCCGGCGGAAGTATTACGTTTCGTGTGGCCGAAGGGAGCGCGTTTGAATTGGATGCGGAAACCTCAGGGGGCGGTGTTAAGTCCGAGTTCACAGTGGAGGCGGAGGGCAAGCGCAAACGCAGTCAGGTGCGGGGCTCGGTGAACGGGGGCGGGAAGTTGGTGACGCTGAGAACGAGCGGAGGAACCATCCGCGTCCGCAAACTGGAACAACCCTGAAGTAATTCCGGCGTGGCAAATGTGTCTCTTCGTGCATGACTTGGTTGAGGGTGCGACTCGGTGTTTGACTTTACCCGAAGGTGGGGAGGATGGGAACGTTTCTTATGTGTTGGAACACCTGATGAGCGAGGATGGTTCATCGGTTGTGTTCACGTGCGATGGGGGCCGTTTGGCTAGGCAGGAACCGGAGGTCCCTACGACGGCGTATTTTTGGAATTTTGGGGATGGATTGGCCACCAGGTTGGGGGCGCCGGGAACTCCGTTGGCGGGATTCCAACCGGTTGGAACCCACAATGTGACGATGAACGCTTCGGGAAACTCGATCGTTTCCAGACTGCCCGAGTGCCTGCTACATCGGTGGCATCCTCTGAAGGGGGATTTCTCCTTCACGAGACCCATGGACGAACGATTCGTCTGCTCCAGGAAGGATTAGGTTCGGTGAATCCATGGAATGCAGCGGATGCATCCGCGCCGGCGGTGAGTGATGACGGACGAGTTGTTGTGTTTCTTGTCTCCATGGCCGTAGGGAGGAACAGCAGAGACGTCTCAACGGATGATCCATGTGTGGACGCTAGAAGGCCTTTCTACCGCAACCTCCCCAAGCCCGCGGCTCACTTCCCACGGATGTGAGCCGCGGCGGCCTGGAGCGGGAAGAGGTACTGGGCCTCCTTTGGCCTGCGCCACTCGGCCTGGTTCACCAGGGGAGCTTGTTCGGGTCAATCAGAATGGTAGATTGTCAAATTATGAGATGTGACCCTAACAGCACTAACAGCACCGGCGCCGTTGGACGTCTGGCGATCAATGGCAAGCAGGTTTTGAGGCAATTCCTTCGCACTGACCTGTCCATCTTTATTGAGATCGCACTTGGCAATGATTTCGTCGAAACTGGGAGCGCGGTGGCCAGCTGTCTTGAGGGGATCTTTAGAGACAAAGATGAGAGCCTTCTGCCGCGTTCCCCTAGCGCAATTCCCCTCCCTCTTTGTTCCGCAAAGAGACGAAATCGGAACTGACTCTGAGTCCACGCTCATCGATCAACGCCAAGTAAGCGACGAGTGGTCTCTGGCTTGGCAACAGGGCACTGATCTTGGAGCCGTGTTGTTTGGCGGGAGACGTCAACCACTGCCGTTTGTTCCAAGGCCCCGAGTCTGTCGTATAGCACAGGAGCGCGTCCTGAATTGGCACGACGCTGCCCGTGCTGACTTCCAGATGTTGATCCAAGGATGTTCCTGAATCGCCAGCGGGCCTGAGGTGGACTTTGCCGACTGTGGTCAAGGGTTTGGCACCGGATGTCTTGACAGCGTGGTCGACGAAGGCGTCGACCTCGCGAAACGTCCAAATGTGGCCGTGCGGTAGATTGGTCACGATGGCCGTGTGACGAAAGCGGTCTGGAACCAAGGAGTAGGACTTTTGGTAACTATCCAATGGGTAGGCGAAGTCAGTGGTGCCATTGAGGAAAAGAATGGGGCATCGAACTTGGGATAGGTATTGACCTGGATCGAATTGACTCAGCCAGAGAGCGCGCGAACGGGCGGGCATCGCCGCCAGCGAACCATCACGCCAGACGCTGTTGTCTCCTAGGAATCCGCAACCGTACACTGGGACGGCTGCTTGAAACCGGTGGTCGAGACTGGCGACCAGACAGGTGAGATAGCCACCCCAACTGATGCCGGTGAGTCCAGTGCGGCGGGCATCGACATCCGGTAATGATCTCAGCAAGGAATGAGCGCGGATGACATTGGCGACGGCATGATAGGTCCACATTTCACCGGAGTCGTTTTCGGCAAAGTCACGGAACTTGGTCGCATCACTTTGGTCGGGCCCACCGTCGGGCAAGCGCCCGGAGGGTCCATTACCAGCGAGATCCATGGCGATGGCGACGTAACCGCGTTTTGCCCAGTGTTCGGCCCATTCCCGAAAGGCTTTCCCTCCGCCTCCGTGAACCAGGACCATGGCGGGTGATTTTTTGCCGGAGGTTGAGGCGGGGCGCGCGAGGTAAGCGAAAACGCGTGTGGGTTTGCCTTGGATACTTGGGCCCTGAAAATAGACCTCTTCCACGATCCCAGTTTTCGAACCTGTGGTGTAAGCTGGTGGTAACTCCAGTTCCTTTAGATTCCAGGGACCGGTGTTCGCAGGTCTCGTGCGAAGGGTTGAGCAACCACTGCTGAGTAGAAGCGTCAACAGCAGGATCCAACATTGCAGCCTTGCGATGTGGCTGCCGGAGGCGCTTTGCGAGGGTCGGTGGGAGCTTGGGTAAGGGCTTAGATTCATCCGTTCGCGGTGGTGGGTTCGGTTTATCTTCCTGAGCGCTCGGCCTAGATCAGTTGTGAAATCACCGTACCTTCGATGAATGTCAGGCGTTCATTGCGACCGAGGTGTGGGTAGGTGAGTTGATGTTGATCGAGGCCCAGTTGATGAATGATCGTCGCATGGATATCTCGGAAGTGGACGCGGTTCTCGATGGCATGCAGGCCGATGGGATCGGTGGCTCCAAACACTTGGCCGCCGCGGATGCCGCCTCCGGCCATCCACATGCTGAACCCGAGATTGTGGTGATCCCGCCCGCGGCTGGATTCCGCTTCGGGCGACCGACCGAATTCGCCTCCCCACAACACCAATGTAGAATCCAGCAAGCCGCGACGACTCAGGTCCCGGAGCAATGCCGCCACGGGTTGGTCGGTTTCGGCGGCCTTGCGTCGATGGTTTTCCTCGATATCGCCGTGGGCGTCCCATTGTTGGTTGCCTGGGCCGCCGCCGGCGACGACACAGACAAAACCGACCCCGTTTTCCACCAATTTTCGAGCCATGAGGCAGCGTCGTCCGTAATCGTGAGTTGGTTCGCGGCCGACTCCATAAAGATCCAGGGTTTCTTGGGATTCCTGGGTGAGATCAAAGACCCGAGGGGATTCGGTCTGCATCTTGAATGCCAGATCGTACGCGTTGATCCGCGCGTTGAATTCATCGTCTTCCGCGGTGGATTGGGTCCGGTTGAGTTCCCGGATGAATTGAAGTGTGCGACGCCGTTGATTCAGCGAGACGCCCTGGGGGAGATCGAGATTGAGGACAGGTCGATTTCCGGGCTGGAGCATGGTGGGTTGAAAGACGGCTGGGAGGAATCCCTGGGAGTACATGGGTTGACCAGCCTCGAGAGCGCCTTTCGGATCTGGCATGACGATATAGGCTGGAAGCGAATCGCTTTCACAGCCGAGCCCGTAAGTGATCCATGAACCCATGCTGGGGTAACCGGGAACGACTCGTCCGGTGAACAATTCGTATTGGGCTGCGGAATGAACGACTCGGTCGCCGTAGCAAGATCGGATGACCGCCAACTGATCGGCACAAGTGGCCAAGCGCGGGAAAAGATCGGAGATTTCCATGCCGCATTGGCCGTATTTCGAAAAGGTGCGGCGGGTGCCCAACAATTTCGCACCCTCCTTGACGAACTGGTATTTGGCGTCACCGAATTCTTTGGGGCGCGGTTGGCCTTCCAGTCGGTTCAGCAGGGGTTTGGGGTCGAAAGTTTCCAGGTGGCTGGGGCCGCCTGCCATGAACAGGAAGATGACAGACTTGGCCTTGGCGGCGTGGTGGGCGGGGCGTGGGCTGAGCGGATTTCCGACCGCGGCGTGAGCCGTTTGCTGATTGAGAATGGATGCGAGTGCCACAGATCCAAATCCACAGAAAGCGTCGCGCACAAATTCGCGTCTTGAGCGGGTTGGTTGGGAGTGAGCGTGGGGATCAGGGGACATAGAGGAACGCGTTCAGGTTAAACAGTGCCAAAGTAAACTCTTTGGGGGGTTGGCCCCGTAGGAATTCGAGGGATTGTTGCTGTTCCTCTGTCGTGGGTGAACGGTTGATGGCCAATTGGAATGCTCGGTCGATCATTCGGTGAGGGTCGCCACCGGATTCTCGTCGAAGTCGTTCAGCGAACCTCTGGGCGAGGTCATTGGAAAAACTTCCGTTCAACAACTCCAGGGCTTGTGGTGCGTGTGTGCTGGATTCGCGTTTGCCGCAACTGCTGATCAAGCCGGGTTGGTCGAAAGACTCCAAAAACGGAAGGCGGAGATTACGCTTAGCGATGAGGTAAATAGATCGACGAATATGTTCCGACGAGTCTGCGGTTACTTTCCATTGATCAGGTTTATAGAGCAATTGAACCAACTCCCGGTCCACCGGCACCAGGACACTGGGGCCACCGATGCGTCGATTCAGTATTCCTGAGACGGCGAGTATGGTATCTCGAAGTTCCTCGGCGGAGAGTCTGCGAGATTTGAAGTGCCATAGCAGGCGGTTTTCCGGATCCAATTCCATGGAGCGCTTGAATTGGCGGGAATGGGTTGATTGGCGATAGGTGCTGCTGCAAACCAACAGACGATGAATCGGTTTCAGACGCCAACCCTGATTGAGTAGTTCTCTGGCCAGCCAATCTAGCAACTCCGGGTGACTCGGTCGATCGCCATGGAGTCCAAAGTCATTGGGGGTCTTTACCAGTCCAGTTCCAAAGTGATTCTGGAACAACCGATTGACGATCACCCTGGATGTCAGCGGATGACTCGGGTCCGTAAGCCAGCGAGCCAGTTCCGTCCTTGGACGTGCCAGATCGGGAGGCGATTCGGGGCGACCATCTTCCACAAGGACGCTCAAGGGACGCGGCCCCACCGGCTCACCTTTTCGTTCCCATTCGCCGCGTTTCAGGACGTGGATAGCGGTCCGCTGTACTGGGTCATTACGTACGCTGGGAAGGGTATGCGGTCGGGGCGGCAAGGAATGTTCGAGTGCCGCGATCTGAGCTTTCAGTTGGATTCGGTTGGTTTCTTCAGCCCCGTCGACGGCTTTTCTCAAAATTCGTAATTGGTCTTGAACTGATTGGTTATTGGTCTCCCAGGCGGATTGTTCGGCTTTGGACACCAGAGGAATGTCATGTTCCTGACTGGCGGCGACGTACGCTTGAAGGCGGTAATAGTCCTTTTGCGAGATAGGATCGATTTTATGGTCGTGACATCGGGCGCAACCCACCGTGAGTCCGAGGAAGGCGGCACCGATCACGTCAGTCCGTTCCGTCAGGATTTCATTTCGGCTGAGCGCAATCTCGGGATTGCCTGCGTTGCGACGCACTGGGCCGAGTCGATGAAAAATGGCGGCGCGGGCGCCGTCGCTGGGGCCTGGTTGGAGTTCGTCTCCGGCCACTTGCTCGGTGAGAAAGTGGTCGAAGGGTTTATCGTTTTGAGTGGCCTCAATGACATAGTCGCGAAATCGCCAAGCCTCAGGCAAGTGGCCATCGTACTCAAAGCCTTCGGTTTCGGCGAAACGCACTACATCCAGCCAATGCTGAGCCCAGCGTTCTCCGAAGTGCGAATTCTCGAGCAACCGATCGACGAGCCGTTCGTACGCATCGGGTGATGAGTCGTTCACAAACGCTTCCATCTCTTCTGGAGTTGGTGGTAATCCGGTGAGATCGAAAAACAGGCGGCGGCCCAGTTCTTGGCGCGATGCGGGTGGCGACGGTTGAAGGCCTCGCCGTTGGAGGGAATCCAAGACAAAGGCGTCCACGGGATTGCGAACGGGAAAGTTGGTGCTTTCGACGGCTGGGATTGGTGAGAGGCCAAGCGGTTTGAATGCCCAGAATCGTTGGGTAGGGGACTCGGCGGTCAGATCGAGCAGGAAACTTGAGAGTATTGCGCCTATGAAAATACTTCGGACCGCGCGCAGGGAAGCGTGGAGGAAGTTCATGGTTCATGTATAATAAACGGATTGGATGCCGGGGACAATTGCGTTCTTATGCACATCAAAGCTGGAGGTCGATCGTCATCGAGTCGAAGCTTTGGCCGTGGCGTTGCTCGAGATGACTGAGTCCGGCTTGTACTGTGCGGCGGGTGATTTTCACGTGGACCCGTGGAAGGCGGTCGATCAGGTGTTGACGACCCATGCGCATAGCGATCACGCCAGAGCGGGCAGCCGTAGCTACCTCTGTGCAGCGGACGGGGTTGGAGTGTTGCGTCAGCGTTTGGGTGGCTCCGCCAACATCGCAGGATTAGCCTATGGGCAGGCTTTGGAGTTACGTGGGGTTCGCGTCTCGTTCCATCCGGCTGGGCACGTTTTGGGATCGGCTCAGATACGACTGGAGTTTCGAGGGGAAGTTTGGGTGGTGAGTGGGGATTACAAGCTGGCGGTGGATCCGACCTGCCGCAGTTTTGAGCCCGTTCCGTGCCACACCTTCGTCACGGAATCTACCTTTGGTCTTCCGATCTATCGGTGGCCGACCCCCGAATCCGTGTTTCGAGAAGTCCATGAATGGTGGGCTCGTAACCAACGTGCAGGGCAAACGAGTGTGCTCTTTGGCTATTCGCTGGGAAAAGCGCAGCGACTCCTGGCAGGCTTGGATGCGACTCAAGGCCCTATATTTGTTCATTCTGCTGTGGAAAAGTTGTTGCCAGCCTATCGTGCAGAAAACGTTTCCTTTCCAACCATTCAAAGCAATTCCCCGGAATCCATCCGGGATGGGGTGGGGAAAGCGATGGTCATTATGCCTCCCGGCACGGACTCATCGAAGTGGCTTGAGACGTTTGGCGAGGTTGAGGTCGCGTCGGCTTCCGGCTGGATGCTCGTGCGAGGTTTGCGCCGTCGACAAGGGAATAACCACGGATTCGTACTTTCCGATCATGCGGATTGGAATGGATTAGTTTCGGCGATTCGGTCGACGGGCGCAGAGCGTGTGTTGGTGACGCATGGATACACACGCCCGCTGGTTCGTTGGTTGCGTGAACAAGGCTACGACGCCGAAGAACTTCAGACCCAATTCACTGGCGACGGCATTGGCGCGCTTGACCCTCACGACGTGGAGCAGCGACTGGCTGTTGCGGACCTACCCCTGGGGGGGGGCGCCGACGGGAGGGCATTGCGCGTGATTTCCTTTGTGACCTTGTTTGAAGCCTTGGAACGAACGACGAGCTCGTTGGACAAGGTGGTGGCAATGGAGGCCTACTTCCGCGCGGTGCCTGCGGCCGATGGGGCTTGGGCGCTGCATTTTTTGTTGGGCAACCGATTGAAGCGCGCCGTGAAGTCGGGGCAAATGCGTGAGTGGGTGTCTGAGGTGAGCGGTCATCCGCGGTGGCTCGTGGAGGACTGCTATGCTGAGGTGGGCGATTTGGCCGAAACGTTGGCGTTGCTGCTGCCGAGTCGTTCGGGTGGCACCTCCCTAAGCCTCAGTCAATTGGTGGAACAGAGGCTGCTTCCATTGGCTGTGGCGACACCGGCGACCCAGAGAGAACTTTTGAAGCGCACTTGGGCTGAACTGGGACCTTCCGAGTTGTTTTTATGGCACAAAATGATCACGGGAAGCCTTCGAGTGGTTGTTTCTCGCGGTTTGGTCATCCGCGCGATGGCGGCATTGGCGAATGTAGACGAAAGCCTCATGGCGGCGCGATTGGCCGGTAATTGGAATCCGACGGCAGTTGAATTTGAGCGAATTCTGTTTGGTGAGGGTCTTCCATTGGACACTTCGAGACCCTATCCATTTTGCCTGGCGTCTCCCCTGGATTTGGCCTTCGTGGAGTTGGGCAACCCTGAATCTTGGCAGGTGGAATGGAAATGGGATGGCATCCGAGCCCAATTGATCCATAGGGCCTCGGTGAAGATGCTTTGGTCACGTCGTGATGAGTTGGTGAGCGATTTCTATCCTGAAGTGATGGAAGCCGCTCAACGATTGCCCCTGGGAACGGTGCTGGACGGGGAAATTCTGGCGTGGCAAGGGGACGAGGTTTTGCCGTTTCAGGTCCTACAGCGACGGACCCAATGCCGTGAGCCGGGGCCGGATGTTTTGCGGCAAGTTCCGGTGGTTTTTTTGGTGTACGATTTGTTGGAACTAGATTCGAGGGATGTTCGTGGTGAGACGTTGGAGTGGCGGCGGCAGGCTTTGGAAGCGCTGATGCTGGGCTTCCTGAGCTCGCAGGGGCCGGGAATGGGGAAGCGGGTGCCGTGGGTCCAGGGCGAATTATTTAGCGCGCCGACAACTGAGGGGAGTGAAAGGAACCCGATCCGATTGGCACCCTTATTGAGGGTCTTGGGTTGGGCCGAAGTGGAAGCGCTTCACCGCAAGGCAAGGGAGATGAGGACAGCCGGTTTGATGCTCAAGTCCCGGAGTTCGGTGTATGAAGTGGGTCGACAGCGGAGTGTGTGGTGGAAATGGAAAGTGGAACCGTTTTCGTGCGATTGTGTTTTGGTGGCGGCACAGCCTGGGCCCGGTCGGCGCGCGAGCCTCTATACCAATTACACGTTTGCGGTCTGGCAGCACGGGGTCCTTTTGCCGGTCGCCAAAGTGGATTCCGGTTTGATTGAGGCTGAGGTTGGTTTGGTGGATGAATTTGTTCGGGCACATACGATAGGTCGGTTCGGCCCGATGCGCTCTGTGAAGCCTGAGCTTGTTTTTGAGTTGGCATTTGACGGCATCGCCACATCCGCCCGAAACAAGTCGGGTTTCGCCCTGCGCTTTCCAAGAATTACCCGGTGGCGACGCGACAAGCTTGCTCCGGAGGCGGGTACTTTGGAGGCACTTCGCAGGCTTCAGACGAGGCGTTGAGGAATTCCCGATGTCGGGTGCATCATTTTCAAATCATTCCCTAGCAGACACGTTGAGAGTGTCGCGATAGAGTGAAACCGGAATCCCGGCATGAATCCGGGCGATGGTCGTTGCGATGCGCATTCTTACGGTCTGCCAATTTTTTGAATCTGCCCACGGCGGAGGCATTGTCGTGGCCCGTTTGCTTCGCCGGTTACTCGAGGAACGAGGGCATCGGGTGGATGTGCTGTGTTTGGAAGGTGGCGATGATCCTCAGCCAGGAACCATCTATCGACTGAAGGCTCCGCCATTCCTCAGTCGCAATCTAACCCGGCAATTCCTGCTGTTTCTCAATAACCGGTATCTGGACCGGTGGTTCACGCGCCAAGTAGACACTTTGGGTTTTAAAGCGGGTTCCCATGATGTCATTCATTGTCAGGATTTTCTAGGTGTCGGGATTGCGCAGCACCTTGCGGCACTCATAGGGGCTCAATGGGGGGTGACACTCCATGAATTCCTGCCGCGTCGGATGTCTCAGACGGTATCTGCCGCTTGGTTGGGACGTTTGTTGGAAACGACCTGCCAATGGCGGGACCGAGAGCTGTTGTCGGCCTACCGAAGCTGCACTTGGCTGGCGGGGGTTTCCAAGGCGGTCAGTCGGTCGGCTTCCCAGTTTCTGGAGACCTGGCATTGTCGAGTCGAGACGGTTTACAATGCGTATACACCGCAGTTTCTTGTTCCGACCTCTCCGATCACTCGCTTGGATCAATCGACCCGCTTCTTGTATGTTGGGCGCTTATCTCCTGAAAAAGGCGTCGATCTATTGCTCGACGCGTTTCGGCAGTTGCCTGGCGCTGATACGTTAACCCTGATTGGATTGCCAGGATCCCTGCAACGGGCTGCGGAACGGGCAGCAGCGGCGGATACGCGTATCCGATTATCGCCACCAATCCGGTACGAGGAAATGGCGGCACAGTACCAAGCGCATGATGTGGTTTGTTGTCCTGCTCGATGGGAGGAGCCATTTGGCCTGACAACCTTGGAAGCCCGTGCCTGTGGACGGGTGGTGGTCGGCATGCGTCGCGGTGGGATTCCAGAGATTTTGGAGGGTTACGGACGATCCATTCTATTGGAAGGCACGCCAGGGAGTCGGGAGAATACGGTTATCCAATTGAGGGATGCACTCCTCCAGGCGCGCGCCCTGAAATCGGTGGAATTGGACGAACCGTTCGAACGTTTGTTTCTTCGTCAGTTCAGCGGGGAATCATTTCTGAGCTCTTATGAGCGGCTTTACGCGATGAGGCGCTATTGAGAGGGGACTCGCGGTTTTTGGAGGACGGCGACGTACGTTAGGACCGTGGTGTCGCTGGCGATTTTCGAGAACGGCAGAGCCAAGTATTGGAGGGCGAGAAATGGGGGATAGAGCACGAGGCCGACCCATTTTCGCCATCCGCCACGGTCGTGAAACACGGCGACGTGGTGTGTGAGCAAGGTAACCACGCAGGGAAAGACACCCCCGGTCTTTAGAAAGCGCAACGGGATGAGTCCGGCGTTTTTAGCGAGTTGGCTCATTTGATGGTGGGTGTATCGGAAATGATCGTGTGGTTCCTCGTGCAAGGGGAAGATGAACGGCCATGAAAGGAGCACAAATCCACCTGGGCGGGTAACGCGTGCCATTTCCGAAAGCAAGATCGCGGGTTGTGGATGGTGTTCGGCGACTTCGAACGCCACCGAGTGGTCGTAGCTCCCGTTTTCGAACGGCAGTCGCCACGAGGCAGTGTAGTCGTCAGGGAACGCGAAGTCGGGGCCGCCGGATTGGAAATCCTTGTTCGCTGAGTAGGACTTGAAGTCGATGCCGTGGTAGGTCTGGATTTCCGGGAAAAGATCTCGGTGCGGTTTCTGACCGCAGCCGATGTCAATCAAAGAACCGTTGGGGTTGGCGAGGGCGACTGCTTCACGAATTGTGCGCCTCAGCAGGGTGCGGCTCAGGAAGAATGGTGAGAGCAGGAATCGGAGTCGCATGATGAGGGAAGCAGCAGTTGATTTTTAAAATCGTGACGGATTTGTTCGAAGAATCCAATCCAACTTACTCAGCCACGGCTTGTTTCGTCCTGGGGTGCCGCCGTACAAGGGGGCGGGTCCACTCCGGATCCGACCTGTTGCCGAACAACTGAAGAGACCTGATGATCTTGCCACAACTACTACGGAGGTTTTTGCGACACCGCGATGACTCGGTGTTTTATCAGATGCAGGCGGTGGACGCGATTCGATGGCTGGAATCGAAGGGGGTGGCCTCGGAGGGTGTTCGAACGGCCCTGGATTTGGGATGCGGTCATGGAGTATTTGGAGCGGAGCTTCTGGCTCGAGGCTGGAAAGTGACATTTGCTGATGAGTCCTGCTGGCTTCATGACGCCTACCGCCAGCATCCATTCTTAAAGATCAATTTGGATCGGGATTCCCTGGCATCGTTGGGCCAGTACGACTTGGTGGTTTGTTCGAATGTGTTGGAGCATTTGGCGCATCCCGAGCGGTTGTTGGAGAGAGCTCACCAATTAATGAATCCGAAGGGTTTTTTTTATATGAGCTGGACCAACTGGTTGTCTCCGTGGGGTGGGCATGAATTCTCTCCGCTCCACTATTTAGGGGCTAGGGCGGGACCGGCGTTATACGATCGACTGTTTTCCCGGAAACGGTTTCATCAGCCGTTTCAGAATCTCTTCCCCACGTACATTGGAGCCGTTCTTCGGACGATCGATCGAAATCCACACCTCCGGCTAAAGGCGATGGCGCCGCGCTACTACACCGAATTTCCTGGGATTATGCGTCTGCCTGGAAGTCGAGAATTCCTGGCGTGGAACGCGGCATTGCTGACGGAACGGCGGGACTCATGATGACGGAGATTATGGATATGGAATCTGTAAGGTATGAAGCCGGTATTACTGACAGGCTTTGAGCCGTTTGGAAGTGATCGGGACAACCCTTCCCAGGGTATTGTTGAGCGACTGGACGGATGTTCCATCGGGGGAATCTCTGTGATCGGGAGGGTTTTGCCTTGCGTGTTTTACCAGGCGCCAAGGGTTCTCGAGGCGCACATTTTGGAACAGTCACCTGGGTTGAGGATGGAAGACTTGGTGCGTGGGATTCAATTGGCCATAGCGACATGTTTAGAGAGTCGACTGGATTGATGGGGGGATGGTGGGTGGAGTCGGGGAGGCCGATTAGTGATGTTGGGTGTCGAAGTCCCTCGCGCGCATCTCCGAGTTGCGGCGCCGCATGGGATGCTGGGGGAAAAGCGGCAGAGCGGGCTGCCGCACTCCAAAAAACACCGCGCCTGTTGGAGCGCGGTGGCCCTCCACCGCTTTCGGGGAATTGCAGGGACCACCGATCTCCAAATTTCCCACAACTCGGAGATGCGCCCAAGTCCCGCTGACTGTTTGGGTTGTGCTGTGGGGTGGACTGGGGCCATGCTTTGGCCAATGAACGATGCGCCTCTCCGCGCCGAAAAAGAACTAAAACGATTGAATGTCGGTTGTGGGAACGACATTCGACCGGGATGGGTAAATCTGGACGTGGTGGACTACGGTGGGAATACCGTTTGCGACCTCAACCGGTATCCCTGGCCATTTCCAGACAACACCTTTGATGAGGTGTATGCGTCGCACGTTCTGGAGCACATGGGCAATTTCAACGCTGTGGTGACCGAGATCTGGCGGGTGTCCAAGCCGGGAGCTCGATTCGTAGTGAAGGTCCCGTTTTTTTTGAGCACCAAGTACTACTCAGAGCCCGATCACCGAATCCCGTTTGGCATCCGGTCGTTCGACAACTACGAAGATATCACGGGCAAGGACTTGAAGTTTTATGAACGATGGAAGTTGGGGCATCGCACCAACTACAAAAGCCCCGCGCGCTTCGTGGTCCGTCGCAAGCAGTTCCATTTTTCGAACTTCGCTATTCTGAGGTGGCTGAATGGGCTCATCAATTTGGAACCCGTGATCTTTGAACGATTTTTTGCCACTCTCATCACTCCGGAAGAGGTGTGGTTCGATTTGGAGGTCAGCAAGCCATCCGGCACCGGCGGTTCGACCGGGTCTGGAAATGCTGGCGGGTCGTCTAGTTGATTCAACGACCGGGCTTTCCAATAAACTCTGTTCGGCTGATGAAACTTAGCTGACGGCGATCAGTGACACCTTCTGACCTGTTTCGTTTCGTGCAGTTCCGGAGGCTCGAGGATCGAGAACGATCTTGCCATCCACGACGAAGGCGTAGTGGTGATGGCCGTGTCCCAGTGTGACCTGCAATTGCCAAGAGCCATCATAGTGCTTTTGCATGGGATGCCCGAATTCGTTCCAATCATTGAAGTCCCCAACCAGTGTTACGGACTGGGCATTGGGCGCCATGCAAATGAAGCTGATGGGCTTGGCGGTCTTGTGCGGCTGAATCCTTCGAAGCGAGGATCCACCGAAAGAGCTTTGGCCTACGTGCATAGGTAAAAATTGATTCTGGGTATTGGATATTGCTGCGCGGCGTTTGTTCCACGCGAAATCATGTTCTCACGGTCAAACCGCGCGCCGGGTAGAAAGCGATTTCCGTGCCGGTTGGCAAGATTCCACGCCGAAAAAGTGGAGAAACGATTCGGCCTGATCGTTGTCGACGCTGTCAACCAAGGGAGGAAGATCAAATCGAGGAGGGTAACTCTTAAACAACCAAATGCTTACAGAATGGGCCGTCCAGTTTCAGGGGCAAAAGCCTTCCCATAGGCTGCCTGCTGGGGTGACAAACCGAGAGCCGATGTTTCGAATCCTGGCGTCGATCCAGTGTATGCAAATCCGACGCGGTTGACACTTCTTGGCCGAAACGATGCGTTTGAGTCAGTCGCGCTGGGTCGATTTTCTCGGTTGAGGTCTTCGTCGTTTGCTCGGTGTGTCTCTCCGCATCGTCGCGGATTAGGTCGGCGGAAGAGCCATGCGACCCTGCACTGAGGTCAAGGGTTAGCCCGCTCGCGTTTGCTTTCCTCAAGTTTTCTGCGAGCCAAATACACCTGCAGGAATGTGTCGGGCCCGGCTTGTTGCCAGGCTGAATACCAGAAATCGCCCAACTGTTGGCCTGCGACCAGGAGTTGTCGTAGCAAGAATTCCCGCCCCTCCGCTGCAGACTCTGAGTCGGCGCTCAGTTTCCCCTCTTTCTCCAGTTGATAGAGCGGTTCGACTAGTTCGAACTGATGTCGGACATAATCCAGCGCGACCGGGAAGATGTGGTCGCGCAGCTTTTTGGGATCTCCCTTCCAAGCGAGTTCGGCGGGCCGAACCCGTTTCAAGAGTGCCGGGCGGTCAAAGCCAACCCTCTTGAGAAAATTGCCATCGATCCAGGCGTGAAACGTCTTATTCGTGGTGTAGCCTTTGGGGTTCGGACCGACCCATCCATTAAAATGACGTGTGGTATGCAACGGCTGTGCGGCATCTGCCAGATAATGGCCCATGATACCCATGAGATGCACGACATTGGCCTGTGCGTTGGCTACTTCATCTGGGGTGCCATCCTTTTCAAACGTTTGGAGGTAAGAAAACGCTGATTTGAGGCGAGCGTAGTCCTCGGCGATCTTCCAGGGAAGTAGGCCAGGGAACCACTTGACGTGATCCGGATCCTTCTTGGGATCGATGGGTGGGAATCGGTCCGGGTGTGCCGCCCTACCCGCATGAACTTGGAGAATGAATTGTTCGCGAAACGGGCTGATTTTTTCGGGGGCGATGCCCAGGTGTTCGAGATCGTCGACATCGAAGTAATGTTCCGGACCGTTGGCGTGACGAAGGGGAACGTCTCCAGTGTTTCGCCAGCGATCGGGTTCCCCGGAGAGGAAGGCAATGCGCTCCCGAGAATTGTGCGTCGTGGTGAAGGCGGGGAAATGGGTGGGTAACGAGGCCAGGGCCAGCTCGTGGATCAAGCGGTGCAGTTCATAGTCCCAGGCTACCGCTCTCTGGAGGCAGAGGAGGAGCGCCATTAAGGCAAACGCAGGCTTCATGGAATGGCGCGATGGGGTTTATGAGAGCCGTTCTCATTTGGGTGCGGGTTCCGCTTGGGGCGCCTGAATACAGAACGCCAATCGCAGTCAGCTGCTGACCGCGGTGTGTCCGGTTGCGCCTTGAGGCGGTTCGAGTTCATGGTGAGAACTGTTGGGTAAAGAACGCACCCGATTGACACCGAGAGTGGCGCGGTGTCAATCGGGGATATCAAGCATGCCCGTGGTTCAACGTGTCGGTGGTCCAATTGGTCGAGGCCGTGTCACCAGTTAGCTTGGCAGCAGCTCAGCGACTAGACCGCGTTCTTCCTTGAGTTCATCCACCGTGGCATCAATGCGGGTCTGACTGAACGCATTGATGGGAAGGTTTTGAACGATAGAGAGTTTGGACCCATCGCTGCGCACTGGGAAGCTTGTAATCAGGCCTGCTTCGACGCCGTAGCTGCCATCCGAGCAGAGGGCGACGCTGTGCCAATCGCCGGGTTTAGTGGGTTCATGGATGCTCCGGACTGAATCGATGATGGCATTGGCGGCGCTGGCGGCGCTGGACGCGCCTCGCGCTTTGATGATCGCAGCACCGCGTTGTTGAACGGTGGTGATGAATTCGCCCTCCAGCCAAGCGTGATCCGAGATGCTCTCGAGTACCGGGCGGCCATAGATTTTGGCGTTCCAGAAATCCGGGTATTGAGTGGCCGAGTGATTTCCCCAAATGCCCACATTGCTCACGGTGGTAATATCGACGCCGGCTTTCTTGGCCAGCTGGGATTTCGCGCGGTTTTCATCGAGACGGGTCATGGCAAACCAACGATTCGGCGGCACCTCGGGGGCATTGCGCATGGCAATAAGGCAGTTGGTGTTGCAGGGATTGCCGACGACATGGATTCGTACATCGCTGGCAGCGTTTTTCTGAATGGCGAGGCCTTGGCCGATAAAGATGCGTCCGTTGAGTCCAAGCAGGTCTTTTCGTTCCATCCCTTGTTTTCGCGGTGCGGCACCGACCAGGAGAGCCCAGTTGACCCGGTCAAAACCCTCGTTGAGGTTGGCCGTGGCGACGATCCCTTTCAGAAGAGGGAAGGCGCAGTCTTCCAGTTCCATGACCACGCCTTGGAGCGCCGGCAATGCGGGCTCCACTTCGATGAGGTGAAGGATAACGGGTTGATGGGGGCCGAATAGGGCGCCCGAGGCGATCCTAAAGAGGAGTGAGTAGCCGATTTGGCCGGCGGCGCCGGTCACCGCGACACGAATGGGGTTGTTGCTCATGTTGATCTGTAGATTGTAAGCAAAAGCGGTGGGAGTATGAGTGGGTTCTTCCGCGACGCAAGCACCCCCTTAGAATGGTTCTCAGCAGCTGTCGAATTGCTCTCGTCAAGAGGGGATGATTGGTTCATGCTGGATCCATTATGAAGTTTGCAGGTTTCGGAACGTGCCTTCTTGGTTTAATTTCTGCAGGCATTTGGATGGGGCAACTGTTGGCACAGGCGCCTGCAGCCACTCCGTCCGTTCCAACGCCGGGGGCTGCCACAAACCCACCGATTCCCCCCCCCTTCAAATTGGCTCCTCGCCCATTAAATCCCAATCGGCCGGGGTCGCTCGGTGCTGTTAGGCCGGGTGCTTCGCAGAATCCAACGCTCAATTTTCCCAAGCCCATCGCTACGGTTCCAGGAAATTCCATATCGCCAGGAGGCCTTGGGTTTGGAGCCAAGACACCAACTAAAATTGATCCCACAGCTCTCGCATGGGATGCGAAACAGAAAGAAATTCAGGTCAAATCGGGAGAAACTGAAGCCAAGTTTGTGTTTGCGTTTACCAACGTGTCCTCCTCCGCGGTCACCCTTCAACGCGTTCAAACGAGTTGCGGTTGCACGGCAGCCCGATTGCCAAAGGAACCCTGGGTGGTTGAACCGGGCGAACGCGGAGACATCAGTGTGGTGATGGATGTCCGAGGGAAGTCGGGACGTATAACGAAGACCGCAACGGTGTTTACATCGGTTGGCAATGTCCTTCTACAGGTCAATTCCGTGATGTCTGCGGCCGGGGCGATGGGAGATCGCACCAAGAATTTGCAGATTGCCGCAGCAGATCGCCAAGCACCGCTGCGCGGGGAGTGTGCGACCTGTCACGTGACACCGGCGATTGGAACGACGGGCAAAGTGCTCTTTGATTCGGCCTGCGGCATTTGTCACACAGCGGAGCATCGGGCGTCCTTTGTGCCCGACCTAGCCCGGCTTAATAAGCCGACGGACATGAATTACTGGACCTCGTGGATCACCTATGGGCGCGAGGGGAGTTTGATGCCGGCGTTTCATCAGTCTAAAGGCGGTTTTTTGAGTGATGACCAGATTCAATCGCTGGCAGCGTACATGGAAACGGAATTTAAGCTGGAGGCCGAACTGAAAGCCGGTCAAGCCGAGCCGGCGACCTTGTTCCCATGACCCTTGGCCCCACCGCCGACACCCGCGAAATAAGATTTCGAAGGCGAATTAGGCCTGGTTTATGGCCTATGCCAAGCGATTTCGAGTGGAAGTCGTGCAACAACGCGTTGACACCTAGGTCGATCCCGCTACCGTCGCGCCTTCATTTTGCACTGAATTAGCTATGCCGAATACGAAATCAGCGGCCAAGCAGGCCCGCAGCAGCGCTCGCAAGGCGGCCCGCAATCGGACTGTGAAGTCCCGCCTCAAATCCCTAGAGAAAAAGTACCTCGGCCTCGTCAAAGAGGGTAAGGTCGAGGATGCCAAAGTGACGCTTCGCAGCGTCGCTTCCGCCTATGACAAGGCGGCCAAAACCGGCGTCATCAAAAAGGAAAAGGCGAACCGTAAGCGGTCGCGTTTGCAGATTGCCCTCAACGCGAAGGCCAAGGCCGCAGTCGCGCCGGCTCCAGCCAAGAGCTGAGCCCATCTCGGGCTGCATACGTGCCCGATTCTCATCCATCCTGGTTTCGGAAACGGCGTCCATCCTGACGCCGTTTTCTGCTTTAGCACCCTTCAGAAAAGTCTGCCTCCATTTGGTACCATCCTCGATCCAGCTCGCATCACCCCCACAGCAAGAAACTCACTGGACAACTGCCCCACTCAACGCCTCCAAAGGCCAATTGAAATCCCATTGACTGTCCACTTGAGGTTCTTATCATCACAATCATCTGTAACAAACTTAAGTTATGTCGTCCTCTACTGAAACTGCGGTGAGTGCTGGTTCAGCGCCAGCCAAAGCTCTGACACGCAACGAAGTGATTAAGGCGGCGATTCCCACGTTAGCTGGGAACATTGCGGCGACATTATCGACCCCGGGTGCGGACTGTTTTGCGACAGACGACGAGCAGTTTCTGAAGTTCCACGGAATCTACCAGCAGGACGACCGCGACCTGCGAAAGGTGGGCAAAAAGTTCATCATGATGATCCGGGGGCGAATCCCTGGTGGGATAATGACGCCGTCGCAGTGGATCGCCTTTGATGACTTGGCTTCGACCTACGGGAACAACACGCTGAGGGTGACGACGCGTCAGAGCATCCAATTCCACGGTGTGGTGCTTTCGGGATTGGGGTCGGTGGTCAAGCGCATCAACGACTGCCTGCTTTCGACCTTGGCGGCGTGTGGTGACGTGAATCGGAATGTGATGGCGGCGCCGACACCGGTCCAGACCAGCGCACGCGCATCGATGATTGCCGATGTGCATCGGGTCGTTGAGGCATTGGCTCCCAAAACCTCTGCATATCACGCCATTTGGATTGATGGGGTTCAATTGAATTTGGAAGACGCGGCCAACAAGGACTTTGTCGATCCACTGTACGGCAAGACCTACTTGCCGAGGAAATTCAAGGTCGCCTTCGTGATGCCTCCGGTGAACGACATGGATGTATTCACGAACGACCTTGGGTTCATTGCGATCGTCGAGGCCGGTCGTTTAGTGGGATACAACCTGACGGTCGGGGGCGGCATGGGACGCAGCCATGGAAATGTGACGACATACCCGCGTTTGGCGGATGAGCTTGGGTTTTTCGAGCCGCACCAAATCGTGGACGTGGCGAAGGCAGTTTTAACGATTCATCGTGATTTTGGAGACCGCACGGATCGCAGGCACGCCCGCCTGAAGTATGTGGTCCAAGAGCGTGGAGTTGCCTGGACTCGTTCGGAGATTGAAAAGCGCTCGGGAGTGACGATGTCGGAGCCTAGGGGCTATCAGTTCACCACGACGAATGATACGTATGGCTGGCAGCAGGCTATGGATGGGACTTGGTTCCTGACGTTGTTTGTCGAGAGTGGGCGTATCAAAGATGTGGATGGACGTCGGCAGAAGACCGCCTTGCGCCAAGTGGCCGAACGATTCAAAGGCGTGGAGTTCCGGTTGACTGGCAACCAGAATGTCATTTTGGCGAACGTCTCTGAAGCCGACAAATCAGGGATTAGCACGCTTTTGGCAGAACACGGTTTGAAGACAGAGCGGCAGACGAGCGTATTGCATGCGGCGGCGATGGCGTGCCCGGCGCTTCCGACCTGTGGGTTGGCGCTGGCGGAATCTGAACGGATGCTGCCTGCGATGTTGGATCGCATTGAAAAACTTTGCGCGGATGTCGGGTTGGATGGTGAAGAGATCATCATTCGCTCGACGGGTTGTCCGAATGGCTGCGCGCGTCCGTATATGGCTGAGATTGCCTTTGTGGGTAAGGCGCCTGGTCGCTACCAGCTTTGGCTTGGAGGCAATGCGGCTGGCACCCGATTAAACCGTTTGTGGAAAGACGTCATCAAGGAAGCGGACGTTGAAACGGAGATTGGGCCGATCTTGCTGCGTTACGCGAAAGAACGGAATGTTGGTGAACGGTTTGGAGATTGGTGCGATCGAGTTTTGTTAAAGGAACTTCCGGTTGGCACAGTGGCGGCTGAAGCGTCTAACTGAAACCTTTCGACGGAACTCTACTGTCACGCCTTTTCGTACACGCCATGACACGGGAACAAATCACGCAGGCCAATTTGGACATGCAAGGCAAGTCGGCCTTGGACATTGTGAAATGGGCGGTTTCGCAAGGGGCTGGTCGGGCGATCGTCTCGACCAACTTCCGTCCCTATGAAGCCGTGCTACTTCATCTCGTGACCCAAGTGGATCCTAACATTCCGGTGTTATGGGTGGACCATGGTTACAATCGACCGGCGACCTACAAGCACGCCGAAGACTTGCAGAAGCGTCTGGGCCTAAAGATCCGCGCGTACCTCCCGAAACTGACCGCCGCGCATTATGATGCGGTGTATGGCGGGATGCCGGAACCGACTCCTGAAAATGAGGAGCGAATCAAAGCCTTCAGTACGGTCATGAAGTTGGAGCCATTCCAGCGCGGTATGCGTGAGTTGGCTCCGACTGTTTGGATCACGGCGCTCCGCAAGGTTCAGAATCCGAATCGTGCAGGGTTAGACATTGTGAGTGCGGACACGAATTTTGGCTCTGTGAAGGTGAGTCCGGTTTTTAACTGGAGCGATGTGGAGATGGAAGCGTATCTGCAACAGCATCAACTACCGAACGAGTGGGATTACTTCGACCCGGCCAAGGCCGATGAAAAGCGTGAGTGTGGGTTGCATGCTTCGTGGGGTGGAAACGCCCTGAAGTAAGTCAGGAAGCTCTTCACGGAATTGAACCAAAACTTGGAAAACTTGGGAACATTCGACGATTCCATCCAATGACTTCGTATCACCTGGATCATTTGCAGTTTCTCGAAACCGAAGCGATTCACGTCATGCGCGAGGTTGCGGCGGAGTTTGAGCGTCCAGCCCTGTTGTTCTCAGGCGGCAAGGATTCCATTTGCCTGTTGAGGTTGGCGGAGAAGGCCTTTCGTCCGTCCGAGATTCCGATGCCCTTTTTGAACATCGAGACGGGCCATGAGTTTCCGGAGTTGATTGAGTTTCGCGATCATCGGGCCAAGGAGCTTGGAGCGAAGTTGATCGTGCGCACCGTGGACGACGCGATCGCGAAGGGGACAGCGATCGCGTCCCCTGGAGAAATCAGCCGTAACAAGCTGCAAATCCCGGCGTTGCTGGGAGCGATTGAGGAGTTTCGTTTCGACTGTTGCATTGGGGGTGCTCGGCGTGATGAGGAGAAGGCTCGAGCCAAGGAACGGTTCTTCAGTTTTCGCGATGGATTTGGCCAATGGGATCCCAAGAACCAGCGGCCGGAGATCTGGAATCTTTACAATGCACGACTGAATCCGGGCGAAAACATGCGGGTTTTTCCGCTGTCCAATTGGACGGAGATGGACGTTTGGGAGTATATCCGCCAGGAACGCCTTGAGGTTCCCAGCATCTACTTCAGCCATACCCGCGATTGTTTCCGCCGCGGCGGCCAGTGGATTCCGGTTCCGCCGCCACCAACACCTGGGTTGCCTGATCCGTTCGACGGCGCCAGGCCAAAACCAACCGATGAACGGCGGACGTTGGTCGTGCGCGTTCGGACCATTGCCGATATGATCAGCACGGGCATGATGGAATCTCCGGCGGACAGTGTGAATGACATCATCGCGGAGATTTCGGCGGCGCGTGTCACCGAGCGCGGGAGTCGGGCCGATGACAAGGCGAGTGAAGCGGCGATGGAAGATCGCAAAAAGGCTGGGTACTTTTGATGGCGGCTGGCGATGCTGTCGCTGATAAATGCGGATGCTCATTTCAACGATTTAACTGGTTCCTTACAATGCCCCACAGTTCACACCCGATCGACATCCTGCGCTTCAATACGTGCGGCTCGGTGGACGACGGAAAATCCACGTTGATCGGTCGCCTGTTGTACGATTCCAAGTCTCTGATGGAAGACCAGTTGGAGGCATTGGAACTTTCTGCGGAGATTACGGGAGGCGGCCAGATCAATCTGGCCAATTTGACCGACGGATTGCGAGCCGAACGCGAACAGGGGATCACCATTGACGTGGCGTACCG
>SXGU01403746.1_pt1 | contig 33101 bp, 32 predicted proteins | sample 3174531 | NCBI WGS metagenome assembly SXGU01 (sample SAMN11356863, study PRJNA531348) | freshwater metagenome | isolation source: freshwater sample F1-140 | place: China: Fuxian Lake, Yuxi | collected 2017-12-25 | reverse complement strand
CTTCGGAGGTGGCGATGCACTGGTATCTCGTTCATACCAAGCCCAGACAGGAAAAGTGCGCCCTCGACAACCTCCACCGGCAGGGTTACCAGTGCTACCTCCCGACTCTCCCATCAGAAAAGCTCCGTCAGGGGTTGCTGACGGTGGCAGATGAACCCCTGTTTCCGCGTTACCTGTTCATCCGGTTGGGCTTGGGGGATTCGGCCAAGAGCTGGGCGCCCATCCGTTCGACCAAGGGCGTCAGCCGTCTGGTCAGCTTCGGGATCGAACCGGCGCGGGTGGATGATGGCCTGATCGAACTGTTGCGAACACAGGAGGCATCGGTTCAGACCGAGCCGGAGCGGCTGTTCAAGCCTGGCGAGCGCGTTCGTCTGACGGAGGTGCCGTTTGCTGGCATCGAAGGCATTTACCAAATGGCCGATGGCGAGCGTCGGGTCATGGTGCTGATCGAGATTCTGAGTAAGCCGGTGGTCGTGCGTGTCGCACCGGCCAGTTTGCGCAAGGCGAACTGACGAACTTGCGTCGTTATTGCATGTTTGGCAAAAAACCATTCTCAAAGTCATGACGGTGTGGCACAATCCTGTTCGTCCGTCGAACTTTCGGCAGTGTCCTTTGCTGCTTATTTATCTTCCGGACCCCCTGATAGAACCCGCTGACCGCACTTGCTGATCGTGAAACGGCATGGCGGTAGCGTGCCTAAATCACCTTGAACATCGTATCCCCACTACAGAAATTGGCTGGTTTCCAAGAGGAAATCCAGTTCGAAGTCCTGCGCCGTTTGCATCAGACGCCCCTGGTCAGTCAGCGTGCGCTGGCAAAGGATCTGGGCGTGGGGCTTGGCACGATCAATTTCTGCTTCCAGGCCCTCGTGCGCGTGTCATGAGCTTCTTCCAAGACCCGCGCGTCAAACCCGGAGTGCTTCCATATGAACCCTTCATCAGCTATAAATAATCACACGGGACGTGACAAATAGTGACAGGCTTAATTACTGAAAAAGGTGTAATTCTTCAGCCAGATGAAGAGAAGATAAAGAAGCTCTTCACAAATGGGACTCGAGATGAATGACAAATACGCAATAGATAGCCACAAGCTGATCTACCATCCAAGGCGAGTCGCACAGATGATTGAGGCGGGTGATGAGTGGGAAAAAGCCAAACGGGTTTATCCGATCTATGTTGAGATTGCTCCAGTCGGCGCGTGTAATCATCGATGCACATTTTGCGCAGTTGATTACATTGGCTACAAGAGTCGAATGCTAGACCCCCAATTACTAGCTACCCGACTAGCGGAGATGGGAGTCCTTGGGGTCAAAAGCATCATGTACGCTGGCGAAGGTGAGCCTCTACTTCATAAGAAGATCAACGAAATCGTTGAGGCAACCAAGGCAGCAGGCATTGACGTGTCATTTACAACGAATGCCACGGTGCTGAACGAAGAGTTTGTGGAGCGCTCCGTGCCTTTGACCTCTTGGATCAAAGTGTCCATCAATGCCGGAACGGCTGCAACTTATGCCAAGGTTCATCAGACAAAAGAGCGGGATTTTGGGCGTGTTGTAGAGAATTTGAAACGTGCCGTTGATGCAAAAAGAAAGCATGGCCATAGATGTACTCTGGGGGCTCAGGCGATTCTTCTGCCAGAAAACGCGCATGAGATGGAGGGCTTGGCGAGGCTTTGTCGCGATGAAATTGGACTGGATTATCTCGTTGTGAAGCCGTATTCCCAACATCTCTTCAGCGAGACGCACGTCTATGAGGATATCGATTACAGCGCCTACTTGTCCCTTGCCGAGAAACTTCGCCCATTAGGAACCAGCGAGTTTCAAGTCGTGTTTAGGGAAAATACGATGAAAAAATATACGCAGCGCGATGGTGAGCGTTATTCGAGGTGCTACGCTACGCCGTTTTTTTGGGCCTATGTGATGGCAGATGGAGCGGTTTCCGGTTGTAGCGCCTACCTGATGGAAAAGAAATTTATGTATGGCAACCTAATGGAGCGTTCCTTTCAGTCAATCTGGGAAGGCCCGGAACGGGAAGCCAGCTTCCATTTCATCAGGCACGAGCTGGATATCAAGGATTGTCGTCGGAATTGCCGTATGGACGAGGTCAATCGTTATCTATGGAATTTGATGGAAGACAAGGTTGAGCATGTCAATTTCATATGATTTCGTTGCGAACAGAGATAATGACATTGGCGAGAGAGACTAAATTTCGGGAGAAATCTGAATCATGAAAGCGCTAGTGACCGGCGGGGCCGGCTTCATTGGAAGCCATTTATCAGAGTTGCTACTCGGCCAAGGGCACGAGGTCGTAGTGGTGGACAATCTGACCTCCGGACGGGGCAGCAATCTGAAAACCATTGCAGAAAACCCCCAGTTCAAGCTTGTTCAGGCGGACATTCGCGACCTGCCGTCCTTGCAGCCGGCGTTCGATGGTGTCGATTGGGTGTTCCATCTTGCCGGGCTGGCGGACATCGTTCCGTCGATCGAGATGCCGTCGCAGTACTACAGCACGAATGTCACCGGCACGTTCAATGTCCTGGAGTGCGCGCGAGCCTGCGGCGCCCAGAAGGTTGTCTACGCGGCCTCCTCGTCGAGCTATGGCATTCCGGATGTCTACCCGACGCCGGAGTCGTCGCCGATCAGGCCGCAGTATCCCTATGCTCTGACTAAATACATGGGAGAGGAGTTGGTACTGCACTGGTCCCATGTCTATAAATTGCCGGCGATTTCCCTCAGGCTTTTCAATGTGTATGGAACGCGCTCCCGCACAACTGGAGCATACGGTGCAGTGTTTGGCGTGTTTTTGGCGCAGAAACTGAATGGCCGTCCTTTCACCGTGGTTGGCGATGGTAAGCAGACCAGAGACTTTACCTACGTGACGGATGTAGCCAAGGCCTTCTTGTGCGCTGCCGAATCGTCTAGCTCGGGCTTGGCGTTGAACGTTGGAAGCGGCAATCACTATAGTGTCAACCGGTTGGTTGAGCTGCTTGGAGGGCCTGTTGAACATATTCCGAAACGTCCGGGGGAGCCGGATTGTACTTTCGCCGACATCACGACGATTAAGCGCATTTTGAACTGGAAGGCCGAAGTATCCTTTGAAGAAGGGGTGGGCAAGATGTTGGCAAACATCGAAGACTGGCGCGATGCGCCCGTTTGGGATCCTTCCAGCATTGGCAAGGCTACAGAGGCGTGGTTTCAGTATCTTGGCGATGAGTGATATGACGATCACAAAAGAGTTATCGATTGCCGCTCGTGCGGCTGAATTTGCAGATCTTCTTGGTCGCTGCGAAGTAACGGGCAAAGATCTGTCTCCTTTACCGCTTGAGGATGGAATCAGAGAATTATGCGGTCAGTTGTCCCATCTTCGTAATGAAGCACGAAATCTCTACTTGATCGGCAACGGAGGTAGTGCTGGGGTTGCAAGTCATGCGACTACGGACTTCTTTAACGTTGCCAAGATTAGAGCGACGACGTTGCACGAGAGTTCTCTGATCACTTGCATGGCCAACGACTTCGGCTATGAGAATGCCTACGCGCGAATGATCCGGCAGATGGTGAAGCCCGGTGATATCGTCATCGCCATCAGCAGTTCCGGAAAATCAATGAACATCCGGAATGCAGCTGAGGAGGCAACCATCAATGGTGGGTATGTCGTGACCCTGACCGGTTTTGCGAGAGATAACCCTTTGCGATCTATGGGAGCCATCAATATTTGGGTTGATTCCTGCGATTATGGCCTGGTCGAGGTTGGCCATCAGTTTGTTCTTCACAATATTGCCGATCGGTTTGGAGCTGGAATGACAGGGGTAGTCCAAAATTGACTTCAGGGCCAGTATCAATCATTACCATGAAATCGCACCAATGGTTGTACTCGATGCTCCGGATAAGGCGCGTAGAGGAGGCGCTTGCCGATCGTTACGCAGAGCAGGAGATGCGTTGTCCGATGCACTTATGTATCGGGCAGGAAGCGATAGCCGTAGGTGTCTGCGATGCACTGCGAAATAATGATAAGGTCTTCAGCAACCATCGCGCTCATGGTCACTATCTTGCGAAGGGCGGGGACTTGAACGCGATGGTCGCGGAACTCTATGGCCGGGCAACGGGATGTTGCGGCGGGCGTGGCGGATCCATGCATCTCATTGACCTCGACGCAGGCTTCATGGGGGCTACGCCGATTGTGGGAGGGACTGTACCACTCGCCGTAGGGTCGGCCTGGGCATCCTCTCTGCAAGGCGCTAGTGACGTCACCGTTGTATTCTTCGGCGATGGTTGTTTCGAAGAGGGCGTTGTTCACGAGTCGCTAAATTTCGCGTCCTTACATAAACTGCCGATCGTTTTCGTGTGCGAGAACAACGAATTCTCAGTCTACACGCGCCGCAATGAGAGACAGCCGGACCGTCCGATTTATCGCATAGCAGAAGCGCATGGTATGGAAGCCCACGCTGCGGATGGTAACGATATTGAGCTTGTTCAGGCCATGGCTCAGTCAGCTCTGGACTCTGCGCGGGTAGGGAAGGGGCCGCAATTCCTCGAGTTCGATACTTATCGCTGGCGGGAGCATTGCGGTCCCGACTTCGACGACCACCTCAACTACCGCAGCGTGGAAGAAATCGAGACCGGTCTGGGCGAATGCCCGATTGCCCGCTATCAACAGGTATTGCGCAAAAATGAGGGATTCGACGACGCCTACACCGTCGTTCTGGAAGAGCAGATCCGGCAGGAAGTTTCGGAGGCCTTCGAGTTTGCCCTCTCGAGCGCGAAGCCCTCGCTTGCGGATGGCAGGGAGAAAGTCTATGCCTGAGCAGACCCAGCGCCAGCTGACCTTTGTCGATGCGCTACGCGAAGGCCTGGATCAGGCCATGGCGGCGGATTCCAAGGTGATCGTCATCGGCGAAGGGGTGCCTGACCCCAAGGCCATATTCAACACGACCGCCGGACTGCGCGAGAAATTCGGGCCGCGGCGCGTATTCGACATGCCGCTTTCTGAAAACGGGCTGACCGGCGCGTGCATCGGCGCGGCATTGAGCGGCATGCGGCCGGTGATGATCCACCAGCGGATCGACTTCGCCCTGCTGGCCATGGACCAGATCGTCAATAACGCCGCTAAGTGGCACTACATGTTCGATGGCAAGGCCTCGGTTCCGTTAGTGGTCCGCATGATCATCGGCCGCGGCTGGGGTCAGGGCCCGCAGCACTCCCAGGGCCTGCATGCGATGTTCGCCCAGGTGCCCGGTCTGAAGGTGGTGATGCCCAGCACGCCGCATGACGCCAAGGGCATGATGATGGCGTCGATCCAGGATAGCAGTCCGGTCATCTTCATCGAGCACCGCTGGCTGCACCAGGTTGTCGATTCCGTCCCGGAGGAGCCCTACACGGTGGCCCTGGATCAGGCCAAGCTGTTGAAGGAAGGCCGCGCCGACAGCGTGACCATCGCGGCCATTTCCTATACCGCGCTGGAATCGCTGGAGGCGGCACGGGCCCTGTCGGCATGCATGGGCGTGGAGGTCGAGGTTATCGACATGCGCAGCATCCGTCCGTTGGACCATCCAAGGGTTTCGGCCTCGGTGCGCAAGACGGGACGCCTGCTGGTGGTGGACACCGCGTACGAGACCGGCAGCATCAGCGGTGAGCTTGTCTACAGGGTCGCCCACGATGCCTTCGATGCGCTCAAGGCCGCGCCTGCCCGTGTGGGGATGCCCGACTACCCGGTGCCGACATCGCCGTTCATGACCGATGGCTACTATCCCGGGCCGCAGCAGATTGCCGACGTCGTTCTCGACCTGATGGGGCTGGACAAGGCGGGCGAGGCCTATGCCCAACTTAGAGAAATTCTTGCTAACAAGGGTCGTCACGACATCCCCCACCGGGATTTCACCGGCCCCTTCTGAGCCGACTATGAACCTGAAAGAGCTATCCGAAGCAGAGACTCCGCAGTGTGGAGATCAATGGCGCAATGCATCGTCGGGCCAGCGCGAATCCTGGGTGCGGGGTGTCCTCGCCGGCGATGTCGAGCGGTCCTCTCGGATTGAGGTCGCCGAATTGCGGGACGATGGTCAGATCATCTTCCGTTTCACGCAGCCCGTGGACGCCGATATGCGGGGCGCACTGCTACTGGACTTCGAGGCGGCGCTCAAGGACAGGGTCGATCCCGCCTTGACCGTCTGGCTGGAAGCCTTGGGGGACCGGAGTTCGTTGCGCCGCTTGCGCGGTATCGAGGTGAAGTCATGAGTGAGGCCGTTCAGACCCGGGAAGGGGCGTTGATCCTGGATTCCCACAAGCTGTCCTATCACATGGACCGCGTTCAGGCCTGGGAGGCCGGTGAGCGCATCGCGCCCGTGAGCGTGGACATGTCGCTGACCCGCGCCTGCGGTGCCATGTGTTCCTTCTGCTACGCCATGATGCAGGAGTCACAGGCTCGCAGCAGCATCAAGGTCAAGAACGCCCTCGAATTGGCCGATGACTTCGCGACTATCGGTATTCGTAGCGTCTCCCTGGTTTCCGATGGCGAGAGCACCTTGTCGCCGGCCTATGTGCCATTCATCCAGCATTTGTCGCAACAGGGCATCGACGTGGGCAACGCCACCAATGCTTGGGAGTGGGAGCCGGAAAAGATTGAGCAGGTGCTGCCGCATCTGACCTGGGTCCGCTTCACCGTCGCGGCGGGTCGGCCCGAGAGCTATGCCGAACATATGTACAAGGGGCCGGAGCACACGGAAGTATTCGACCGCGCCATGAGTCATATCCGTTATGCCGTCGACCTGAAAAGGCGAAAAGGGCTGAAGGTCACCCTGGGGATCCAGATGGTGTTGATGCCGAATCTGAAAGACGAGATCCTTCCCTTTGCCAAGCTTGGCGTCGACCTCGGCGTGGACTATGCGGTCATCAAGCATTGCTCCGATGACGAGCAGGGTACTTTGGGCATCGACTACCGCCAGTATGAGCCAATGTACGATTTGCTCAAGCAGGCGGAGGCCATGAGTAACGAGCAGACCAAGGTCATCGTCAAATGGGACAAGATCAAGGATGGCGACAAGCCTCCGTACAAGCGGTTCTATGGCCCGCAGTTCCTCTTGCAGATCAGCGGAAGCGGTCTCGTCGCCCCTTCCGGTATGTTTTTCAACGCCCGCTATTCAAAGCTGCACATCGGGAATTTCACCGAGGAGCGCTTCATCGATATCTGGCGCTCAGAGCGCTATTGGCGGGCCATGAACTATCTGGCCTCACCAGCATTCGATGCGCAGACAATGATGGGAACCTTACCAATCCAGCACTACGTGAGCGTCGCACTGGATAAGCACGCACGCGGCATTGAGCGGCTGCAGCCTGGACCGGATCCCAAGCCCATGCACGTGAATTTCCTATGATTAGCGGGGTTAAGGGCGAGCCAATGAAGACCGTCCTAGTTTCCGGGCATTTTAACGTTATCCATCCCGGGCATCTCCGCCTGCTCAGGTTCGCCAAGGAATGCGGTAATCGCCTCATCGTCGCGGTCGAGAGTGACCGGCTGGCAGGCAATGCGGCCCATGTTCCCCAGGATCTCAGGCTAGAAGGGGTCTTGAGTAATTCGTTCGTTGACGAGGCATTCATCCTTGATGCCTCGGTTCCAGAACTGATCGAACGCCTGCGCCCGGACATCGTGGTCAAGGGCAAGGAGCATGAAGATAAGTTCAATCCGGAACTGGAAGCGCTCCGCAGTTATGGCGGCACGCTTCTGTTCAGTTCCGGCGAAGCGCTGTTCTCCTCGCTCGATCTGATCCGGCGTGAGTTCAGGGAACTCGGCCCGCATTCAATCAAGTTGCCGCTAGATTTCATGAAGCGACACCAGATCGAAAGGGAGGCACTGCGCCAGACCGTGCACCGCTTCGAGCAACTGAAGGTCGTCGTGATCGGCGATCTGATCGTCGATGAATACATCACCTGCCAGCCGCTGGGTATGTCCCAGGAAGACCCGACCATCGTGGTCACTCCGCTGGATTCGGTCAAGTTTGTCGGTGGTGCCGGCATCGTCGCAGCGCATGCGGCCGGCCTGGGCGCACAAGTGACCTTCCTCTCGGTCGTCGGCCCGGACGAGACCAGCGAATTCGCTAGAAAGAGCCTAGAAGCGTTCAACGTCAGGTCGATTCTCCTCAACGATCCGACGCGGCCCACGACGCTGAAGCAGCGATACCGCAGCAAGGGCAAGTCCCTGCTCCGTGTGAGCCATCTCCACCAGGGCGCCATCTCCATGGAACTGCAGCAGAAGATGCTGGCGGAATTCGGCCATGCCGTGTCGGGAGCGGATCTGGTGGTCTTTTCCGATTTCAACTACGGCTGTCTGCCCCAGACGTTGGTGGACAAGGCCGTTGCCGTAGCCAAGCAGCACGGGCTTTTGACGGCGGCTGACAGCCAGTCCTCCTCCCAGGTGGGCGACATCAGCCGGTTCAAGGGGATGGACCTGATCACGCCGACGGAGCGGGAAGCCAGGATCAGCACCAAGAACCATGAAGATGGTTTGGTCATCCTGGCCGAATCTCTGCGCCAGCAGGCCAGCGCGCGCAATGTGCTGCTGAAGATGGGCGAGGAAGGCATGCTGGTCCACGCCGACGGCGGCGAAGCGGACAAATTCCTGACCGACCAGGTGCCGGCCCTGAACGCGCATCCAAAGGATGTGGCGGGTGCCGGGGATTCGCTGCTGATCGCCAGCGCAATGGCCATGGCGAGCGGCGCGAACATCTGGCAGACTTCCTGCCTTGGCTCGCTGGCCGCCGCGATCCAGGTTGGCCGGGTCGGTAACACGCCGGTCCTGGTTTCCGAGGTGATCAGGGAGTTGAACAGGTGAGGGCATTGCTTCTGGCAGCGGGCTTGGGCACCCGCTTGCGGCCGCTGACCAATACGGTCCCAAAATGTCTGGTGCCCATCAAGGGCAAACCCCTGTTGGCCATATGGTTCGAACGCCTGTCCGATGCTGGCATCAGACCGTTCATCGTGAACACCCATTACCTGGCCGGGCAGGTTGAGCATTTCGTGCGGGAAAGCCCCTGGAATTCCAGCGTCAGCCTGGTGCATGAGGCCCAGTTGCTGGGTACAGCCGGCACTTTGTTGGCCAATCTGGATTTCTTTCAGGGCGAAGACGGCATGCTGGTGCATGCGGACAATTATTGTCTGGCCGATTTCGATGCCTTCGTGGCGGCGCACCGCTCAAGACCACCGCATTGTCTAATGACGATGATGACCTTTAAAACGGATACACCGTCCACGTGCGGCATCGTCGAACTGGATCAATCGGGTGTCGTCGTAGGATTTCATGAGAAGGTCCCGAACCCTCCCGGCCATACCGCCAATGGTGCCGTGTACATCCTTTCCGCCGAAATGCTTGCAATTCTGGGATCGAACATGGCTGGCGTCACGGATTTTAGTACCGAGGTACTGCACAATTTTGTTGGCCACATATACACATATCACACGGACGCGATGTTCCTCGACATCGGCTCGCCCGAAAGTTATTCGAAGGCCAACGCCAAAGCATGAACAGCAGTGTCGCGGCTATCGGCATGGAGTTTCTACGGGACTACCCTAGGCAATTTGGCTTACTGTTTCTGTTGTTGGTCGTAGAAGGGCTGTCGGCCGGGCTAACCGTATTGTTCGTGATCCCGATGGCTGATTTCATTCTGGATCCATCGTTGTCGCACCCTAGTCAGGTGACCGGCAAAGTTCTGGAGATGATGGCGCTAATAAATTGGCAGCCAAGTTTTTTGTTTTTTGGCGGGCTTTTCGTCTTTTCACACTTCTTGAAAGGTCTCCTGGACGTCGCCGTCCGCTACGCCATACTTCAACTGAAATATGCCGTACTTCGTGGCATGTTTGGTGGTGCGCTGAAAAGCTTTTTTAGGGCGCGCTGGGATTTCTTCGGAAATGCGGCCCATGGGGCGTTACTGAACACATTCAACCGGGAATTGGGAACCATCGGTGATGCAATGGGCAATCTAGCCAGCCTATTCGCACAATCAGTTCAGCTATTGATCTATCTGGCTGTACCGCTTTGGCTCGATGCAAAATTGACTTTGACCGCATTAGGGTTGGCAGCTTTGTTCGGGTTGCCGTTCTTGTTACTGCATCGGCTGGCTTACCGTCTTGGCAAGGAGAATACCGAAACGGCCAACCAGGCGATAGGGGTTCTTGGCGAAATCCTTGGGGCTGCCAAGCTGATTCTAGGCTTTGGCCTGCAACACACAGCCTTGCAAAGCTATATTCGAACGTATGACCGCCATGTCGACGCAACGCTGAAGTCCCAAACGATGGCCCAGGCCGTGCCACGGTTCTATCAGCCGTTTGCCATGCTGGCGACGGTTATCGCTATCAACTTTGCCGTTGAGCGGCAGTTGCCTGCACCGGAACTTGGTGCGGTGATGTGGAGCTTCCTGAGTGCCTTGCCAATCCTGGTTGCCATGCTGCATGGCAACATCAGCCTCAGCAACTTCCTGCCTAGCTACGAGCAATTGATCAAGCTGCGCAATACCGCAATCGGTCTACAGGAATACAGTGGAGTCCGGAAATTTGAAAGGCTCGAACAGGGCATAGCACTGCGCAAAGTAAATTTCACCTATCCCGGCCGGACCCAGACACTGGAGGCGCTCGACCTGGATATCCGGCGTGGTGAAATGGTTGCGCTGGTCGGCGAATCGGGCTCTGGCAAGTCCACCATCATCGACCTCATCCTGGGTCTGCAACTACCCAATTCAGGTCAGGTGCTGATCGACGGTGTACCGCTGCCGGAGTGGCAGCAGAACACCTTCAGGGCCAGGGTTGGCTACGTCCCCCAGGATCCCATCCTGTTCCACACCAGCATCCGCGAGAACCTGCTCTGGGCCAACCAGGCAGCTGGCAACGAGGAACTGTGGGCGGCACTGCGGTTAGCCAATGCGGAAAAATTCGTCCTCGACCTGCCCGATGGGCTGGAAACCGTTGTTGGTGATCGCGGTATCCGTCTGTCGGGAGGACAACGGCAGCGAATCGCCTTAGCCCGTGCGCTGCTGAGAAAACCGGACCTGTTGATTCTGGACGAGGCCACCAGTGCCTTGGATTCAGAGTCCGAACAGCTAATTCAGGACGCCATCGACCGGGTCGCGCAGAACGCGACGATCCTGGTCATTGCGCACCGCCTCTCGACCGTCAAGCGGGCCAATGTCGTGTATGTCCTGAACAAGGGCCGGGTCGTCGAACAGGGTTCCTTCGTCGAACTGGCCGCGCGTCCCGAAGGCATCTTCGGAGCAATGCTTACGCAACAACTGGCAACCAAAACACAATGACCGACCAATCAACAGTTATGGTAACCCCCATCTTTCTCTGCGGCGACCCGGTACATGCCGGTAGTTACTGTCCCGCGTTGGGCCTCTTAAGCATCTTCTTTGCCTGATTAAGTCATGAAAGTGCTCGTCGTTGGTACCGGATCTATTGGCAAACGGCATATAAACAACCTACTGGAGTTGGGAGTTGATGTGCAGTCGTTCAGCTACCAGTCGAAGGCTATTGGTCTGGATAAGCGCGTGGAACGTGTGCCAAAATTGGAGGCGGCTTTGGTATCCGATATCCATGCTGTGGTAGTCGCGAATCGTACCGATCAGCACATTGCCGTTGCTCTACAGGCGGCTTGCGCAGGCAAGCACCTATTCATAGAAAAGCCTTTGGCCGCGTCTATGATTGGCGTGAGCGAACTGGTTTCTATCGTGCAACGCCGGGGCCTGGTCGTCGAGGCCGGCTTCATGCTGCATTCACACCCCAACCTGCTGTGGATCCGCGAGCAGCTCGCGCAAGGCCTGCTGGGCGAGATCTGGCACATGCGCGCCGCCGTGGGCCAGTGGTTGCCCGACTGGCGTCCCGGCACCGACCACCGGCTAGGCTACGGCGCCTTCAAGGCGCTGGGCGGCGGTGTCACTTTCGACCTAATCCACGAACTGGACTTGGTGCATTGGCTGCTGGGTCCAGTGGCCGACGTGACGGCCATGATGCGCACGGCGGCGGCGCTGGAGATCGAAACCGAAGCCGTAGCCCAGATCGGCCTGCAACTGCAAAGCGGAGCGCTGGCCCAGGTGCATCTGGATTACCTGCGCCCCGGTTACGGCCGCGAAATGGAAATCGTCGGCCGCCTCGGCGTGCTGCGCTGGGACTACGTGCAGGGCGTGGTCACACTGGAAGCCGCCGGCCATCCGGCCCGCGAGGTGCACCGCGTGCCCGAGGGCTTTGTGCGCAACCACCTGTTCCTCACCCACATGCGGCACTTCCTGCAGCGGCTGCAATCGCCGACACTGCCGGCATCGTCGCCGCTGGACGAAGCGGTGTCGGTGTTGCAGGTGGCGCTGGCGGCCCACCGCTCGGCCGAGCAGCGCCAGCACGTGCGTCCGTCCGACCTGCAGGGCTGACGCCACTTTCTCTCAACGCAAACACCTCACCCATGACTACCATCTGTGTCATCAGCGCCCGCGGCGGCTCCAAAGGCGTCGCCAACAAGAACATCAGGCTGCTGCTGGGTAAGCCCCTGATTGCCTGGTCCATCGAACAGGCCTTGGCCTGCCCCGAAATCGACCGCGTCGTCATCTCCACCGATAGCCCGTCGATCGCCGAAGCTGCGCGCGCAGTGGGTGCCGAAACGCCCTTCATGCGTCCAGCCGAACTGGCCAGCGACACTGCAGGTAAGTGGGAGGTCTGGCAGCACGCGCTGGCCGCCTGCGAGGCGCATTACGGTGCGCCGGTCGATCTATTTGTGGACCTAGATTGCACCTCGCCGCTGCGCGACGTGGAGGACATCTCCAAAGCCATCGCGCAGTTCCGCGAGTCCGACGTGGATGCCGTGTTTACGGTGTGTGACGCGCGCAAGAACCCCTACTTCAACATGCTCGAGGAGGAGGACGGTATTCTTCGCATCTGCAAGAAGTTGCCCAAACCCATCGTGCGCCGGCAGGACGCGCCGCGCGTCTTCGAACACGTGGCATCGATCTATGTGCTCTCGCCCGACTACCTGCGCCGGGGCACCGGCCTGCTGTCGGGCCGCACGCACGGCTACGACATCGGCACCGCCAAGAGCCCGGACATCGACAGCGAATTCGATTTCGAATTCGTCGAATACCTGATGAAAAAGCGCCTCAGCCAGCTGGCCTGAAACGTTCACGAGCACACAACAAGAGAACACACATGACGACACAACGTTTTGATCTGACCGGCAAGGTCGTGGTGATCACTGGCGGCACCGGCCTGCTCGGCTCCGCCTACTGCCAGGGCATGGCCGAACACGGCGCCCAGGTGGTGATGGCCGATCTGGCCGCCGCCGACCCGGTGGGCAAGGCCAAGGCCATCCAGACGGCCGACGGCCGCGAGGCCTTCGGCATTGCCTGCGATGTCAGTTCCGAAGCCGACGTGGTCAACCTGTTCGAACAGGTCATGGCCAAGTTCGGCCGCGTGGACGTGGTGCTGAACAACGCCGCCGCCACCGGCGAACACCTCATGCGCCAGGGCGCTGTCTTCACCTCGTTCGAGGACTCGGCGCTGTCGGTCTGGGAGTCGGCCATCCGCGTGAACCTGACCGGCGTCTACCTGGTGGCACGCGAAGGCGGCAAGGCCATGCTCAAGAGTGGTGGCGGCAGCCTGGTCAACGTGTCCAGCACCTACGGCGTGGTGGGCCCTGACCACCGAATCTACGACGGCATGAAGTTCAATTCGCTGCCCAGCTACGCGGCGGCCAAGGCGGGGGTGCACGGCCTCACGCGCTGGCTGGCCACCTACTGGGGCGACAAGGGCATCCGCGTCAACACCCTGGTGCCCGGCGGCGTGCAGAACAACCACGACCCGGAATTCGTGCGCCGCTACACCGAACGCACGCCGCTGCGCCGCATGGCCCGGCGCGAAGACATGGTCGGCATGATGATCTTCCTGGCTTCGGACGCGTCGGCGTATTGCACCGGCCAGCAGTATTTCGTCGAAGGCGGCTGGACGGCTGTCTGATCCCGAGGAGCAACACATGAAAATCGCACACCGCGAAATCGGTCCCAAGCAACCGCCGCTGGTCATTGCCGAGATCGGCATCAACCACGGCGGTAGCCTGGATGTGGCCAAGGCCATGGTCAGCGCCGCGTACAAGGCTGGCTGCGAGATGGTCAAGCACCAGACGCACTTCGTCGAAGACGAGATGACCGACGAGGCCAAGGTCATCTTCCCGCCCAACGCCGACATCTCTATCTGGGAAGTGATGCAGCGCTGTGCTCTCTCCAAGGACGACGAGATCGCGCTAAAGGCGCACGCCGAGTCGCTGGGCATGATCTACATCTCCACGCCGTTCTCGCGCGCGGCGGCGGACTTCCTGGCCGAAATCGGCGTCGGCGGTTTCAAGATCGGTTCCGGCGAAGCCAATCACGTGCCGCTGATCCGCCACATTGCCAGCTTCGGCAAGCCGGTCATCCTCAGCACCGGCATGCAGACGATCGAGTCGTTGCGTCCGTCGGTGCAGGCGCTGGACGACGCGGGTATCGAATATGCGCTGCTGGAGTGCACCAACCTCTATCCGTCCCCGCCAGAGATCGTGAGCCTGCAGGGCATCACTGAGCTGCGCAAGGCCTTCCCGAAGGCGGTCATCGGTTTCTCTGACCACAGCATCGGCCCCGAAATGGCGATTGCGTCGGTGGCACTGGGTGCCTGCATCCTGGAGCGCCACTTCACCGACACGCGCTACCGCAAGGGCCCGGACATTCTGTGCTCCATGGACCCGGCCGAGTTGTGCTTTCTGATCGACCGCTCCAAGGAAATACACACTGCACTGAACAACCCCAAGGTGCGTACCGCGCCCGAGGAAGACGTGTACCGCTTCGCGCGCGGCTCCATCGTGGCCGACAAGGACCTGCTGGCCGGTCATGTGATCGGTGAGAAAGACATATGGGCGCGCCGTCCGGGCTCCGGTGAAATTTCGGTGCAGCATTTCGACCGCCTGGTCGGCGCCAAGCTGACCCGCGCTGTCCAGCGCAACCAGCAACTGCTGTGGACCGATCTGGACGGCGTCGCGCCGCTGGCCAATTCGTGAACCTGCCGAGCTGATGCCCAAACGACTGCTCTTCATTACCGGCACACGGGCCGACTACGGCAAGCTCGAACCGCTGGCCGTGGCCGCCCAGCAGGCGGGCTTTGCCATCAGCTTCTTCATCACCGGCATGCACATGATGGTCCGCTACGGTGAGACGCGGCTGGAGGTCAAACGCTTTCCCGGGGCGGAGTTCTTCGAGTTCGTTAACCAGCGCGAGGGCGATGCGCAAGAGTTCATCCTGTCCAAGACGATCCTGGGTTTTTCGGACTTCGTGCACGAGCACCGGCCTGACCTGGTGGTGATCCACGGCGACCGCGTCGAAGCCATGGCCGCGTCCATCGTCTGCGCGATGAAGTACATCTCGTCCGCACACATCGAAGGCGGCGAGGTCTCGGGCACCATCGACGAGAGCATCCGCCACTGCAACACCAAGCTGTGTGCCACGCATTTCGTCAGTTCCGAGGCGGCCAAGGCCCGTGTGCTGGCGCTGGGTGAGGCACCCGACAGCATCTACAACATCGGTTCGCCCGAACTGGACACGCACGCGCGGCCCTCAGGCGTGAGCATCGAAGAGGTGAAGGCCCGCTACGCCATTCACTTCGCCGATTTTGGTATTGCGGTTTTCCACCCGGTCACGTCCGAGGCCGACACCATCGGTGCCCAGGCCGCCTCGCTGTTCGGCCGGCTCGAAGCCAGTGGCAAGCCCTTTGTGGTCATTGCCCCGAACAACGACCCCGGAACCGAAGACATCTTTGCGGTGCTAGAACGTCTGCCCAAGGAACGTTTCCGCCTCATCCCGTCGATGCGCTTCAACTACTTCAGCGAGCTGATGAAACACTCAGCGGTGATGGTGGGCAACAGCAGCGCGGGTGTGCGCGAAGCGCCGTTCCTGGGCCTGCCCAGCCTGGACGTGGGCACGCGGCAGCAGTCACGAGCCGAAGCGCCGTCGATCACCGCCTGTTCCGCGTTCGATGCCAAGACAATTGACAACTTTCTCATTTCGATGTGGCAGCAGCGGCAACCTAGCGATATGTCTTTTGGCTGTGGTGATGCCGCCAAGCGCTTTGTAGAAACCTTGCAGCAAGCGGGCTATTGGAAGCGGTCACTGCAAAAGGTTTTTTTGGACGGAGCCAGAGGTTCTTGAATATGATCAAATGGAATGTTGACGAGGGTCTGCTGCATTCTCCAGCCATTACCAACCGCGATTTGTTTGCGCAGACACTGGCGGCGCAGTCGGATGGCGATCTCATCACGCAGTATGCGGGTCTCACGCCGGTGCAAATCGAACAGGAGTTCGGCGAAATCTTCGAGATCGTGCGTGATCTCGGTTTCCGTCTCGGAGGAACGGGCCTTGAGTTGGGAGCCGGTGTCGGTGTGCTGTCGGCGGTAGCGATCAATCGCTGGCCAGACATCAGGGAATGCTACGCACTGGAGGTTGTGCCTAAAGTCATTGAATTGCTGCAACCACGCGCGGTGCGACATATCGCCAAGGAGCACGCTGACAAAGTTGTCGGAGTGCTTGGGTCTTTCGACGACATGGATGTTTCGGATGGTTTTTTCGATTTTTGTATCGAATATGCATCGCTGCATCACAGCGATGATCTCATGCGCACGTTGCGCGAGACGGCGCGCGTTCTCAAGCCGGGTTCCCCGCTTGTCGCTATCGATCGCGCACATTACGACGGCGTGTCGGACGAGCAGCTTCGTTTTATGCTTGATGTCCAGTACTCGGCGGAATGGAAGCGTCGCAACGGCTATGTTGATTCGCCTTTGAGTCGTGCACAAAATGGCGAACACGAGATTCGTATGAAGGAATGGCTGGCGGCTTTTGCAGCCACCGGTTTTGAAGTGGTTCGCTGCATCGAATTGCGACCGACAGGTTGGAAAGCCATGCGGTACAAGGCGGCGTTGATGCTGCCGTTTGCACTTCGCCGTGTACTGGGGATATACCCTTCGCGCGTCCGTCCTGCTTGGGCCGAGATTGCTTGGTTGCTTGGCAGGTTGCTCGGTGCAGGTCGGCGCTCTGCCGCCTATTTGCCGGCAGCCAAGGAATACACCCTGTTTATTGCCCGTAAGCGTTCATAAGCAGGAGTTGGCGGCATAATGCCGTCGGGTTGGAAGGCGAAAAACAGAGGGAAGCTCACTTTCATCATCAGTGGTGGCGACAACCACCATGATCGTTACCGGACACTACTAATGCAAATTGGCAAGTATCTTTTTTTGAGGCCTTATGAGGCCTTTGGGAATCGTTGTGAAGACCTATATTATGCATTGTTGAAATGCCGTCGCGAGGGACTTGGGCTTTTTCTCCTCAAGCGCAAGTGGAATCTGTTCGGGAAAATCAGCTTCCGCCATGCAAACCGGCAAGTTCTAGAAATCAGACATCCTTTGATTGTCCAAAATCTTTGGGTGGAATTAGTTGGATATCTATTTAGTCTGCTCTGGAGCTTTGCGCGCATCCCCGGGATTGGATGGCGCAAGCTTCGTGCGATTGCAGGGCTTCCTGGCAGTCAAATTATGTTGGTTACCTTTAGTGAGATGCAGATCGGGAGAAGGCATCTGTGGGGGGCGGTCAGGGTTCCCTACATGAGATGCAATCAGACAATCGATTGGGGGAGTGAGTTCGCGCAACGGCTTGATGTCAGCTACCGCCCACGGACCGAACTCGATGCGAATTTCCCAATGTTGAAGGGGCGTCGTTATGTATGCCTGCATGTGCGAACCAGCGGCTTTTTTGACGATCACAAATACTCCGCGCCGCGTAACGCGAACATTGAAAACTACCTGCCCGCTATTGAGTGGCTAGTGGAGAAAGGCTATGTCGTTGTCCGCTTGGGGGACCCGGCGATGCCACCGTTGAATGCACCGGGTGTGTTTGATTATGCGCATAGCCTGCAGCGCTCCGAAGGGAATGACGTTCATTTAGTAGAGCACTGTGAGTACTATCTCGGGTCCCAAACTGGACCAATCGATCTGGCAGCGTTATTCGAAAAGCGAATTCTGACAATCAACACGCTGTCGCTTTCCCACTGCTTATGGTACCGACGTGGCTCCCTATTCTTGCCCAAACATGCCTTTCTGGATGGTCGTAGACTGACAATTAAAGAGCGAATCGATATGCATTTATTCGAAGTCATGGGCACAGGTTATCAGGACTCTCGCATTCGCTACGAAGAGAACACGGCGGAGGAAATCCTGGTCGGTGTCCAGGATTTCCTAACCTTTGCGGAACTAACACCCAGGCAGCGCGAGTTCAATCAGTACCTGTGCGATCAGATCAATGCTTACTTCGAGTCAACTCCACTCTGGTCTGATCTGTGGGCTGATGCAAGCTCGAAAGTGCGTTGGATGTCTCGTCTCCATACCACAGAAGGTAGCGTGGCACCCTCCTATCTGGCACAGAACTGGCGGTGAAACTGATCATTTGTAATTCCCTGCCGACTTCACGCATCTTTGGCGAGAAAGTGGATGCCTGGTGGTACCAGGCCCAAGGTATGGATGTCGAGTTTTGGGATCTGGCGCCGATCTTCATCCCGCCGGATCGGATCGCGGGCTATTATGCAGGGGCGGCCGATTATCGTTACATTGGGCCCAATCACCGTGTCTTTGCTTCCATGGGCGAGTTGGAGCGAGCGGTGTGTGCCCTAGTCTCGGAATCTCATCTATTCTGGCATCTGTCCAGATTCGCCCGTATGCACGATGACGACCAGTTGATGAAATTGTTCAACCGTCACTGCGCGATTTACTTGTTTCAGCATTTTGATCCTCACGATGGGGCCATCGGCGGGTTGGAAATGCTCAAGATACTCTATCAGGAATTGCGCCAGATCTGGTACGCGCGGCATTGCCGTCCCGCCGCAGTGGTGACTTCCGGGACATTGGGGCGGAGGCAGGTAAGGCTCCGTTACCCGCGGGCAAAGGTCATCAGTGTGCCTTCCGTGAAGGTACTTTGGCAGCGTAGCGAACGTCCGCAACCACCGCCCTTTGCTGTCTTCGTCGACGAAAGTGTCGCCTTTGAACCCGATACTCAACTTAATGGCCAAGTGTTGTGCAAAAATGTACCAGCATACTATCGTCGCATGCGTGACCTGATTTCCCGTGTCGAAGACGGTTTGTCGATGCCGGTCCAGATTGCGTGTTCCGGCAAGTACCACTATCCCGACCCCGATGGTACGTTTGGCGGCCGTGAGGTGAGCTATGGCAAGACGCTTGAATTGCTGCAGGACTGTTCACTCGCGCTGGGGCATTTGTCCCTGGCCTTGGACCAGGCCATCGTCTCAGCCAAGCCGGTCGTGCTGATCGACGACTTCGATTTTACCCCCTTGCGCCGGAGATACTTTAGGGATGTAGCGCTACGCTTCCGGCAGAGGCCCATCTTTAATAGCTCGATCAGGGACGCCCATCTACGCTTCGCCATGGGGCGAGACCTATCATTCTATAAGGAGATTGAGCACCGCTACCTCCGCGAACGAGGGGTGCGTGGCGACTACAGGCAGATTTGCCTGACGGCGTTCGAGGGGCTGACCAATGTATGAAGAGCAGCGTCTTGAGGTGCCCGGCAGGCTTGGGTGCTCGATCGACAAGGTCATTACCGATGCGATCGCCGACTTCATTCCAGCGCAGCATTTTGGCAACGTACTTGATTACGGAGCCGGCAACTCACCTTATAGAACCATAATTTCCTGCGACCGCTATGTGAAGGCCGACCTGACCCAGAATACTGCTGGCGATATCGACTGCATCATCCGTCCGGGCGAGAACCTGCACCTGCCGGATGCGGATTTCGAATTGATCTTGCTGCTGGATGTCCTGGAACATGTCAGCGATCCTGTCTTCGTGCTGGGGGAGTTGCGTCGTTTGCTCAAGCCGGGCGGGAAGGCCATCCTGAGCCTGCCATTTATGTACCGGGAGCACGAAACCCCCCATGACCATGCTCGCTACACCGCCTTCGGCATCAGCACGCTGGTGGCCGCTCAAGGCGGTCGTATATTTCGACTGAAAAAAGTCGGTAATGTGGCATGTACGCTGGTAAGCCTGTTTATTGAGCGTGGTATTGCCAACGGTGAGGTTGTCATATTGGGTAGAGTGGGCAGGCTGGCCAATCGCCTGCTGAACATGTCGCTATGGTTGTTCAGACACTGGTTTGAAAAAACGCCGCCTGATAATGCGGGCATTTACCATCACCTTTTGTTGGAGATCGATTTCCCGGAAAAGTCTGTTTGACGGCCTGGCCCGATACAGTGGGGGCGATCTCCCCGGTTCTGAACCATGCAAAATCTTGAAACAAATTCGTTGGGAGAGTTCTACGAGTCCTGGTCCGTCAAATCGGAGCAGGCGATCGTCGAGGACATTGCCGCTGCGCAAAGGAAGGCGGATGTTCTGGCCTCAATGGTGCCATTGGAAGTCCGGCCGGAGATTCATACCCTGCTCGATTTCGGCTGTGGCTTTGGCGGCGTGGTCAACGGTCTGTTGAATGCCTGGGACGTGGACCGGGCCCTGGGAGTCGATTATTCGGAGTCGGCCATCACTGAGGCCCGCCAAAGATTCGTCGACGAAAGGCTCGGCTTCCACCGCCTGCCATCGCTCGACACGGACGTCGTAACCGGCTATCTGAAACAGCTATTGCCCGAGGGGGTGGACTGCATCCTGCTGGTCGACCTTCTTGAGCATGTGCCGGACTGTGAGCGGCTTGTCGCCGCCCTGGCTCCCCTGACCAAATATTTCGTCATCAAGCTGCCGGTCGAGTCGTCCGTTGTCGACAACTACATCTTGCCCAAGGAATACCCCAGCTCTAGGCACAGCAATGGACACCTGCGCGAGTTCGATGCCAACAGTGTCCACTATTTCATCCGGCGGCTCGGCCTGACGCCTTTGCACGAATCCATCTATGTCTATGAGCTGCGGGATATCTTCCCGGCAATACCCGCCGGCGCAGCGACGCTGAAGCGACGGATCATCCGCCGGGCACTGTGGCTGTTCAAGGGCATGGCCCGTGTACTGTTGCCGAAGCGAATATTCATGCGCCTGATCGGGGGTGGCGGCTACGTCTGTCTGGCGACATACGATGCCGCCCACGTTCTCCGGCCCTGAATCGTTTCTTCGTGAAAATTGGCCTCTTTACCCAGAACGTGCGCAAGGGCGGGCTGGATACTTTCATCGTCAACCTGTTGAGTCACTGGTCTGCGGACCGGGACATCCTATTGTTCTGCAATCAATCCCATCCCGGACTGGCGGACCTGCGGGAGGCGCTCTCGCCCAGGGTGGAAATCGTCGCCTACGACTTTCTCATCGCCCAGGACCTGGCCGAACGAGTGGCCGGCTTACCGGCGCCGATGCGTACGTTCTTGCGCGGGTTGTTCTGGCTACTCGGTTTTCCCTACATGCTCTGGAGCATTCGCCGACTGTTCCGCCGGCACCCCTGTGAGCGACTGATGGTCGTCAATGGTGGCTACCCGGGTGGCGACGCCTGCTTGGCCGCCACCCTAGCCTGGGCCGGCCTCGGCAAAGGGCTGCCGCTGGCATGGCACAACTTCCATAACCTGACCCTGCCTTATCCCCCGAATCCCTGGCGCCGTTTCAAGGAACGCTGGATAGACCGCCGCGTGGCGCAATCGACGGCCGGCCTAGTCACGGTCTCTGAGGCATGTCTGGCGACCTTGCGGGAACGCCCACTGCTGCTCGGGCCGAAGCGCCGCTTCATCCATAACGGCGTCGAGCCACTGGAGGCAGCGCGCGGGCCGTCGTTGCGGGCCGAGCTCGGCCTGCCGGAGACGGTTCGGTTGGTGCTCATGCTGGCCGTCTACGAAGCGAGGAAAGGCCATACCTTCCTGTTCGAGGCGATGCGGGAGGTCGTGGCGAACGATGACCAGGCCTATCTGCTGGTATGCGGTGACGGCAGCGAGGCCGAGATGGCGCGCGTGCGGCAACTGCTCGCGGGCAGTCCGTGCCGCGACCGCATCATCCTGCAGGACCATCGCCGCGACGTCGGCAATCTGCTGGCCCAGGCCGACGTGCTGGCGATCCCTTCGCAGGCCCAGGAGTCGTTCGGCTACACTGCGGTCGAGGCCATGTCCTGCGGGTTGCCTGTGGTAGCCACCGATGTGGGAGGGCTGCCGGAAGTGGTCGAGCATGGTCGGACCGGCCTCATTGTGGCCCGGGACGACGCGGCCGGGTTCGGCCGCGCATTGAGCGGTCTGCTGTCGGACTCCGCGCGCCGCCAGGCTCTGGGGGAGGCCGGCCGGGTTTGCGCCCGGGAACGCTTTTCCGTCGAGCGCATGGCGGCACAGTATAGGTCTTTATTGGAATAGGGCTGTTTCAGGATGAAAGTCGTAATTCTTTGTGGCGGCTACGGAACCCGCATCCGGGACGTGGCGGAAGACATGCCCAAGCCGATGATGCCGATCGGCCGTTACCCTATCCTCTGGCACATCATGAAGTATTACGCCAGCTACGGCCATCGCGACTTCGAGCTCTGCCTCGGCTACAAGAGCCACGTCATCAAGGACTTTTTCCTCAACTACGAGGCCCGCACCAACGATTTCACCATCGAACTGGGTCGGCGCGACGAGATCCGTTTCCACAGCGAACATGCTGAGGCCGACTGGCGGGTCACGCTGGCCGAGACCGGGCTCGAGGCCATGACCGGTGCGCGCATCCACCGGATCCGGAAATACGTCGGCGACGAGGACTTCATGCTTACCTACGGCGACGGCGTCGGCGACATCGACCTCGACGCGCTGGTACGCTTCCATGCCGGCCATGGCCGCGTCCTGACCGTCACCGGCGTGCGTCCGCCCGGCCGCTTTGGCGAGCTGGTGCACGACGAGGGCGTGATCACCGAGTTCAACGAAAAGCCGCAGGCGACTGGAGGCCGCATCTCGGGCGGCTTCTTCGTCGCCCGGGCCGGCCTGTTCGATTACCTGGAGGACGATGCCTCGCTGGTGTTCGAACAACGGCCGATGCGCCGCCTCGTGCAGGACCGTCAACTGATGGTCCATGAGCACGACGGCTTTTGGCAGCCGATGGATACCTCGCGCGAGTATCAACTGCTCAACGCGCTGTACGACAAGGGAGATGCACCGTGGGTCCGCTGGTGAACGACGACTGTCTGCAGGTCTACCGCGGCCGGCGGGTGCTGGTGACCGGGCATACCGGTTTCAAGGGATCCTGGCTGAGCTACCTGCTGCATCTGGTCGGCGCTGAGGTGATGGGCTACGCCCTGCCGCCCAGCGGCGAAGACAGCCACTTCGAGCGTCTCGACCTGGCGCAGCGGCTGCACCACGTCGCCGCGGACATCCGGGACGCCGATCGGCTGGCCACCGAGGTAGCGGCCTTCCGGCCCGAGTTCGTCTTCCACCTGGCGGCGCAGGCGCTGGTGCGACCGTCCTACGACGATCCCAAGACCACCTTCGACATCAACGTCAGCGGGGGCGTCAACCTGCTGGAAGCGGTGCGTGTCTGCGACAGCGTGCGCACGCTGGTCTTCATCACCTCCGACAAGTGCTACGAGAACCTCGAGTGGATATGGGGTTACCGGGAGACCGATGTCATGGGCGGCCGCGACCCCTACAGCGCCTCCAAGGGGGCGGTCGAACTGGTGTTCTCGTCCTACCTACGGTCATATTTCGCGAGCCGGCCGGGCTTCGGCGCCGCCACGACGCGGGCCGGCAACGTGGTGGGCGGAGGCGACTGGGCCGTCGACCGCATCGTGCCCGACTGCGTGCGCGCGCTGGTCGCCGGTCGTCCCATCGTCATCCGGAGCCCGGAGGCCACCCGGCCGTGGCAGCACGTGCTCGAACCCCTGAGCGGCTATCTTCAGCTGGGCGCGGCCCTCCATCGCGACCCGGCCGCCTTCGCCGGGGCCTGGAACTTCGGCCCCCACGTGGGTGAGCTGCGCACGGTGCTGGATGTTGTCCGGAGCATGGTGTCGCTGTTCGGGCGCGGCGAGGTGGTGGTCGACGCCCCTGCCGATCGGCCGCACGAGGCGCGTCTGCTGCAGCTCAACAGCGACAAGGCGCGCCAGCTGCTGGGCTGGAATACGCGCTGGGACTTCGAACAGACCCTGCGCGCCACCGGCGGCTGGTACCGCGACGTGCTGCTGGACGGCCGGCCGGCGGCCGAGGCGACCCGTTCCCAGATCAACGAGTATTTCGGAGGTGCATGGTGATAGATGGCGTGATCGTGACGCCGCTGCGGCAGATCGTCGACGAACGCGGCAAGGTGATGCACATGCTGCGCAACGACGCGGCGCATTTCAGCAGCTTCGGCGAAATCTATTTCTCCACGGTGCATCCGGGTGCCATCAAGGGCTGGCACGTGCATCGGCGGATGACCCTGAACTATGCCGTGCCGCACGGCAACATCAAGTTCGTGCTCTACGACGACCGCCCCGGTAGCCCGACCTCCGGCGATCTGCAGGAGTTGTTTCTCGGCCCGGACAACTATTGTCTGGTGACGGTGCCGCCGCTGGTCTGGACCGGCTTCAAGGGCGTCGGCACCGAGACGGCGCTGGTGGCCAACTGCGCCAGCATCCCCCACGATCCGGACGAGATCGACCGCAAGGATCCGTTCGATCCGTCGATACCCTACGATTGGGCGATCAAGCACCGATGAGCGCCACCCTGCTGCTGTCCGGCGGGCTGGGCTATCTCGGCGGCCGCATCGCCCAGGCCCTGGTCGATGCCGGTTATACGGTGCGCTGCGGCTCGCGGCGGGAGCAGCCGGCGCCGTCCTGGTTGCCGCAGATGCAAATGGTGCGGCTCGACTGGGGGGATATGGACAGCCTGGTCCGTGCCTGCGAAGGCGTCTCGGCGGTCGTCCATCTGGCGGCGATGAACGAGATCGAGTCCGCGCGCGACCCGCTCGGGGCGCTGCGCATGAACGGTCTGGCCAGCCTGGCCCTGCTGACGGCGGCCCAGCAGGCCGGCGTGGGGCGTTTCGTCTATTTCTCGACGGCGCATGTCTACGGCGCACCCCTGCAAGGCGAGATCGACGAGACCACATTGGCGCGTCCGGTGCATCCCTACGCCATCACCCATCGGGTGGCCGAGGATTTCGTCCTCGCCGCGCATGATCAGGGCCGCCTGGACGGGGTCGTGTTCCGCCTGTCGAACGCCTTCGGCGCGCCGATGACGCACGAGGTGGACCGCTGGACCCTGCTGGTCAACGATCTGTGCCGGCAGGCGGCGGCTCAAGGGGAGTTGCGCCTGAACAGCACCGGCTTGCAGCTGCGCGATTTCGTCACCCTGGGCGACGTGGCCCGGGCCAGCGCCCATGTCCTGGGCCTGTCCAGGACGGCCCTCGGCGGCGGCCTGTTCAACCTTGGCGGCCATGCCTACTCGGTCCTCGAGATGACGGAGCGGGTGGCGCGGCGCTGGCAGGCGATGACGGGCAAGGCCATCGCCATCCACCGCCAGGACGGCCCGGGTCCGACCCCGCTGCCGCTGCACTACCATTACGCTCGCCTGCGCGACACCGGCTTTGAATGGACCCATCGTTTCGACCAGGAAATCGACGCCACCCTGCGCCTGAGCCTCGATGCCTTCGGACCCGGTGCCACCCGATGACTTCACCCCGCGTCGCCGTTGTCATTCCTACCTACAACCACGCCCACTTTCTGCGCACCGCGCTCGACTCGATCCGTGCGCAGAGCTTCATTGACTGGGAGGCTATTGTCGTCAACAATTTTTCCGAAGACGACACCATTGCCGTGGTTGAATCCTACGACGATCCGCGCATCCGACTGGTCAATTTTGCCAATCACGGCATTATTGCTGCCGCGCGTAATCATGGCTTTTCGCTGACACAGGCGCCGTTCATCGCTTTTCTCGATTCGGACGACCTCTGGTATCCGGAGAAACTTCAACGCTGTATGGACAAGCTGGCGCAAGGCTACGACTTGGTGTGCCATGCCGAAGTCTGGGTGGGACCAGGCGAACGGCGACGTACCGTGAACTACGGTCCCGAGGCGCGGGCGACTTACGAAAGCTTGCTGATGGACGGCAACTGTATCTCCACATCGGCGGTGGTGGTGCGGCGTGAATTGCTCGAGCGTGCCGGTGGCTTCAGTATCCAGCCGGAATTCGTCACCGCCGAGGATTACGAGCTGTGGCTCAAGCTGGCGCGCAATGGCGCCAGGATTGGTTTTGTCGACGAAGTGCTGGGCGAATACCTGATCCACGAGGGCAGCCAGAGCCGGGCCGCCTTGCGCAATATGCAAGCTGTCATGGCCGTCTTTGAGCATCACCGGTCGGCTCTGGAAGGGCGTACGTCGGCGGGTCGCTTGCGTCGGCGCGAAGCGGTGATCCTGTACAGCGGGGCGCGCGGTTTGCAGGATAGTGGCCAGCATCGGCAGGCCTGGCCACACTTCTTCAAGGCGGTGCTGCGCTACCCCTGGGTGCCGCGTTTTTACGCCGCCATGCTGCTCAACGCGCTTGGCCGGCGGCCCTGAACGGTCGACACGATGAATCTGCGTCGTTTGCTGGCCCGTACGATTTCGGAGACGGTGGCCGGGGTATCCTGGCTGCATCCACCTGCCGGGGGCTTGCGCGTGCTGATGTACCACGCCATCGGGACGCCGGCGCTCGGCGATACGCTGGGCCTGTTTTCGCTGACGCCGGACCGTTTCCGGCAGCACATGGCATTGCTGGCCGGATGGCAGCAGGGCCAGGTTGTCGATTTTGATGCTGCCGCGTTGATCGGTGCCGGATGCAGGGTGGCGATTACCTTCGATGATGGCTACCTCGATAATCTGGAAGTGGCGTCGCCGATTCTTGGCGAGCTGGGGTTGCCGTTTACGGTCTTCGTCACTTCCGAATTCGTACGCAGCGGCAAGGCAGGGTTCCTGTCTCCTGATGCCCTGCGCGCCCTGGCTGCGCTGCCTGGGGCACAAATCGGCGCCCACGGTGCCAACCATGTGGCCCTGACGCAATGCGATCAGGCGACCTTGCGCAACGAGCTGACATCGAGTCGGCACTTTCTCGAGGATGTGCTGGGTCGCGAGGTCCGGACATTGGCCTACCCGTATGGTGCGGCGGATCGTCGCGTCCGGGATGCCGCGCTGGCAGCGGGTTATCAGCTGGGCGCGTGCAGTCTGGCCGGAATCAATCCGCCTGAGCGCGATCCGCTACTGCTGGCACGTACCGAAATCGTGTCTTTCGACGGGGAGCGCGTGTTCGCCCAGAAATTGCATGGAGATTGGGACTGGTATCGCTGGCGTACGCAGGATCCGGCATGTCTTTGAATTTCCCCGTCACCTTGGTGATTCCGATCCTCAACGAAGCGGAATCGTTGCCCGAGTTGTTGCAGGCGCTCAAGGCGCAGAGCCATCGCCCGGATGAGATCATTTTTTCCGACGCGGGCTCGACCGATGGCAGCCCGGCACTGATTGAGGCCTGGTGGCGCGATCAAGGCTGGGAAGACGGTAGTTGCAGCGTTCTCTTGTGGCCAGGCGCCATGCCCGGTGCTGGGCGCAATGCGGGGGTGCGCGCTGCACGCAACGACTGGATCGCCTTTATCGACGGCGGTATCACGCCGACCGGCGACTGGCTGGAGCAACTGTGCCGGCATGCACTGGCGAAGAAAGTTCCTGCAGTGTTCGGCGTCTGCCATTTTTCGGCGCAGGCGCCGTTCGCCAAGGCGGTCTGTGCCCTGTCCTACGGCCACGGGGCCATACATCCGGTAATTCCTGCTTCCATGTTCGTTCGTCGGGTGTTCGAAGAGATCGGCGAATTTCCCGCGCACTTGCGGGCGGGTGAAGACCTGGTCTGGATGGCGGCCTTGCAGGCGCGTTATGGCGCGTGGGAAGTTTGTCAGGCGGCGCGGGTGAGTTACACCCATTTCCCGACGGGTTGGTACCAGGCGCTGCGCAAGTGGCGGGTGACCGAATTGCATTGCGTGCTGGCCGGGGTGCGAACCGGGCAGCAGGCAGTCTACCTATTCGGCTTGCCGATACTTTATGCGCTGGCTGGTGCTGGCGGTGGTGTCGGCGCTGCCGTGTTTGTCGTCTATTTGCTATTGCGTGGGGTGATCGATCCGACCCGGCGTAGCCTCGATCGGCCGTGGTGGGGGCGTCAGCCGGGGGCAGCGTGCATTGCGCTCCCGCTGGTAGCTGCGCTCGATATCGCCAAATGGCTGGGGATCGTGCAAGGGATCGGAGCCAGGTTGGCCGCCAACATCGGTTTTGGGGGAAACGGCATGTCGACCGTTGAAGCCTGGCAGCCGGTATTCGTCGGCGCGGGACAAGTCCGCTATTACAGCCTGGCGCGCCATGCTTTGGTCGAGGCGCTACGCCTTGCTGGTGTGCGGGAGGGGTGCCGTGTCCTGCTGCCGGAGTACCTGTGCCGCGATCTGCTGGCACCGTTGCATCTGTTGGGGGCTGTTCCTTGCTGGTACCCGATTGCCCCCGATATGACGCCGGCGACCGCTCCGGCAGCCTGGCCGCTGGCCGATGTCGTGCTGGCGGTCAATTTCTTCGGCTTTCCCCAGGATTTGGCGCCATTCTTGGTCTATGCCGAGCGGACCAGCGCCGTCGTCATCGAGGACAATGCCCACGGTTATCTGAGCCGCGATAAGGTGGGTCAATGGCTAGGCTGTCGCACTGGCCTCGGTGTGTTCAGTTTGCGTAAGACTTTGCGGATTCCCGATGGCGGAGCGCTGTGGGTCGGTGCCGAGTACGCTGCCCGCGAGCTGCCGGCGCAAGTCGCGTTCGATGGCAAAGGGGCCAATCCGGCGCAGCTGACAAAGGTGCGCCTGCGGAGCTTGCCGGTGGTGGGCGAGTGGGCGTATCGGCTGTCGACCGGCCTGGCGAGGACGCTCCGCAAGTGGCGGACAGGGAGCGACATCCCGGCCGCCGATCCGGCGTCGGAGCAGACGCTGCCGGCGGCGGCAAATCCGTGGGCCGGACTGTTGCCCGCACTTGCCGCGTGTGCCGTGCCGGCGGAGATCGCACGGCGGCGCGCGGCCTATGTTCGCTGTGCGGCGATTGGCGAGCAAGTGGGGGCGCTGCCAGTGTTCGCTGTCCTGCCGCCGCATTGTGCGCCGTATGCCTTTGCTTTTCGCGGTGACGCCGCTGCGCTGGCCGGCATGCGGCGTCATGCCGTCAGCCATGGCTTCGATCTGGTGAGCTGGCCCGATCTGCCGACGGAGATCGTCGATCAGGCGCCGGCACATTATCGCAACGTATTTTCGGTCAATTTTTTATGGTGACTTGGGAACAATATCGGGGTCTGGCGGATGAATGGGACGGGCATGTGGTCGCCCTCTCCGGCGGCTTTTACCAGACCTATGGCTGGGGCGAAGTGCGTAGGGTGGCTGGTTGGCAACCCTTGCGCCTGCTGGCACGGCGCGGCGGAGAGGTTGTTGCGGCAGCCAGCGTGCTGGTCAAACGCAAGCTTGGAATGGCCGTGTGCTGGGTGCCCGGCGGGCCGCTCGGCACCACTGAAGTCCTCGATGGCGAATTCCGGGCGGCGCTCGGCAGTGCGCTCGGTACTAAATTCTTCTATTGCCGGATCAGTTTGCTGCGGGCTGATCAGGAAAATGAAGCCGCATTCCTGTCCGGTACCAATTGGCAGCGTCCGAGGGTGGCCATGAGCAGTGGCCTGACCATGTCCTATGCACTGGCCGGCGACGAAGCCGAGCGTATGAAGCGGACCAGCGGCAACTGGCGCCACAATCTGAAGCGTTCCGGGCGCTACGGCCTGAAGATCGAGCACTGGGAAAATCCCGATCTCGACGCGATTTCGGCGCTCTATCGCGAAATGGAAAGCCTCAAGTCCTTGCCGGAACAGCATAGCGCGGCCGAATTGGCGGCGATCTTCATGCAATGTCGCCAACAAGTGGTCGTCTACCGTTGCCTGGACGCCGAGGGGCGCTTGCTGGCGATCCGTGCGGCCGGCCTGTGCGGGGCGACGGCGGTGGATTTGCTCGCGGTGGCCGGCGGTGAGGCGCGCAAGGTGTATGCCTCGCACGCGACGCTGTGGGCACTGCTCGATCACTGCAGTCGACTGGGTTTGCGCGACTACGATCTGAGCGGTGTCGATCCGGTCAGCAACAAGGGCGTGTTCGATTTCAAGCACGGCACCGGTGCCAATCTGGTCGAATGTCTTGGCGAGTGGGAATGGGCTTCGTTGCCGGGCTTGCGCCAGGCGGTGAACTGGTTGGTGGCGCGCAAGGGTGCCTGAGGCAGCGGTGTCGATCATGAAACAATCGCTGGTCTTTGTCGCCACCACGCCTTTTGCGGTCAACGCCTTTTTGCGTACCCATTTGTTGGCGCTGGCCGAAACTCATGATGTCACGCTGTGCGTCAACACCTCGGCGTACCCCCTGGTTGATGATGTGGCACGTGCCGTGCGCGTTCGTCATGTCGACATCGCGCGCAAGATTGCGCCCTGGGAGGATTTGCGGGCGTTGTTCCAGCTTTTGTGCTGCTTCCGGGAAGTCCGGCCGGCGACGGTGCATAGCCTGACGCCTAAGGCTGGTCTCCTGGCCATGCTGGCGGGGTGGCTGGCTCGGGTGCCGTGGCGCTTCCATACCTTCACTGGGCAGGTGTGGGCGACCAGGACTGGCATCGCCAGGTATTTGCTCAAAGGCATCGACCGGTTGATTGCGCTGTGTGCCAGCCAGGTATTTGCCGACAGCGCCTCGCAATGCCGCGTTCTGGAAGAGGAAGGCGTGGTCCGGCACGGCGGCGTCACGGTGCTCGGTCAGGGATCGGTGGCTGGCGTCGATCTGGCGCGCTTTCGTCCCGATCCGGCGGCGCGGGCCGCGCTGCGCACTGAAACCGGCGTTGCCGATGCGGTCCCGGTCTTCCTCTTCGTCGGCCGCCTGGTACGCGACAAGGGGGTCTTTGATCTAGTCGAAGCTTTCGCTACGCTAAATGCTCGGCATGGGCAATGGGAATTGTGGATGGTCGGTCCTGATGAGGAGGATTTGCAGGCCACCTTGCAGATCGAGGGAGAGCGACTAGGGGCACGCATCCGTTGGTTCGGCCCGACGCCGGTGCCTGAACGTTACATGGCTGCAGCCGATGTCTTCGTCCTGCCGAGTTACCGCGAGGGCTTTGGGTCGGTTGTCATCGAAGCGGCTGCTTGCGGCATACCCGCAATTGCCTATCGTATCGATGGTGTGATCGACGCCATCGTAGATGGCAGCAGTGGCTTACTTGTTGAAGTGGGGCAGCCCGAAGCCTTTGCCGCAGCTATGAAGCGACTGGCACTCGACAAAGAGCTACGCTTGCTTCTCGGCAAGCAAGCGCGGGATCGTGCAGTTCGCGATTTCAGCAGCGAGAAAGTGACCGATGCATGGCTTGAGTTCTATCGTAGTCATCTGAACCAACAAGATGAAGCGGTTTGTTGATTTCACTATTGGGCTGATGGCGCTGGCCATCCTCTGGCTTCCCATGTTACTTGTCGCTCTGTTGGTGCGGGTTACTTCCCCGGGACCTCTTTTGTATTGGAGCGACCGGGTGGGCCGCAATAACCGAATTTTCCGCATGCCGAAATTTCGTAGCATGCGCTTTGACGCACCTGCGGTGGCCACGCACCTGCTGCAGAACCCCGAGCAATGGCTGACGCCAATCGGTTCGTTTCTGCGTAAAACAAGTCTCGACGAACTGCCTCAGTTGTGGAGCATCCTCAAAGGCGACATGAGTTTTGTCGGTCCTCGGCCCGCGCTTTTCAATCAGGATGACCTAATCACTTTGCGTACTGATGCGGGCGTTCACGAACTGGTGCCAGGTCTTACGGGCTGGGCACAGGTAAACGGCAGGGACGAATTGCCGATTCCCGACAAGGTCCAATTGGACGCTGAGTACCTCCAGAGGCGTTCATTTGGATTTGACCTGTGGATTCTGTGGCTGACGATGCTGAAGGTCCTGCGTCGGGATGGGGTTTCCCACTAACCAGCTGAACGGATTGGAGTAGGAATGCTTTTGCAAAACTTTGCGATGCCTATGCTGGCCTTACCGCGATGGGCCAAACGCGTTGTTGTCTTGGCGCTTGATACCGCCCTGTGCGTACTGACCGTCTGGCTGGCCTACTATCTTCGGCTCGGCGAATTTGTCGCTTTGTCAGGGAATGCCTTTTGGGCGGTCGTGATTTCCATTGGCATTGCTTTGCCAATCTTTGTCGTGTCGGGGTTGTACCGAGCCATTTTTCGCTACAGCGGCTGGCCCGCCTTGTTGGCGGTTGCTAGGGCAATCAGTATCTATGGCTTGCTTTACGTATCCGTATTCACAGCGATTGGAATTCAAGAGGTTCCTCGTACCGTTGGCATCATCCAGCCAATATTACTTCTGCTGTTTGTTGGCGCATCTCGAGCCTTAGCACGCATTTGGCTTGGCGATCAGTACCAGAACATCCTGAAGCACGCCTCCCGACCCAAGGTGCTCGTCTACGGTGCCGGACAAACGGGACGCCAGTTGGTTGCAGCCATGGCCAATAGCCATGAAATGCAGGTCGTCGGCTTTCTCGACGACGACGATCGTCTGCATGGCCATGTGCTAAACGGCCAGCCGATCTACAACCCTGCGGATTTGGCCAGTCTGGTGCCTACGCTAACCATCAGCGATGTCTTGCTTGCCATGCCCAATCTGAGCCGCAAGCGCAGAAACGAAATCCTGAATGAGATCCGTAGTGCTCAGATTGCTGTTCGGACACTGCCCAGCGTAACCGAACTGGCCCAAGGCAAGGTCAGCATTTCCGATCTGCGCGAACTGGATATTGACGACCTACTTGGTCGAGAGCCGGTGATGCCCAATCACATCCTGCTTGCGATGAATGTGCGCGGCAAGGTGGTCTTGGTGACCGGTGCTGGCGGTTCTATTGGCAGCGAGCTTTGCCGCCAGATCCTAACGGTCGTTCCAAGCAAATTGCTGCTGATCGAACAAAGTGAATTCGCACTTTATGGCATTCACCAGGAGCTAGAAGAAAAGCTCGCCGATCGTGACATCGTTCTGGTGCCGCTTTTGGCCTCGGTGCAAGACAACGAGCGTATGCACGAGATCATGTCCACCTGGCACCCGGACACGGTCTACCACGCCGCCGCCTACAAGCACGTGCCGCTGGT
>SXGU01135546.1_pt1 | contig 33118 bp, 24 predicted proteins | sample 3174531 | NCBI WGS metagenome assembly SXGU01 (sample SAMN11356863, study PRJNA531348) | freshwater metagenome | isolation source: freshwater sample F1-140 | place: China: Fuxian Lake, Yuxi | collected 2017-12-25 | reverse complement strand
TGGCGCAAGAAGAATCGGGTCTTTACGATCGACGCATGCAATGACGATGCGCAGCGCGTTCACGATGTTCGCTGCCTCTGGTTCACTCAGACTCGCGCTGCACCGCTCAGGTACACGCACTGCATGAAAAGTCGCGTAGCGCTCGAATATCTGATCTTCGGACCAATTCGCGAAATCTGCTGACCACTTCATTTCGAAAGCCGAACCATGATCGCCAGAAATAACGATGATGGCACTCGGGTCATCCTGAACGATTTTGTCGACGGCGACTAATAACTGTTGATGTAGACAGTTGAGCGAAGCGACGTAGTCATCGCGCATGTCCGGTTGCCAGCCCTTGCCAATGCGCCCGACACTGCGGCCTCGAACATCACAGTTAGCGTCAAGGCGATATGGCGCGTGCGGAGCTAAGACGTGGACGAAAGCAAAGTATGGACTAGGTGGCCGGTCCTTCCAAAGTTCATCGATCACGCGTTGAGGATCGGAAAATGAGTCACCCACAGGAAGCACACCATTATCGATTAGAGGGCTGAATGGAGTGAGTTGCGCGATTGCGCGTTCTGACTCATCAAGGTTGAAAGCACCTTCATCCCCCCCGGCTTCGATGCACACGTCGAAGTACTGCCGCGTGCAGTCGGTACCAGCGTAGGAACCAGATTCTGCGTGCACGTACAGGTAGCCGCGTTCACGAAACGCTTCTACCGCAGCGTTATCGCCTCGAAGTCGCCGAAAGAAACCTGCACTCCCCCCGTCGAGGTCATGGGCATCGATCGCGATGTGATCCATTTCAAGCATGCTGACAAGAGAAAGGAATGTCGCAGGATAAGAAGAGAAGGAATCTGTCCGAACCTCGAAACCGCGGTCGCCAAGATCGTCGATGAAGGGGCCGTCGTCATAGTCGAGAACGCGTTCGAGTTGATCGGCGCGCCCGTAACCATCGGTGACGATGAAATAAACGTTCGGCTTGGTTTCCGTACCGCTTGAACCAGGATCGGCGGTGTGGCGTTGGGTCTTGTCTAAAGCCTGGGACTGTCGAGGGTTTGCAAGCAAGGACAATCCTGGTACGGCAAACAGAATCGCCGAAGACAAGACAACGAACAACTTCCCGGCCGGTCTGCGGGCGAGAACAGCAACACAAAATGAGACCCCCCCCGCAGTCAATATCCATTGCGCGTACTGCAACCAATACGGTCCACTGTCAAACAGTTGCCATTGGAAAAATAGGTAACCGTTAGCTCCAACGACGCAACCAATAACCAAGTGTGATGCCCGCTGGAGCCATATCACGAGTGCAGTAGTCAACGTTGTCGCTGTGAGCGCCTCTATGAGAACCGCATTGACTACCGGTCGGATAGTGCTGAGTTCAGTCCTGTTGTGAACCCAAAATTGCAGGACCGGAGCGGTCGCGAAGGAAATAGCGATAAGCAAACCAAAGATGTACTCGCGGCTACGAAGTCGCTTGAGCCGCACTCGCACGGCCCCAAGGCTATGCGAGTTACAGCGAGAGAAGGTCGCCTGCGCGTCTGCTGATCGGCCCTTCATCGCCCGTGCTTGCCCGTGCTATCTGTGCACGCGCAGTCCCGACCACGAAGGCGGCTTTTAGACGACACGTCTAGTTGAGCGTCGTTATTCTGCCACCGTGGATCTGCGAACGCCGTGACTTTCTGTCGCCATTGCGGAGCGAAAACCCGTCAACACGTTGAGTTGTGCAAACGATGTCAGACATGCGAGCATCACAAAGCTAGGGCCAGCCGAGGTAACGGCAGTCGGCCAATAGTCGCAAGATTTAGAGCTTTGCCGATATGGCTAAAGATCACTGCGCCGGTAGGTGTCGTTTTGCTTGTTACGAGCGTCACCAACACCGACGACAGAGTTTCTGAAACAGTTGCTAATTCGACGACATCGTCGGTCACAACCACGGTGGCGCTCGCCACATCCACGACTATCCCAGAATCCACGTCTGCAACGACAAGCGTGCCGAGCACCGTCGCGATCACCCCTGCCACTGCTGCTCCCCCGTCAACAACCACAACCCACGCTCCGTCGACTACCGCTGCTCCAACTACCACTACCCAGGTTTCTGGCAGTGGAGCACTATCACCGCTCATCATCGCCCCGGCCTCTCACGCCGACTCTTATGACCGCGACCTATTTGGCGATTGGATAGATGCAGACCACGACTGCAAGAACACCCGTGCCGAGGTACTGATCGCCGAATCTCTAGCTCTAGTCACCTTCACCGCAACTGGTTGCACCGTAGCGACCGGCAAGTGGAACGATCCCTGGACCTCGGCTACGACCACAATCGCGCATGACTTCGACGTCGACCACACCGTCCCGCTAGCTAACGCATGGCGTAGCGGCGCATGGGCGTGGGATGCAAGCAGACGCAAGGCATTCGCGAACGACCTCTCCTTCGCCAACCACCTGAACGCGATGGACTCAGGGACGAACCGTTCCAAAGGCGACGACGGGCCAGAGGACTGGCGGCCACCCGATCAAACGCAGTGGTGTGCATATGCAACAGCGTGGAGCGCAATCAAATCCCGATGGGGACTAACCGTTACGACCGCAGAAGCCGCAGCGCTACAGTCAATGGCAAGAGGTTGTTAGTCGTCGATGCTGGTTTGGTAGCGCACTCGGAGCGATGAGTTGCGCTAAACGTTTCGGCGTCCGGCGAGGAAGCGAACCATATGGCCAAAACGGAAGTTCACCACCCGATCTTCGCTAGGGCATATGAACGCTTCGAGGCGGTCGCCGCTATCAAAGGCGCAGACTCCCATCGTGCCGAACTCCTCGCTGGTCTAAGTGGTCGGGTCTTAGAGGTCGGCGCTGGTGTAGGCACGAACTTCGCGTTCTACCCCGCCGAGGTCAGCGAGATCGTTGCCATCGAGCCTGAGGCTTACATGCGTGCCAAGGCCGAGCAAGCTGCAGCTAACGCAGCCATCTCCGTTTCGGTTAGCAACGGTGTTGCTTGTCACCTGCCGTTCGCGGATGCCAGCTTCGACGCTGGTGTCGCATCGCTTGTGCTCTGTTCTATTGCCGACCCCGTGGCCGCACTGCAAGAATTGTTCCGCGTGATACGACCCGGCGGCGAGTTGCGTTTCTACGAACACGTTCGCTCCGAGCGCCAGCGCTTCGCGCAATTCCAGAGGTGCGTCGATGTCATCTGGCCGTTCTTCGCAGGAGGCTGCCATGCCAGTCGTACGACTGAAACATCAATCACACATACTGGCTTCGTTATTGAACAGGCGCGGCGCTTCGACTTTCGGCCATGCGCGACTGCATTTCCTGTCACACCCCACGTGCTCGGCATCGCTAGACGACCGTGAGTCGAGTACTAATGAGCGCGACTAGCGGCGCAATAATCTCATCAGAGCCCACAAGACCGTAGAAAGCGACTCCACAGTGGAACTCGATGCCTTTTTATGCGACTCGATCGTCTCAGCCGAAGGGAAACTGTACGCGCAAGGCATCGGTTGGAATGCGATGTTCTCTTCGCAGTTCCCGGCGCGTCACAACCGCATCGGGATTGGCATTTTGATTCGGGTTCCGTACACAGCAACAAATCAAGCGCACCAACTTGAAATTCGCTTAGAGAACTCAGATGGGGCACGCGTCCCGATCTCCGATGCTCCCGCCGGGGTTCCGTCGGAACACGGGAAGATATACACGATCCCATTCGACTTCAACGTCGGGCGTCCTCCGCTGCTTCCGCCAGGCGACTCGCAAATGGTTCCGCTCGCAATTAACTTCGACGGACTCACATTCGAAAAGCCCGACGCCTATACGTTCGTAATTGCAATTGACGGAACCGAACTCAAGCGCCTCCAGATGCGTTTTCAGCATTCGGGCCAGCCCGGCAACGATTTTCAGTAGCTTCGGGCGACACCGATCGCGCGATAGCTACATCGAGAAGCGCCCGGTGCAGCGCTGTCAAAAACAATTACCCCGTTGGTGGTGTTGCCTCACCGTAGGTGTTGGTCCCCCAGCAGGTGATCGTCCCGGCGCTCGTGACGCCACAATAATGTCCGGAGCCGACCGCGACTTGTGTGTAGGTGCCGACGTGTTGTGTAACAGCAAATTCCGGCGTCCAGCATTTGATGTCATTGAGCGTATTAATCCCACACGAGCGAGTCGCACCGCTTTCAATTTGTGTGATCGTCCCGAGCGTGGGAAGTTCGACTGGCCAGTCAACTCGCTCCCATGTACCTACGCCATCGTTTGCCCACATGACGCAATAATCAAAGGTCGCGGAATATATGAGGCATGCAGCCGGCGTGTACACCATTCTTCCCTCGTAACCAACTCCCCAGCATGTGACGGTATTGCCAACCCGTACCGCACAGGTGAAATCAGTGCTCGCGCTTGCCTGCGTGAAGGTGATCCCCGTCGGCGCTTCTACTTGCCCGGCGGTGTTCATGGCCCAGCACACAACTGCTTGATCGAGCCGAACCGCACACGAGTGGTCGGCGCCTGAGCTAACTTGGGTGAACGACCCGGATGGTTGCTCGTAGTAAGAATCGGGGAGGCTGTACGCCCAGCAGTAGATCCATCCAGCAGTAGTTATCGCACAGTTGTGGTCAGCTCCGGCGGAGACTTGGGTGAAGCGATAATCATTTGTTGCGGAATACTGACCAGCGGGAGGCATGCCTGCCCACCAACCGGTCTCGCGTCCCCAACAGGCAAGTGTCTGGTCGGTTCTTAACCCACATGTGTGGTTGTCGCCTGCATCAATTTGTGTAAACGTCCCGGTCGGTGCGTTCGTCTGGCCGTGGGTGTTGTCGCCCCAGCAGAGCACTAGCTGTTCGGTAGTTAGCCCACATGTGTGCGAGTTGCCGGCGCTCACTTGGGTGAACAGAAGCTCTCGCACGGTCACCGAATTCGAATAATTAGATATCGTGTTTGTTCCATACACGTTGGTTGCTGTAAGCCTGCAGTAATAGGTCGTACCAAGCGATGCATTTCCGAGCGTCACTGTCGAGGTGTTCGCTGTTGTGCTCGTACTGACCTCTGCGCCGCCTGCTAACGAATCGCAGGTGACTCCATAACCAGTGATTGGGCTACTCGTATCAGGCTGTCCGTTGCTCGGGGTTGCTGGGGTCCATGAGACGATGATTTCGCCATAGTCACCCGTCGCAGCGATTGGTGCAGCTTGCTTCGCTGGCGCGACGAGAGCAGTGGGTGTTGAGAGTAAGGATTGGTCACCCATGCCATAAACGTTGCTCGCGGATACCACGCAGGAATAGCTCTTGGCGATGGTAAGGCTCGTGACCGTTGCGGTCGTCGCACCCGTGGTCGTTGCAGATCTTGTTGTGCCACCGTCGCTTGAATAACAAATGACCTCATAGCCGGTGATTGGACTCGCGTTAGCTGCGGGAGCGGCCCACGAGACAATGAGTTCGCGATAGCCACCATGGGTTGTGCTCGGCGCGGCTGGCGCGCTTGGGACTACCTGAAATACCGGGTCTAGTGGAGTTGCCTGGCCAAACCAGTTGTCTCCCCAGCAAGTGACAGTCGGGAAGATATTTACAGCGCACGAGTGATCCGCACCTGCGTCAATTTGTGTGAACGTCCCGAGTGGTGCTGAGACTTGCCCGGAGCTGTTGCGCCCCCAGCATGCGACTGTCTGGCCAGTAGTTAGCCCACATGAGTGGTGGGTGCCTACGGCTACTTGTGTGAATGTCCCCGTTGGTGCAGTTGCCTGTTCGAAGTAGTCGTATCCCCAGCAGCTAACTGTCTGGGCAGCACTAATCGCGCACGTGTGGTAGCCGTCGGCATCAATGCTTGTGAATGTCCCGGCTGGCGCATCAGTCTGCGAGTAGTAAGCCGTACCTCCCCAGCACGTGACCGTCTGTGCAGTAGTTAGCCCGCACGAGTGTTCGAAGCCCGCGGCTACTTGTGTGAATGTGCCAGTTGGCGCAGTTGTTTTACCGTCGGTAGCGGATCCCCAGCATGCGACTGTCTGATTTGTTCGTACCGCACAGGTGTGTGAGTTACCTGCGGCCACCTGCGTGAATGTCCCGGTTGGCGCATTGGACTGTCCTGAGGTGTCCTTACCCCAACAGTGAATTACCCCGCTGGTTCGTAGGCCACACGTGTGGTCTCCACCAGCGGATATTTGCGTGAATGTCCCGGTGGGTGCTGTTGTCTGCCCGTAGGTGTTGTCTCCCCAACAGAGGATTTCCTGGTCGCTTCGAAGTGCACAGGAATGACTAGACCCTGCCGCTACTTGCGAGTACTGCCTGGGCAGGACTGTAACGACGCTCGATGCTGCGGACTGGCTACTCGTGCCGTAATTGTTCGATGCGAAAACGTTGCAGGTGTAGTCCTCACCTAACGATGCACCCAAGACCGTCGCTGTCGTAGCGCCCGCCGCAGCAGCCATTCCTGCCGGTTCACCACCGGTCGCAGAGAAACAGACCACCTCATAGCCAGTGATCGGGCTACCACCATTTGCCGGCGCGACCCAGGTGACGTTGATCTCGCCAATACCTCCAGCGGTAACGCTCGGGGCCGCAGGCGTAGATGGAGACGCTGCCATGACAGTGACGACTTCCGATTCAAGGGATGCGGCACCGTTGTAATAAAGGTTGGATGCCATAACCGTGCATCTGTAGCTCTTATCGCGTATCGCGTCCGTGATCATCGTCGTGGTGCCGGTGACTCCGAACGCTTGCGCTGCTGCACCACCGACAGTTGCGCGGCAATCAACGAAGTATTCAGTGATTGGACTTCCACCATCATCTGATGGCGCGTCCCATGTCACAGTGATCTGGCCAACAGCAGAAGATGTAGCGATAGGCGCATCTGGCGCCGCCGGTGGAGCGGCGAACACACCAACTGAATCTGATGGCAGCGATTCGTCACTTGTGCCGTAGAAGTTCGTAGCCCTAACAGTACATGTGTAGTCCGCACCGATCGTCGCTTCGGCGACCGTTGTCGATGTGTCAGCGGCGGTCGTTGTCCGCGTAGCTCCGCTGTTACTCGAAATACAAGTAATCCCGTACTCGGTTATTGGACTGCCACCGTCTGCCGGCGCGTCCCACGTCACTACGATCTCGCCTCTGCCAGCAGGCGAGACACTTGGCGCCGCTGGCGTATTTGGCGCTCCGAGTGTCAAGACCGTTACGGGCTCTGATTGCGGCGATTGTTGGCTCGTGCCGAAGTCGTTCGACGCGAAAACGTTGCAGGAGTATTCCTCACCGGGTGTCGCTCCTGCGAGCAACACTTCGGTGACGTCCCCGGCTGTATCTGCCCCGACAGGTTCACCGCTACCGGAAGAAAAACAGACGACCTGATAACCAGTAATTGGGCTACCACCGTCTGCTGGCGCTGTCCACCAGACTGTGATCTCACCAAAACCAGCGTCGACACTTGGCGCCGCTGGCGTATCTGGCGCCGATAACCCAACAACAGTAACGACGGCAGATGGCGAGGATCCCTCACTCGTGCCGTAGCTATTCGATGCGAAAACACCGCAGGTGTAGTCCTCACCGGGTGTCGCACCTGCGAGCAACACTTCGGTGACGTCCCCGGCTGTATCTGCCCCGACAGGTTCACCGCTACCGGAAGAAAAACAGACGACCTGATAACCAGTGATCGGACTACCGCCTTCTGCAGGCGCTGTCCACCAGACTGTGATTTCACCAATGCCATCAGATACCGCGCTCGGCGGTTCAGGCGAGTCTGGCGGTACAAAGAATTCGTGGGTTGGCGCTGCTGTCTGCCCGGACGTGTTGTCGCCCCAGCAGACGATCGTCTGTTCCGTAGTTAACCCGCAGGAATGTTCAGAGTCTGCGCTGACTTGTGTGAATGTCCTAGTTGGTGCCGTTAGCGTTTCGTAGTAGTTATCGCCCCAGCACGTGATCTCCTGGTCGACAGTCAGTCCACAGGAGTGGTAGCCGCCTGCGTCAACTTGCAGGAATGCACCAGTTGGTGCAGTGGCCTGGCCGGAGCCGTTGTAGCCCCAGCAGGCGATTGTCTGGTCTGTTCGCAACCCACACGTGTGTAGCCAGGAGGCGTCGATTTGTGTGAATGTCCCGGTCGGTGCATCTATCTGCCCGAATTCATTAGATCCCCAGCAGGTAAGCGTTTGGTCTGTTCGCACCCCACAGGTAACTAGGTCGCCTGTGGTTACTTGTGTGAATGTGCCGGCTGGCACGTCTAACTGCCCGGAGCCGTTGTCGCCCCAGCAGGCGATTGTCTGGTTTGTTCGCAACCCACACGTGTGTAGCCAGGAGGCGTCGATTTGTGTGAATGTCCCGGTCTGTGCGTCTAGCTGACCGCCTTCATTAGTGCCCCAGCAGCTGAGAGTCTGGTCTGTTCGTAGCCCACACGAGTACTCGTAGCCTGAAGTGACTTGAATGAATCGCCCACTCGGTGCTGATGTCTGGCCAAGGCCATTGTCTCCCCAGCAGGTAATCGCCTGGTTTGCGGTCAAGCCACATACGTGGAAGCCGCCTGCGCTTACTTGTGTGAATTGTCGAGGTAGGACAGTAACTAAATCTGAGGCTGCTGATTGGTTGCTCGTGCCGAAACTGTTAGTTGCAAAAACATTGCAGGTGTAGTCCTCACCTAAGGATGCATCGGCAAAAGTCAATGTCGTGGTGTCTGGTGTTGTGTCTGTTCCAACCGGTTCGCCACCGGTCTCAGAAAAACACACGACTTCATAGCTAGTGATCGGGCTCCCGCCATCTGCTGGCTCAGCCCACGTGACGATTATCTCGCCGATCCCAGCATTTGCGACTGTCGGTGCCGCAGGTGCGTCTGGCGCCGTGCGCGATTCCACATTCACGATGTTCGATGCAGCCGATGGGCTACTCGTGCCAATGATGTTTGAAGCCGTGACAGTACACGTGTAGTTCTTAGCGACAGTCGCGTTCGTAAACGTCGCTGACGTCGTCGTCGAGGTCATAGACCGTGAAGTGCCACCGTTACTTGAAACACAACTAATTCCATAACCAGTGATCGCGCTACCGCCATTGGCAGGAGCGACCCACGAGACGGCGATATTGCCGTAAGTAGTCGAAGCAACAGTTGGAGCCGCAGGTGTTGCTGGCTCTGTGACTGACGATTCTGTGCCGTCAGTGATTGTGACTGTCCCGGTGGTATCGCTCGCAATGGATGCGCCACCCGTAACGCTAACTATCTGGACATCAAACGTTTCAGTGCTTTCGCGTGTGGTATCCGCGTAGACCGTTAACGCAATAGCCTTGTGTACTGGCGTGAACCCAGATGCGGCAACGGCGAACACAAGCGATTTGGTCAGGCCTTTGTTATTTGAGAAGTCCGAAGGTGTACTCGCTGTCCCGGCGACAACCCTGTAGACGACAGTAACGCTCTGCGTCGCTGGCGCGTTCAGATTCAACGCCATGCGAACGATCCGCGTGGTGTTGTCGCCTTCACTGATAGTGAGATCTCCGGCCGTCACAAGGCGCGTTGTGCTCGGGTCATCATCGACGATTGTCAGGGCGCCTTCAGCAACCCCGATTACAGCCCCGCCTGTAGCCGCAGAAAGCAAGACCCGCACCGTTTCAGTACCTTCGATACGCGTATCGGCATAAACAGGAATAACAGCGTCTTTTGCTACCTGGCCAGCCAAGAAGGTAAGGGTCTTTTTCACTCCCTTGGCATTATTGAAGTCTGCGCCAACAGCCGTTGGTGCGCCGCCAGTCGCGCTGCCACCGACCAGCTGATATTCAACAGTGACCGTTGCAGTCGCAGCCTGCGATAACAACACAGGCACAGCGATAGTGCGCGCCGTGGTGTTGCCCTCAACGACCCGGGCCGAACCAACATCGACGACGACCGAACCGGCAGCAGAAGCCTGCGGAGAAATGCCTGGTATGGGCAGTATCGCCCCAAGACTCGACAGCGCACAGACACACGCGACTAAACACCCACGAAGCCGCCCTGTTGAATGCACCCGGACACTGTAGAACCTGCCACCTACTGCATCTATAAGGCTGGATAGGCCTTTTGACCTTTTGCTAGAAAATTTACGGGCCGCAACTAGGGGCGCGCTGCGGCGCAGTCCAGCGCGCCCTTCCGCAGTCAGGTGTTGGTCACCCGGTTGGTCAGTCCGCGCCGACTGCAGGCGAAACGGCATGGTTGCAACAAAAATACAAGCCTCTGACCTGGACTTATCTAGTCGGGCTGACAGTGTTGTGTTTCAGGACATACCGGAGGGGTGTCGCGGGACATAGCGGACTGTAGGCGACGCTTCTTGGATGTCGAAAGCTCGTCTGGTTATTACTGCTGTTGTCGTTGAGGGCCGGTCAGCAACACAAGTCGCTGCCGACTACGGGATCTCGCGGTCATGGGTCTATGAACTGTTAGCTCGCTACCAAGCAGAAGGCGATAAGGCTTTCGAGCCACGGTCACGACGACCGAAACAGTCACCAAACGTGACTAGTCACGACACGATCGCGCTCATTGTCGAGATCCGCGAAGAGCTCCTAGCCCAGGGTCTTGATGCTGGCCCAGAAACGATCCGTTGGCACCTCAAAAACAAATATCAGATCATCCTGTCCGCCGCGACGATAACGAGACATGGCAATCAGATTTCACGCACTATGCACTAAATAACGGCGATGACACAGAGATCATCTCATGGCTAGACGACCATTCCCGTTACGCGCTGGCGATCAACGCCTATACGCGAGTCACCGGAAAAGTTGTGCTCAACACGTTCCGAGAAACCTACGAGAAACACGGGAAACCCTTATCAACATTGACTGATAGCGGCATGGTTTACACGACACGGTTCTCAGGCGGCAAAGGCGGCCGCAACGCTTTTGAGACTGAACTCCGCAACCACGCCATACAACAGAAAAACTCACGACCGAGTCACCCGACCACATGCGGCAAAATCGAACGTTTCCAACAGACCCTGAAACGCTGGCTTGACCAACAACCAGCGCCCGCCACAATCACAGAACGCCAAACTCTCTGCGACAGATTCATGACCGTCTACAACACCCTGCGGCCACACACCTCACTGCCACACAACGCGACACCAGCCACGATCGGGACTGCTGAAGGTTTGGTTGACTGTTTGTTTGTGAGAGTTAGGCCGCTTTCGCTCGGGTTGTGATTGTCTCATATTCGATTGGTGTGAGTCGACCGAGCGCACGTTGTCGTCGGCGTCGGTGGTAGGTGCATTCTATCCAGATCACGATCGCGAGCCGTAGTTCTTCGCGTGTCCGCCAGCGTTGACGATCAAGAACGTTTTTTTGTAGCAGAGCGAAGAACGATTCCATTGCTGCGTTATCGCCACATGCACCAACGCGTCCCATGGATCCAATGAGTCCGTTGTGTTTGAGAGCGTGTACGAAGGCCCGGGAACGAAATTGACTGCCCCTGTCAGAATGAACGATCGTTCCGGTCGGATCACGCAAAGCGACCGCGTTACGTAACGCCGCTACCGCGAGTGATGCTTTCATCCGTTCATCGATTGAGTAACCAACGATCCGGTTCGAGTGCAAGTCTTTGATAGCGCAGAGGTAGAGCTTGCCTTCATCAGTGCGATGTTCAGTGATATCGGTCAACCACTTCGTGTCGAGTTCGTTAGCGTAGAAATCACGGTCGATGAGATCATCATGCACGGGTAGCCCGGCCAAACGATTCAAGCCTCGCTTCTTCGCGAAAACTGACCATAAACGTTGCTCAGAACAAACCCGCCAAGCTTTGGGTTCACTCGCTACATACCCGAGTTCGCTGAGTTCATCAGCAATGAACCGGTAACCGGACGCTGGATCATCACGATGAGCATCAATCGCCGCGTTAATCAGATGAGCCGTATCCCAATCGCGATCTGAGACTAGATCAGCTTCCCATTTATAGAACGCTTGGGGTGTGAAGCCAAGCACCCGGCAGGTCACCACGACAGGGATCTTGTCATTAGCGAGTTCACGGAACAGCGGGTAGATCATTTTAGGAGCGACTACCGAGCAAAAAATGCGGCAGCTCGCCGCAAGATCTCGTTTTCTTGTTCAAGGACACGATTACGTTTCTTCAACTCGCGTACCTCGACAGTCTCAGTCGAGGTCACGCCAGCACGGACACCGTCATCAATATCGGCCTGCTACATCCAGCGCGACAATCTCTGCTCAGAGATACCGAAATCCTTCGCGATCTGAGTCCTACTCGAATCACCCTTACGAGCAACACTGACCACATCACGACGAAACGCAAGTGGAAACTGCTTAGGCATTGCTGACTTCCTTACAGTGAGGACCAATCCTCACATACAAGTCGTCAACTCAACCGACAGCAGTCCCCTTGACTCTGGCGACTTCAACATCATTCCCAACCACTCCGCGCTCAACAACCTCTACCAAAACTACGGCGAAGCCGATGGTTGCGGCTAAGACTGCGGGCGCGCCACCTGGACCGAACGGGGGAATCCCTCAAACGATGAGAAGATCGATTACATCTGGATACCCGAGTCTTCAATGTGCGTCCTACACTCGGCATACATCGCCGACGTGAGCCAATCGGATCACCATCGGTATCAGGGTTACGTCGGCACATGCAGAGCGCTAACGGTGAGCGCGTAGGCGCGACCTAATGCTGGTTTCCTTCGATATCGTTATGTCATGCCTGAGCACTGCACGACAACGCCCTAGACCGAAACACAGAAGTCCAGGTCTATGACCTGGACTTTGATCCGTTTGGTGGGCGATACTGGACTCGAACCAGCGACCTCCTCCGTGTCAGGGAGGCACTCTAACCAACTGAGCTAACCGCCCGTAGGGATTGGCATTGTAGCTAACACTCGCGCCGATCTTCGGTCGAACAGATCAGCGTTACCTCTTAGGCAACAATCTCGGCGAAGTCACGCAAGGTCTCTGGACCGCCTGAAATGATGAGAGTCGTCACGACGGACTCTTCCCATCTTGCTAGCCGCTCCTTGATTCTGGCCCTAGTCCCAACGAGGCTTATCTCATCTGCGAATGCCGTCGGCACGCACGCAATCGCTTCGTCTCGTTTGCCAGCTAGGAACAGTTCAGCGATGGTGTCTGCCTCTGCCTCGTAGCCCATGCGGGCCATTAGCTCTTTGTGGAAGTTACGGCTCTTGTGGCCCATGCCGCCGACGTAGAAACCGAGAGCGGCTTTGGTTCCAACTAACGCTTTCTCAATCGTTTCAGGTTTGTCGTCGGCGGTTATCGCACATGCCATGAGATTCACTGCGACCTCAAAATCAGGACCAACAGTCCCGAGCGTGTCGTAGACCTCTGGCTTCTCCGGATTGAAGTAGAGCGGAAGCCAACCGTCTGCGATCTCAGCCGCTAGCGCGACGTTCTTCGGACCTTCGGCACCTAGATAAATCGGCAAGTCGCTGCGCAAAGGATGCACCATTGCCTTGAGTGGCTTGCCCATATCCCAACTGTCAGAGCCGCTATACGGAAGCCTGATGAAATCGCCGTCGTAGGAGACTCCTGAGTCCTCACGACTCAACACGGCGCGGATCACATCGACGTACTCACGCGTTCGCTGCAATGGCCTGCCGTACGGTTGCCCGTACCAGCCCTCAACAACTTGGGGTCCGCTCAGGCCGAGACCAAGACCGAATCTGCCGTTGCTCAGATGATCGATCGTGATCGCGTGCATAGCGCAACTCGTTGCGGTGCGCCCGGAGATTTGCACGACACCGGTGCAGATCTTGATTGTCGTCGTGTGGGCCGCAATCCATGTCGCGAAACTGAATGCATCGTTGCCCCACGACTCAGCGACCCAAACGGAATCGAAACCAGATCGCTCGGCCTCTTTAGCTAGAGGTACATGAAACGCGTTCGGCCCCCTACCCCAGTATCCGAGTTGCAGTCCGAGTTTCATGTTTGAGAGGCGCGAGGTTGGCTAGGCGTCGCTGCGCTTACCTGGCGTGAACTTCACTGGCATGTGCTTGATGCCGTTGATGAAGTTGCTGCGTAAACGTGACTGCGGCGCCGTCGGCATCATGTCTGGCATGCGCGTAAGAATCTCACGGAAGATCGCACGAAGTTCTGTGCGCGCAAGGTTCGCACCAAGGCAGAAGTGTGGGCCACGACCGCCGAATGTGACATGGTCATTCGGAGTGCGAGCGATGTCGAAATCGAATGGATTGGCAAAAACTTTCTCATCGCGATTAGCCGACATGTACCAAAGAGCAACCTTGTCGCCAGCTGGGATGTTCTTGCCGCCGAGCACAACATCTTTCATAACCGTTCGGCGAAAATTCAGAACCGGAACTCCCCAACGCAACATTTCTTCGATCGCAGGGTTCAAACGATTTTCGAGGTCTGCTTGAAGCAACGCGCGCTGTCCAGGGAAGTCGAATAGCGCCTGCATGCCATGAGCGGTCAGATTGCGTGTCGTCTCGTTGCCAGCTACTGCGAGCAACAAGAAGAAGACATTGACTTCCATTTCGGTTAGGCGGTCGCCATCGATTTCGGCATGCACGATCGCACTAATGACGTCATCGCGAGGGTTGGCCAAACGGTCTTGCGCAAGCGCCGACGCGTACGCGAACAGCTCGATCTGAGCGCTCTCTGGTCCTGCCGCTCCATTTTCTTCCATGTACTCAGGGTCTTCTGAGCCGATCATCCGGTTCGACCACTCAAACAGCATGTGCCGATCTTCTTGTGGGACTCCCATGATGTCAGCAATCACTTGCAAAGGAAGTTCAGCCGCGAGGTCAGTCACGAAATCGCATTCACCGCGCTCGATCACATTGTCGACGATCTTCGTTGCTTGGGCATCGATGCCTTGTTCGAGGGCACGGATGTGTCGCGGCGAAAAACCCTTGGTGATAAGAAGCCGATAGCGCGTGTGCTTCGGCGGATCCATGTTGAGCATGATCATGCGATTCATCTCAAGCGCTTCTGGCTCAAGGTCGCGAATCAGCGTTCCGCCTTCTTCTGAGGAGAACGTTGCAGCGTCACGGTTCGCGGTAGTTACTGACTCGTAATCGAAAAGACTCCAATAGCCACGGCCACCGGGTTCTTCGGTCCAATGCACCGGATCGTGTTCGCGCCAGTAGGTAAAAGTGTCGTGTGGTACGCCCTCGACGAACACATCGAGATCGTTTAGGTCCTTCAGGTTGGCTTCAGACACGGCATCCTCCGACAAGGTCGATCATCCCACGGGTTACACGCGACTTTCACGCGATGCGAACCTAATATAGAACGTGTTCTATTTCGAACAAAGTCGTGTCGAGGTCGATTAGCGAACCGGCACCCGATCCCTACAGACAAGGTCAAGCTTGTCATATGGGTTAATCACGTCATAAGGGTCGGCACTCGGGTGGATCTCAAAATGTGTGTGGATACCTTGAGCATTGCCGCTTGCTCCTGCAGTCGCAATCACTTCGCCGACCTTGACCGCCCGTGGCTCGCCGACGTACTCATCGACATGGAAGTACCAGTACTCATTGCCATCGTCGCCGAGCAGGTAGACGCTGTTTCCTGCGAGGCCTCCGTACTTGTTCGAGATAGTGCCATCAACGACTGCGACGAGGGGCACTCCTGCGTCGCTCATGATGTCGGTGCCTTCGTGGCTCCTGCCGCCCGAACGGCCATCTCCAAAGTCATTGAAGAACGAGGTCGTCGCGTCGACGGGGCAAATGATTCCTGCGCGGCTGTTGACGATCTCGATCTCTAGACGGGCCGCTTCGTCGCTTGCACGCTGCACGGAACTCACCAGTGGCACCATGGCCGTAGTCTCAGTAGCTCCGGCTTGGGGCAATGAATGCAGCGCTGAGACGATCAGTACGAGCACCGCACTAGTTCGCTGGAGAGGCTTTGCGGGCGCGACAAAACAGAAGTTCGCAGAAGGCATTGGCTAAAACGCTATAGAAGTTGGCTCAAATCTGTCCAACGCAAGCCATAATCCTGGACGTGCAAGCTTGTGACCTGGGATGTTCTCGATTCCCAATGTTGGTCTTGTGAATAAGTTGGTTGCAACAATTCCCTAGGATCAGGCGATGACAACACGATCTGATTACGGCCCGTTCCTGCATCCGTACGCCAAGCCCACCAAGAACAAGTCCGACTTCATTGGCATAGTTCGCGGCGAAGGCGCTCGAGTCTGGGATCGCAACGGCGCCGAATACATAGACGGCATGGCGAGCCTCTGGTACGCCAACGTTGGTTACGGCCGCAAAGAAATCGCCGACGCTGTTGCGAACCAGATGGGTGAGATCGCAGCGTTTCATTGCTTTGATCCGTTCTCTAACGACCGTGCCGACCAGCTCGCTCAGAGGATTGGCGATTTTGCGCCAATGCCAGATTCACGAATCTTTTTCACGAGCTCTGGCTCAGAGGCGGTTGACTCCGCGATCAAACTCGCACGCGTAGCGCACAGCCAAGCCGGCGAACCCGAACGCACAATCATCGTGTCTCGCGGGAGGGCGTACCACGGCGTTACCTACGGTGGTCTCTCTGCCCAAGGCTTACCGCTCAACCAGGCTGGCTACGGGCCGTTCGTTGAGGGCATGGTGAATATCGCTCCAGACGACCTCGAAGCGATGGCACAGTTCATGGCAGAGAATGGTTCCAAAGTCGCAGCGATACTCACCGAACCAGTCCAAGGCGCCGGCGGAGTGTTCCCTCCAACCGAAGGATACCTAGAAGGTCTACGCCGGCTTGCTGATCAGCACGGAGCATTTCTCATTTTCGATGAAGTGATCTGTGGTTTTGGTCGCCTCGGCGCGATGTGGGGCGCACAGCACTATGGAGTAACGCCCGACCTAGTCACGTTCGCCAAGGCGGTGACGTCTGGTTACATCCCGCTCGGTGGAGTTGTCGTCAGCGGCATGGTTGCGTCGAAGCTCGAATCCGACGACACGTGGATATTGCGCCACGGCCACACTTATTCCGGCCACCCGACGGCATGCGCAGCGGCTCTCGCGAACATCGCGATCATAGAGAACGAGTCGCTTTGTCAGCGTGCGACACAGATTGGTGAACGCCTCTTCGGCGGGTTCCGGACACTCGTATCCGACGGCGTGCTTGGCGACGTGCGTAGCGCAGTAGCAGTCGGAGCGATCGTGATGCGCGAGGGTGTCGATTCGATCGCCGTTCGCGATTCGCTACTTGGCGCTGGCGTGATAACGCGGGCGATCAACGCAGAGACCCTCACGTGGTGTCCCCCACTAGTTATTAGCGACTCGGAGATAGATCAGATTGTCGACGCTGTAGCGAAGGCTGCTAGCTAAGGACAACGCCGCTGTTGGCTACTCGTAGCGTGCGCCCATCTTGCGAATCACATCGATGAGACGATCAGGTGACTCCGGGCCGGCCTCCCCTGGCTCATACCTAACGCTCGACAACGCGCCCGTGTATGCGAAGGTGCCGAACCGCTCGTAGATATCCCACGACACGGGAGAGCCTCGGTCGATACCGACATCGATTCCTTGAAACGGAGCGATACCGAACAGCATCGGTATCCCTGCGATCTCGCCACAATTGTCGCCATTGACTTCGAGGCTGACGGTCCAAGTTCGGCCTTGCTTCGCAGCGAGATGCAAGACGACCTGACTTGCGTTGCCTTGCAACTGGCCACCATTTAAGTGCTGCATCTGGCCGCGGCCATCGTTGTAGACGAAGACCAAGTCGCCGTCGAGCACGTAGAGGCCGTAACCGCCTCCCTGATCGCCGTGCGCAACGAGGTAACCCTCTGCCCCGTTCGAATGTTCGAGGGAGATACGAATCTCACACGACCGAAACCAAATGAGTTGCATGGAACGCCAACGCTCGAGCGTGTGGGTGCCACGCGGAATGGTCACAGGCTCCGCGAAGTCCTTCACCCAATCTGGTCGTGTGAGGAAACGGATAGAACTCCCCTCGTCTAATGGGAAGACCTGATTATTTTCGGCGGCGTCTTGCCATGCACGGCTGAGTTCAGCGACATCTTCGGGTCGGCTTGCTGCGAGATTGCGAATTTGTGTCGGGTCGTTACGCACGTCATATAGCTCCCATTCATGGTCGCCAAAGTGCGTGAGCGACTTGTGGTTGGTGACTATCTCCAATCCGTCGCGATAGAAACCGCGGTGGCCATTCATCTCCGTGTACTGCTCTGTGTGGTCGTGTGGCGCTCCGGAATCTGCCATTGTCCGACCGAAGGAACATCCTGCGAGTGGCTGGAGTTCGGTTCCGCGAAACGATGACGGCCGTTCGACTCCGAGCAGGTCAAGCAATGTCGGTAGCACGTCGGTCACGTGCACATACTGCGAACGAATCCCGCCAGTTTCGAGATTCCCTGTTGGCCAATGCATGATTACGGGCGATTTTTGGCCACCAGCGTGAGTATTGATCTTGTAAAGCCTCCACGGAGTTGCGCTCGCCATCGCCCACCCGCGCGGGTAGTGCGGCGTTGTCCGCGGCCCTCCGATTAGATCAATGCGTGCGCTGTCGGCATCAATGTCGTCGCCTTGGAGAAGGTGTACGTAGTAGGCGCTAGTCCCAACAGCTTCGCCTTCGCGCGATGCACCGTTGTCGGACATGAACAAAATGATCGTGTTATCGAACTCGTCGAGTTCTCGCAGGGCATCGCAGAGGCGACCGAAGTTCTGATCGATGTTGTCGACCATCCCCGCGAACACCGCCATATAGCGAGCAAACAGTGCTCGTTCACTTTCACTGAGCGAATCCCACGGGACAACATCGTCGCCTGGCTCAGCATTCCGCTGTGGCAGTTCAGTCGTTGCGCTCATTAGACCTATCGCTACCTGGCGAGCGAAACGCTTCGAGCGAATATCGTCCCAACCTTGGTCGTAGAAGTCCTTGTACTTCGCGATGTCGTCGACCTTGGCGTGCAATGGAGCATGGACTGCTCCATGAGCGAAGTACATGAAGAAGGGTTTCTGCGGGTCGGCGACCTTCACTGACCGAATCATGCTGATGGCTTGGTCGGTCAGATCATCTGTCAGGTAGTAGCCGTCGGGGTAGCTGTCGCGTTCGATCGGAGTGTTATCACGCAACAACTCCGCTGGATGGTGAAGGTTCGTGAAAGGACCAAGGAATCCGTAGAAACGATCGAATCCTCGTTGGACCGGCCATGAGTGTTGTGGCGCCGCAGCATGTTCGTCGCTGTCTTTGCAAAGATGCCACTTGCCAACCATTGCAGTGGCCCAACCTTCGTCACGAAGGACCTCTGCGATAGTTGCAACATTGTTCGGAAGCTCGCTCGCATAGCCCGCGAAACCAGGATCGCTCTGCGCGACACTGCCCATGCCTGCCATGTGTGAGTTAACGCCTGTGAGTAAAGACGCGCGTGTCGGCGAACACATAGGCGTCACATGAAAGTTCGTGTACCGCAATCCGTTCGCGGCAAGCGCGTCAAGATTTGGCGTTTCGATTTCGCCACCGAAGCAGCCGAGGTCTGACCAGCCAAGATCGTCGACGAGCATGACGATCACGTTTGGGCGCCCCTTGGGACGCTTCCGCTGTTCCCAGGACGGCACCGAGCCCGCAAACGTTCGCCCGACATGAGCGGCTGAATCGGCGGTCGCTTTTGAGCCCGAGGTCATCGACCTAGAAACTATGTGCGAACATGGGAGCCATGCAGATTCTTGTCGAACACGACCCGACGCCAATTGTCCGCACGATGGCGACGACACTTCGTCGAGCGGCCACCGCACCCTCATTGAATTCGAAGCTCGCGAGGATGCGGGGTGTCGCCACAATCAAAAGCAGCACCGATCCCCAATCGGTCACGCTGACATTCGACCGAGGCACAGTCCACGTCCATCGAGGCGTCGCCGTCAATACCGATGTGGTCATCGAGTTGGACCTCGCGACGCTTAATGACCCGACGCCACCGAAACCCAAGATCACCGGGGCCGCTAGGCATCCAATGTTTGCACTCGCGCTCTCTAAGGTCCTCGACCCTCCACGGGGAACCTGGGCAGAGGCTGCGGACACCTTCTGGAATTTCGCATCATCTGGATCTGGGATGCCAACAGGGATGCGAGTGGTGAATACCGATACCGGCGATTCGCATCAGCTAGGTGACGCTGACGGCGGAGTCGAACTACACGGTTCAGCGCATTGGTTGGTCGCCGTACTCTCCGGCAACGCGATACTTGGCGAGGAAATCCTCGCTGGTCACCTCAACTTCGTTGGTGCGCTCCAGCATGTAGCCGTGCTCACCGGCAGAAGCATCGAATACACATTGAACGGTGGCTACTGATGGACATCTCAGAGGTCGATGCATGGCTCGATGCCAACGAGATCGAGTGGGTCCGAACTGAGGGCGTGACAATCGACGGCGTCATCATCGGCAAACACCTACATCGCAGCAAGTTCATTGGCGCGCTACCTAACGGAAGCGCGATCAGCGAAATTGCCTATGGCATGGATCTCGCTGGCTCACCATATTTCTCATGGTGGCCGAATTGGCGCCGCGATGCCCTCGGCGATTTCTTACAACGGCCCGACCTCTCTACTTTGCGACGACTGCGTCCTGGCGTTGCAACCGTCTTGGTCGACCACTGTGCACTCGACGGCGCGCCTCTACCAGTGTGCCCACGAGCGTTGCTGCAAAGCGTTCTTGAGCGCATCGCTGAACACGGTTACGGAGTGACCGCGGCGTTCGAAATTGAAGGAGTTCTCTACTCCGAATCGGTGGAAGTTGCGCGCAAGACTGGTTACCGAAATCTCACACCCATATCGCATCCGTCGCCGATCGGATACTCCAACTACAACAGCCATCACCAGGTCGCGTTCATGGACGCGCTATTGCCCCGGTTGGCCGACCTCGAGATAGCTGTCGAGGGCTACCACGATGAAGCAGCGCCTGGCCAGTTTGAGATCAACCTGATCCCTGCGAACGCTTTGCAAGCCGCGGACGCCGTGTTACGCGCCAAGCAGACGATGCGCGAAGTCGCCTTCGATATCGGTTGTTCGATCACCTTCATGGCAAAACCGAATGATGCCTATGGCAACGGACTGCACGTGCATCACTCGCTCAGGTCCCTCGATGATGGTTCAGCAGTGTTTCTCGATGCTGATGGCGCCATGTCCAACCTGATGCGTAACTATCTCGCTGGAATAGTTTCGACGATGCGTGCTGCAACATCGGTTATGGCCCCAACTGTCAATTCATATCGACGGTTCGTCGGATGGGCTGCTGCGCCCACGACTCCTACTTGGGGCGAAGACAACAAGTCAACTGGGGTTCGGGTCCTGACTCGCTCGCCGAACTCTACGCGAATCGAACACCGTGTAGCGAGCGGAGACGCCAACCCTTACCTGGTTCTCGCAACAGTGCTCGCTGGCGGGTTAGTAGGACTCGAACAAGAACCCGAATTGCCACCACCGTTGACAGTTGCAGGTTGGGGACTCCCACCGAGTTGGCCGCATCTACCAACGACGATCATGGACGCTGCCGATTTGCTTTCGGCTGATGATGCCCTCACGAAGCAGCTCGGTTCTGAGTTTGTCGAACATTGGACACAGAGTCGTCGCTGGGAATGGCTGATGTTCAATACGACAGGTGGCGACGCAACGTCAGCTTCGGTCACAGACTGGGAACTCAGCCGTAGCTTTGAACTCGGCTAGTCGCAGCAGTAGACAACCACGCCTGCCGGTATCCTGAAGCACAATTCCCTCTAGCGCCAAAGGCTTTCGTGAAACCACTAGTCGGTGTAACAGCGTTTCGCATTTCGGTAGTCGAAGACGACGGATTCGATTCATATCACGAGGCTGTTCCGACCGCATATCTCAAGGCCGTAGCCAAAGCAGGAGCGGTTCCTGTGCCGCTGAGCGTCCTCGATCCAGAAGACTCAGATGCCCTCAACTCGTTACTCGATCGCTTCGACGCGATCGTTATCACGGGCGGGGCCGATGTCGACCCGGCGAACTATGGCGCTGCTACCGATCCACAATGCGGCACCACGGAACCTCATCGCGATGCACACGACCTAGCAATTGCTCGTGCGTGTGTCGCCCGCAACCAACCAACTCTCGCAATCTGTCGCGGAATCCAGGTTCTCAATGTCGCCCTCGGCGGAACTCTCATTCAGCACATCGATGATCACATGCAACTATCTCTGTACAACGAAAAGGTCCACGACATCGACATTGAGCAGTCCTCGCTCCTCGCCGCATTCGTCGACGCAGAGCACTACTGGACTAACTCACTGCACCACCAGTGTCTCGCAGATCTCGGAACCGGTATCAAAGCCACTGCGCGAGCAGACGATGGCACGATCGAAGCAGTCGAGGTCGAGCACGCACCCAACGTCTTGGGCGTCCAATGGCACCCCGAGATGATTCGCTATGACCGTGGGCACCTAGAACTATTTCGGCGTACCTTCAGCCTCTAAGCGAACTAGCTCAGGACAACTTCGGCTGACTTCAGGCCGTACACGAACGGACTTGGCATTTCGACAGCCGAGTTGGGCACGACTGAGTAGTCGGGAACACGTGCCAAGAACTCCTCGAAGAAAGTCCTGATTTCTAAACGGGCAAGTGACGCTCCTAGACAAAAATGCGTGCCGAACCCGAACGCAATGTGGTTGTTCGGGTTGCGGGTGACGTCAAATCGTTCAGGTTCTTCGAAATGCGCTTCGTCTCTGTTCGCCGACGAGTACATCAACAAGACTTGTTGCCCAGCTTTGACGGTCACGCCACCGATCTCGTAATCGTCGGTCGCGACACGGCACATGTTGTGGATCGGCGTCACCCAACGAATGAACTCTTCGATAGCGATATTGATATCCGCGCCTGCCCGAAGTTTGGCAAGTTCTTCTGGGTACTCATGTAGAGCCAGCAGAGACCGAGCGATAACCGTCCGAGTCGTTTCGGCTCCCCCGTCGAGCAACAGCAAGCAGTCGGATATGACTTCGGGCAACCCAAACTCGTGTCCAGGAATCTTTGCCGCGGCCCACACCGACATGACATCGTCGGCAGGGCATTTCTGTTTCTCTTCGTAAAGTTCTGCACACGCGCCAGCGAATTCCATGGCCGCGACAATGCCATCATCGGCAAAGTAGCGAGGCCCTCCACCAAGCACAATCGTGGTCTCGGACCAGTGCTTCAGTTTTGGCCACATGTCGTCTGGAAATCCGAGCAGCAACCCGATCATCATGGCAGGAAGCGGACCAGCGAGATCTTCGACTACATCTACTTGGCCCTTGGCGCGCGCTGTTTCGATTAGATACACACAAACATCGCGAACGTGGTCGGCCCACTCCCCGACAGCCCTTGGGGTGAACCGGCGAGCAACGAGCATGCGCCTGCGATTATGAAGCGGGTCATCTAGTCCAATGATCGCAGCGTCGGCTGGAATGTTCGGGCGGTAGCCACCTTTGCTCTGGTCGGAGTTAATAAAGATGTCGTTACGCTTCTCGATCTCCACGATGTGGTCATAGCGACTCACGCCCCAGAGTTCATTCGTTGAGTCCCAGACAAGCGGTGCGTGCTCGCGCAATTTCGCGTACTTGGAATACGGGTCGTCGACATAGAAATTGCCGTCGAGTAGGTCGATGTCGCCGATGTGATTCGCAGTCATTGCACCATCTTGCCACGTTGAGACAGACGGCGACCAGTAGCTACTTCCGTGGCTTGTCGCCCGCGACTGTGGTCCGAATCATTGATCGGCGATACCCCACAAAATCGGCCATTGCTAAGTGCTGTAGGCAGCGATTGTCCCAAAATGCAATGTCGCCAAGTTGCCAGTGCCAGCGCACGGTAAACGCAGCCTGAGTCGAATGGTTCGCTAGAAAATCAAGCAAGAATTTGCTCTCGTTGTCACGCATGCGATCAATGCCTACCGTGTACTGCCGGTTCACGAACAGGCATCGGCGACCAGTCTCGGGATGGGTCCGCACCACTGGGTGGATTTGTTCGGCTAGCGCATCATCAGAAGTGGTGACGCTCATGCCTTTAAACATGTTGTGTACGCCCTGCATCTCTGGCCCATAGCCGTCGCGTGCGGAATGCACACCGTTCAACCCGGTCAACATTTCTTGCATGCCCGCAGAGAGCGTCTCGAGCGCAAGGTATTGATTGGCCCAGATGGTGTCGCCGCCGTATGGCGGAACTTGGAGTGCTTGCAATACCGACCCGAACGGTGGTTCTTCGAGAAATGAAAAATCAGAATGCCATAGCGACCCGAACGTGAATGGCTGGTGTTCGGACGCGTCACGGACGACAGCGATGACCTCTGGATGATCAGCTACCGGCTCTATGAATGGCACAGGCGAGTACGGCCCGAATCGGCGCGAGAACGCGACCTGCTGAACGGGCGTCAAGGACTGCCCACGAAAGAACACGACGTGATGTTCGAGCACTGCGCGACGAATTTCGGCTACGACAGCATCGTCGAGGTCATGTGACAGATCAACCCCGGAGACGATCGCTCCGCCTGCACCGCCGTAGCGTTCAACAACGATCTGCTCGTAGGCATTCTCAGAGTTAGAAGCTGGCACAGGGATTATGGACGTCGTCATACCGTTCGGGAGTTTACGGAGCCGATTCGGCGCGTATCACTCTTCTCACCACGCACCGCTCAAAGTAGCCTCGCACTCGACGGGCTACCACCCACAAAAAAGGACGACCCCGATGACGCTGACCGAAACTCGCCAATCCACAAGCCCCTATTTGGCAGGCAACTTTGCTCCAGTAGCGCAGGAAACAACTGCTTTCGATCTACGTGTCACAGGCACAATCCCAGAGGGTCTCAATGGTCGCTTTTTGCGCATCGGCCCGAACCCTGTGACTGCACCGGACCCGAGCACTTACCACTGGTTCACGGGTAGTGGCATGGTCCACGGGCTAAGACTCAGAGACCAAAGGGCCGAGTGGTACCGGAATCGATTCGTTGTAGATGACTCTGTAGCCACGGCGCTTGGGCGAGAGCGCACGGCAGGGCCACGCCACGGCATGGGGTCAGGTGTCGCGAACACCAACATCATTGGCCATGCCGACAGCACGTTCGCGATCGTCGAGGCAGGAGGCCTCCCTGTCCAACTCAGCTACGACCTTGAAACGCTTGCTTACACGAACTTCGACGGGACTCTCCCTGGTTCGTTCACGGCTCACCCTAAGAAGGACCCACGCACAGGCGAGCTACACGCCATCGTTTACTACTGGGAGTGGGACTACCTTCAATATGTCGTCGTCGGACGCGATGGCAAGGTTCGCAAGACAGTGAATGTGCCTGTGCCGGGCAAGCCAATGACACATGACTGCGCGATTACAGATACCCAGGTACTCGTTTTTGACATGCCAGTCACGTTCGATCTTGACATAGCGATGTCTGGCCAGGCGACTCTGCCGTACGCATGGAATCCGGACTACGGATGCCGCATCGGGTTGCTCCCACGGGACTCGACAGATGGCAATGACACTGTCTGGTGTGAAACCGAACCGTGTTACGTGTACCACCCTCTTAACGCATACGACCTCGATGATGGTCGAGTCGTCTGCGATGTCGTCAAGCACCCAAAGATGTTCGACAACGACCGTAACGGCCCCAACGAAGGCGCGCCGTCACTTTGGCGCTGGACCCTCGACCCATCGAGTGGCAAGATTCACGAGGACCTGATCGATGACCGTGGCCAAGAATTCCCGCGGCACGACGAGCGCCTCATCGGCCAGAAACACCGTTACGGTTACGGCGCGGCGTTTGGCAACGATGTGGAGCACGGTCCTGCCCTCAAGCACGACCTCGTGAACCGAACGACCGAGGCGCATGACTATGGGCCCGGACGCGTAACGCTCGAGCCGGTTTTCGTACCGCGAAACAACGACTCGGCCGAGGACGATGGCTGGATCATGAGCTACGTGTACGACGAGGCGACCGACCTGTCCGATGTCGTGATACTCCACGCCCAGGACTTCGGAGGCGAGCCAGTCGCGACAATCCATCTTCCAGCGCGTGTGCCCTTCGGATTCCACGGTAACTGGATAGCCGACTAACAAACTCGCAACCCACCGCGCTCGCAGCCTGGTAGACACCTGCCATCGGAATACTTCTCGCTCTAATTGCTGCTGTTACCTACGGCACTGCCGACTTTCTTGGCGGTCTCGCGTCGAGTCGCGCTCGGCTGATGGCCGTTGTTGTCATCACGCAGTCGAGCGGTCTCGTTCTCGTTGCGCTCGCGTCACCGTTCTTCGGAGGAACTTGGATCGGTGCCGACGTCGCAATAGCTAGCGCTGGCGGCCTTGCAGGAGTCTTCGGGTTGCTGTGCTTTTACCGCAGCCTTGCAATCGGACCGATGAGTGTCGCGGCGCCGCTGTCAGCAGTGTTGGCAGCGTTAGTCCCGGTCGTTTGTGGCGTGGCGTTAGGCGAGAGGCCAGCACTCTCAGCTTGGATCGGGATACCCCTCGCTCTGCTAGCTGTGGTGTTGTTCTCAAGAACGGAAGCCGGCAACGAAACAACTCATGCTGGGTCGAATGTGATCTTGTTGTCGACTCTCGCTGGTCTTGGTTTCGGTGGATTCTTCGTATCGCTCGACAAGGTCAGCGCCAACTCGGGGCTGCTGCCGATCGTGAGTGCCAGAGCGGCGTCGGTACTTGTCGTCTTGCTCGCTCTGATCGTTTCCAGGACACCAGCAACAGTTCCACGCAGCGTGTTGCCTACCGCGCTGTTTTGTGGCCTATTCGACACTCTCGCCAACGTGTTTGTGATGCTCGCAAATCGCCACGGCATGCTCGCGACCGTTGCAGTCATTTCATCGCTGTATCCTGCTGCGACCGTCCTGCTCGCTCAGGTAGTCCTGAAGGAAAGATTCACGAAACTGCATATCTACGCGAGCATCACGGCAATCCTCGCAGTGGCACTGATAGCTAGCGGTAGCTCCGCTGGCACCTGAACAAACCAATTGTTCTATTTGGAGTATTGATCAATGACTACCGACCACCAAGAACTTGGCGAACTCGCACGCAAGCATCTGTGGCTGCACATGGCGCCGCAGAATGGCGACACGATGACAATCATCGACAAAGGTGACGGCTGTTATGTGTGGGACACAGAAGGCAACCGCTATCTCGATGGCTTGTCAGGGCTATTCACTGTCAACGCTGGCCACGGCCGACCCGAGATCGCCAAAGCCGCGGGGGAACAAGCAACAGACCTCGGCTACTTCCCAATCTGGGGCAACGCGCACCCACCGGCAATCAAACTCGCTGCTCGCCTAGCAAAACTTGCACCGCCGAACCTGAACCGAGTGTTCTTCACCACTGGCGGTTCAGAGGCTGTTGACACGGCGTGGAAGCTTGCTCGTAATTACTTCAAGCTTGTGGGTCAACCGCAGCGAACCAAAATCGTGTCGCGGCAGCACTCATACCACGGCACTACTTTCGGCGCTCTCTCGATTACTGGGATTCCTGCTATTCGACAGCCGTTCGAGCCATTGGTTCCAGGCGCGCTGCACGCGCAGGCCGCATATCCGTATCGTTGCGCGTTCTGCGACAGCGCCTGCAACCTCCAATGTGCGAACGACATCGAGCGAGTGATCGAAGCAGAAGGCGCAGAGACAATCGCTGCAGTGATCCTCGAACCGGTGCAGAACACAGGTGGGTCACTCGTGCCACCGGAGGGCTACTTCGATCGTGTGCGCAAGATTTGCGACGACCACGGAATCTTGCTCATCTCCGACGAAGTGATCTGCGCATTCGGCCGCGTTGGTTCGTGGTTCGGCGCACAACGATTTGGCTACGAAGCTGATCTACTCACCTTCGCTAAAGGTGTCACAAGTGGCTATGCGCCTCTCGGTGGCGTGCTTATCTCTGATCGAGTTGCTAAGCCATTTCTCGACTCTGACAACACGTTCTTTCATGGACTCACGTTTGGTGGCCACCCAGTGAGTTGCGCTGTAGCACTCGCCAATCTCGACGTCATGGAACGCGAAAACTTGCCTGCGAGAGTCAAGTCATACGAGTCCGAGTTCAGAGCTGCGCTTGAAGGCTTGAAAGACATCCCGATTGTTGGCGACATCCGCGGCATCGGATACTTCTACAGCATCGAACTCGTACGCGATCGCGTCACACGTGAGCGCCTTACAGAGCAAGAATGCAAAGAGGTTCTCAAAGGGTTCGTGGGTCCACGATTGCTTGAACTTGGGCTCTTGTGTCGCGCGGACGACCGAGCAGAACCTGTCGTCGTGTTAGCTCCCCCACTTGTGGCTGGCCCAGAGCAGTTCGCTGAGATGGCGAGCGCGCTACGTGTCGCACTCACTGAGGCTGCAGCCAAGATCGGTTAGGCGTCGCTCGTCAAGCTCGCGGCGATCTCTTTGCGAAGCAACTTGCCCGCGGCATTTCTGGGCAGGCTCTCGACCCACGCGAACGAGACAGGAACCTTGTAAGGCGTTAGATATTCGCGGCAATGGGCGACGAGCATTTCGTCGTCGACCTTGTCTCCGACTATCACTGCAACTGGAACCTCACCTAGTCGTTCGTCGGGCGTGGCGACTACGGCGACATCGAACACATTCGGGTGGAGTAGCAGCACTTCCTCGACGGCATCCGGAAAAATCTTGTTGCCGCCGCGGTTGATGAGGTCGGTCTGGCGTCCTTCGATCCAGACAAATCCGTCCTCATCGAGGATCGCTATGTCGCCAGTATTTACATAGCCGTCATCGTCAGTTCGCCCGTCTAGCCCGAGCGCAATCGTCGGTGGGCGCACCAACAAACAGCCGTCGGTATCGAAGCGAATATCGACTCCAGCGTGCGGCCTACCGACGGCTCCGATCTTGGCAGGAAAATCTCTTGCGTCTGCACTAGTCCACCCGATCACTTCGCCAATTTCTGCTTGGCCATAACTGTTCAGCACGAATGTTGAAAACTTCTGTTGGAAACGTCGAGCCTGCAATGGCGATAGAGATGCCGTAATTGAACGCACGTACTTGAGCGGTGTTAGATCGGAAACTTCTGAGTCGGTGAGAGCTGCGATAGCTGCTGGCGGCAGCACCGTAGATCGAATCTGAAATCTGCGTACGAGTTCCGCGCACACGGTCGGGTCGAACTGTTCCATGATCACGAGAGGCGCCCCGGCACGTAATCCGAACAGCGTGTTATAGATGCCCGCGTTAAGAGCCATCGACACAGGTATCAAATTCGCCGAAGGTTTTCTGGTCTGTGGCGCTCGTTCGCTCGTGTCTCCTTTGAGTGGCGCGAGAACACGGTCGAGTAGTTCTAGGTAACCGGCATGAGTGTGCATGATTGGCTTCGGCTGACCGGTCGTGCCCGAAGTGAATGTGATGAGCGCTACGTCGTCGGCGTGCGTTGTCGATTGCCTGCGCTCGATGCCGCTAGCGGTCACGATCGCCGCTGGCTTTACAGCTTCGATGAACGCGCTGAGTTCGACGGGAGTCTGGCGTGGGTTCATTGGCACGAGAACACCACCAGCGAGCCAGACACCAAACATTGCGCCGAGCAAGTCCGGTCCGTTCGGCAAACCGATCGCTACTGCATCTCCTGGTGCGATTTCGAGCACCTCGGCGACACGCCGAGCGTCGGTACGAACTTCGCCAGCCGTGCGAGTTTCCGCAATCGTGTGAACAAGCGGTTCTGTATCGCCAGATGGATGCTCGAATAACAGCGAAGAGAGGTTTGTCAAAGAGGCTTCCACTGCGGGGCGCGCTTTTCTGCGAAAGCTCGTGGCCCTTCGTCTTGATCTGGGTGGCCCCACATGCCGACTAGGTGACGGGCACCAATCTTGCACGCGTCCGTCAGTCCGTGTTCAAGTGCTTCCCATAGCGCCTTCTTGGTCGCTGCCATCGCTGCTGGCGAGTTCTTCGCGATCATCTCCGCGATTTGCTGCGCGCGTTCCCGGAGTTGTTCTGGAGGATCAACGATCTCTGAGATCATTCCGAGTTGAAGTGCGCGAGTCGCGGGCATGCGCTCATGTATGCCCATGAATGCCATCCGCATGACTGCTTCGGCTGGCATCTTGCGTATCAGCCCAATTGCTTCGAGAGCAACGACTTGGCCTATCGACACGTGCGGATCGAAGAACTGTGCGTCAGATGCAGCGATCACGATGTCCGCATCGGCAATCCAATGGAACCCGCCTCCAGCGCAAAGGCCATTCACAGCCGTGATGACAGGTTTAGAGACTTTCTGATGCCAAGCCGTGAAATGCAGATCAAAGTCCTCTAGTGACTCTCTGTATCGCTCCATACCGATGCCGTCGTTCGCTACTTCGGACACATCGGCTCCAGTTTGGAACGAGCGACCGTTGCCAGTGTGCACGATGACACGAACCGCAGAGTCGGCTTCGAGTTCTAGCCATGCATCAGCGAACTCGTCGCGCATCGCATTGTTCATGGCGTTCAAGCGTTCTGGTCTGTTGTTGATCAGCCATCCGACGGGACCGTGTCGTTCTACAACAAGATGTTCATATTTGTTCATCAACGCGGGATCTCCTGCCAGGGCGCTTGCGCCCAAATATCTGGTTCGCGCGCTAGTCCTAGCACCCGCTCTCCAATCGCGTTCTTATTGATCTCGCTGGTCCCGCCTTCGATCGTGTTAGCACGGCTACGCAGCATGGCTCTGACTTCGAGCGGGAGGCCTTTCGCATATCGGTCGGCTTCTGCCATCCGTGCGCGTTCAGGTTCAAGCCAAGCGACTGCGTCCATGCCAAGAGAGTCGACAATGTGCATCTGAGTCAGTTGGTTGAGAGAACCTTGATCGACTTTTCCTAGCGATGCGGCGCCAGAAGCATCGATAGGTCCGGTTTTGTCTGCGCGTAGCCGTTGGTTGGTCCAGTGTCTGACGCTCTCTTGGGAGTAGAGCGCCACAAGTTTCTGACGTGTCAGCTTGTCTGTGATCGGACCACGATTGCGACATCGCGTGATGAACTCGTCGATGCCACGACCACCTATCCGATCGACGCCACCAGAGCTACTACCCGACACCATCTGTCGTTCTCCAGCTAGGGACGAAGCTGCAACGCGCCAACCGTCGCCCTCTGCGCCTATGCGCTGTGAATCTGGAACATGAACTGAGTCCAAGAAAACTTCATTGAAGTCGACCTCGCCGCCCATGTGACGTAACGGCCGAACTTCCACACCTGAACTATTCAGATCAACGATGAAGTACGTGAGCCCGGACCTCTTGGCTACGGTCGGATCGGTACGAGCAAGACATATTGCGAACTCTGAGATGTGCGCCCATGTGGTCCAGACCTTCTGACCGTCAAGCACCCATGTGTCACCGTCACGAACTGCGCGAGTAGCTAGCGAAGCGAGGTCGGAGCCAGCACCAGGTTCTGACAAGAGTTGACACCAGCGTTCCTCATTGCGAACGATCGGACCCAAATAACGCGATCGTTGCGCCTCGGTGCCATGCGCGAACAACGCTGGCGCAACAGAGTTCAGCCCCAACGGGTTGAGACGACCGAGGTTGTAAGGCCTTAGTGCATCATCAATAACACGGGCCACCGCATTAGTCACACCAAGTCCGCAGTAAGCGGTCGGCCACGTAGGTACAGCGAGACCGCTAGTAGCAAACTCGGGATACCAGGCTTCGTAATCCTGCCGAGACCGGACTCTGCGGATCTCATCTAGTCCGCGTGTAGCTGCCGCCCTCCAGGACTCTGGAACATGGATTTCGACCCACGCCGCTACAACGACCCGAACTTCTTCGACCGTAGAGGCGGAATCGATCTGAATTCTTCGTTCCATGTGCTCGCGTTCTCGACGGATACTTCTGAGCCGCTTGGCCTCGCTGGATTGTATAAGTTGCCTTGGTGCCCGATGCGAGTGCTTGCTGGAGCGAGCGTGGCTGAAAAAATCACAGATGTCGGTATCGCAGTGCTTCGCGCCCGGATCGGCATTGCACGTCCCCACACTCGTCCGCCGCACTATTTCGCCCCGAACGAGGACACGTTTCGCAACGTCGCTAACGCATACGGCGACGACAACCCTCTCTGGTGCGATCCGCAATATGCGGCCACTACACGGTGGCAGGGTCTGATTGCACCACCCCACCTAGTCGGCGGCGATTCGCTCATCGGGGAGGACGAAGTCGCCGAACTCACGGGCACTATCGCCGAAATAATGCGTGGCGATCCCTTGCGTGGCGTGCATGCCTTTTATTCGGGCTCGTTTCGCGAGTGGTGGAATCCGCTGCGCGATGGAGCGAGGGTCAACCGGCGTAGCGCTCTTGTCGGAGTGCACGACAAAGCAAGTCAGTTCGCGAACAGAGCAGTGCATGAATGGACTGCCGAAGTATTCGCCGAACGCAATGGCCCCGTACTCGGAGCCCAGTATCGCCTAATGATTCGCGCCGACCGCGATGAGGCAACGAAGAACAGCAAGAACGAGTCCATAGATATACGTCCGTACCCAGACGACGACATCGCTGCTATCGATGCTTTGCTCGCTAGTGAAGTCGAAAAACGCCGCGGCTCGAATCCCCGTTACTTCGAGGATGTGTCCGAAGGCGACGAACTAGGCCCTCTAGTAAAAGGTCCACTTCGTGTCACGGACATGATCTGTTGGCATGTCGGTATGGGCATGGGGCTATATGGTGTCGCTCCCCTGCGCCTCGGCTACGACCAACGCGAAGCCATGCCCCGTTTCTCTCGACCCGATGCGCTCAACATCCCTGATGTTCAGCAACGAGTGCATTGGGACCCCGAATGGGCGAGGAGCGCTGGCAATCCAACGAGTTACGACTACGGCCGTATGCGTGAAACGTGGCTGATTCACTTGTGCACAGACTGGATGGGCGATGATGCCTGGCTATGGAAACTCGACTGCGAGTTCCGCAAGTTCAATTACGTAGGCGACACCCATTGGATGCGCGGCCGAGTAGCCCGCAAGTACATGGCTGAGGGAGACCGGCCAGCAGTAGACCTCGAAATCTGGGGCGAGAACCAGCGAGGCGAAACCACTACCCCAGGTCACGCCACAATCGTGTTGCCGTCTCGGAAGGGTGGAGCAGTACGCCTGCCAGAGCCACCAGGTAGCGCGCAGACTTGCCAAGAAACGCTTGATGCGCTAGTCGCGAGGTTCTCCGCGACCAAGAACAGCGCTTAGCGAAGAAAAATTGGAGCGGACGACGGGATTCGAACCTTCTCTTAGGCCAAACATCCACCAAGTCGACGCGACAGCGACCGTGCGGGAACCCAGCGTGAATAGACGAAAAATTGGAGCGGACGACGGGATTCGAACCCGCGA
>SXGU01541302.1_pt1 | contig 33125 bp, 25 predicted proteins | sample 3174531 | NCBI WGS metagenome assembly SXGU01 (sample SAMN11356863, study PRJNA531348) | freshwater metagenome | isolation source: freshwater sample F1-140 | place: China: Fuxian Lake, Yuxi | collected 2017-12-25 | reverse complement strand
ATTGCCGCCGGTCACGCCGAAGAACAGTTTGGGACGACCCAGCTTGCCGAAGTCTTTGGCGCTGGTCCAATCCGGTTGGGAGATGATGCCGACCCTGAATCCTTGCGCCTCAAGCAACCTTCCAATCAACGCCATGCCGAAGCTGGGATGATCGATATAGGCATCGCCGGTCACCAGAATAACATCGCAGGCATCCCAGCCGAGTTCGTCCATTTCAGCCCGGCTCATCGGCAAGACTGGCGCAATGCCAAAGCGTTGCGCCCAATATAAGCGGTAGCTAAACAGGTTAGGTTCGGTTTGTAAGGCAGTAGACATTATTTTTGTATGGTGTTGTTGATGATGCTGGAATTGTGTTTGGCGATGTCTCTTAAATAAGAGATAAACTCAATCTGGTAAAGCTGTTCGAGAATAATGGCTCGGGTTCTTAGGTCTTTCATGGAATGCAGCGGCGCTTCCTCATTAAAGGCCAGACCGATAATATTGCCCCGGCCTTGAACCGGCAGAAACAAAATTCTCCAATCGAACGTGCGGCCCAGCCATAAGGCGACCATTTTGAACAGGGAGTTGTCGACCCCGCCCCAAAGATTGATCACCAACATGCCGTCTTTTTTCAGTAAGGCTTTACAAGCATCGAAAAACGCATGGTTGCAGATGGATGGCGCCATGCCTTCATGATCGAACGCATCGATAAACATCAGGCTGTATTGCTCGCTTTGGCTTTCTGTGCGTTGACGCACATATTTAGCGCCGTCATCGATAATCACTTTCAGGCGCGGATCGAGCGGCAGACCGAAATGACTGCGCGCGATTTTAACCACGCTTTCCCGGTATTCGACGACTTTTAAGCGGCATTCCGGAAAATGGTGCAGCAAATGTTTGGTTAATGAGCCGCCGCCCAAGCCGATAATCAAGGCTTTGTCGTCAAGCGTGGGTTTAAACAGCAGCCAGCTAGTCATGGCCCGTACATAATTCAGGTACAGCTTATCCGGCTCGGCCAACAGCATGCTGCTCTGCCGCGGAAATGAGCCAAAGTGCAGCGACCTGACGCCATCCTGCTCGACAACTTCTAAAATACCGTCATCATCGTGGCTTTCGTAGATAAGCCGACCTTCATATTTATACATAAAAAACGCTAAGTTTTAAAAGATTAGGCGGCATTATACCGGAGAATAAGCATTAACTTATGCGCGATGATAAGGCCGCTGCCGGAGCATCCTCAAACATAGACTTGCTGCGGCCACTTTTACGGACTTCACCAAACCTAAGCGGCCGACCTCAATCTCCTGCTGCGAAAAGCCCATGTCCGCTAGGGCTCGCGCAATGCCGGGCGCAGCCGTCCCCCCACTGCCATTAAGTTAAGAAAAAAGCTCCGGGTGATGAGAATAAAAATAAGGAAAAAAGCCTTATTTGATCCCCTCATCCTAACCTTCTCCCGGAGGGAGAAGGGACTGTCCATCCTTAACTTAATGGCAGTGAGCCACCCCCCACCCAATCGAACGTTTTATTGCTCAAAATCACTTTCAGCCACTTGATAAATAAAGCATCGTCCCCACATAACCGATGCGGTCAAATAATCGTTTTTAACTTTTTTTATTAATTAAAAATCTTAATTTTTAGGAGACAGAAAATGGCTATTATACGTTATGAACCTTGGGGTCTACTGAACCAACTGCAAAAAGAACTGGCGCTTTCGCGCGACGATAAAGCAGGCGAGGGTTCGATTGCCACCGCCGAATGGGCGCCTGCGGTGGATATAAAAGAAGAAGCCGATAAATTCGTTATTCATGCCGATATTCCCGGCGTTAAACCGGAAGACATTGAAATCAGCATGGAAGCCGGAGTATTGACGGTCAAAGGCGAAAAAGAAACCGAATCCAAAACCGAAAAAGAAGGCTATAAACGCGTCGAAAGAACAACAGGTTCTTTTTATCGCCGTTTCAGCCTACCCGACTCCGCCGATGGCGATGCCATTAATGCCAAATGCAAACTCGGCGTTCTGGAAATCGTCATTCCCAAACGGGAAGCCATTAAACCGAAACGCATCAATGTAGCGTCAGAGGAATAATTACACGCATCCTTACGGTCATTGGTTCGGGTTTTGTCTTCATAGAACACGCTCAATGGCAGTAAGGGATTGTGAAAGTATGATCAAATCCGTTTAAAACCTATTCACCACGAAGGCGCGAAGTTTTCAATACATTGACTTTAAAAAGTTATTTTTCCTTCGTGGTGAATGCTTTTATTCTAAAACGAATACCTTCACAGTCTTCCTTCAAGACCCAAGAAACAAGGCATAAGGAGAATAGATGCAAAAAACGACTCTTGCCAAATATTTAAGGCGCTTATTATTGCTTCTAGCCATTCTCCTTATTCATTACCTTGTCATATTTATACCGATCTCGGAATTATTTTTACTTTATATTATTTTCTTCAAGCCGAAATGGTTCGAGGATTTTTAAACGTGAAAAATTGGCGGCAATCGGGCAAAACCTGTTATGTTGATTGAATGTGTCGAAACCGCCCGCCCCTTAATCCCATGCTGTTAATTTAGATGCTCGTTGAGCTTGACCTAACTGAGACCACAATACTAACAAGGTGAGCAAATAAAACAGCAACATCCACCGGCCTGGATTGCCTGGGTCAATTCAATTGCAAGCGGACGGATCATTCAACATGGAATATAAAGATTATTACAAAATCATGGGCTTATCCAGAAACGCCAATGAGGACGAAATCAAGCGCGCCTATCGTAAACTGGCGCGTAAATACCATCCCGATGTCAGCAAGGAAAAAAATGCCGAGGCCAAATTCAAGGAATTGGGCGAAGCTTACGAAGTGCTCAAAGATCCTCAAAAAAGAGCGGCTTACGATAGACTGGGCAATAATTGGAAAGCCGGTGAGGAGTTCAGACCGCCGCCTAAGTGGGATGAAGGCTTCGAGTTCAAGGGCGGCGATTTTACCGGCGGCGATGCCGGCGTGTTTAGCGATTTTTTTGAGCAATTGTTCGGTCGCGCCGGATTCCACCCAAGCGGCGGCGGACCGGGCGGTTCCCATGCGCGGGGACAAGACAGCCACGCGAAAATTTATATTAACCTGGAAGACAGCATCCAAGGCGCTACCCGCACTATTTCTTTGAGTACGCCGGAAACGGACGCGCAAGGCTATGTGCAGGTTAAAAGCAGAAGCCTGAATATCAAAATCCCCAAAGGCATAAAACCCGGACAGCATATTCGCTTGGCGGGCCAAGGCTCAGCCGGTTCCGGCGGCGGCAAAGCCGGCGATTTACTGCTGGAAATCGCCTTTAACAAGCACCCGCTGTATCGGGTTTCCGATACCGATATTTATTTGGATTTACCGGTCACACCCTGGGAGGCCGCTTTAGGCGCTAAAGTCAAAGTGCCCACGCCGGACGGCAGCATTGAGCTGAAAATACCGCCTAATTCCCGGCAAGGCAGCAAATTGCGTTTAAAGGGTCGAGGCTTGCCGGGACAAACGCCGGGAGATTTTTTCGTGATATTGCAAATAGCCCTGCCCCCTGCCGACACCGAGCGCGCTAAAGCCATTTACCGAACCATGCAGCAGGAACTTGATTTTAACCCACGCCTACCGCTAGGGGGATAGTATCGATGAAATCACATGAATTATTGCCGGTGCATACCGGAACCGTCATCGAAGACGACAACCTAACCTTGGAGCAACTGTGCCAAGCTTGCGGCGTCCATGCGGATTGGGTTATCAGCCTGGTTGAAGAAAGCATCATCGAACCGCAAGGGACTGAAATACGGATGTGGCGTTTTTCCGGAGCCAGTCTGGTGCGGGTACGGTCTGCGCTAAGATTGCAACGCGATTTGGGCGTTAACTTGGCCGGCATTGCATTGGCGCTGGACTTACTGGAAGAACTTGAAGAACTGCGCAGCCAACTGGAAGCAAGGCGCCATAGCTGACTTTGCCGATGATACGGGATCTACTTCGGCATTGTTCCGCTACGCGCCATCCATGGCGTTAAGAAGAATAATCTACACATGTTGATTGAAAGAAGTCACACAACCTCCCCCTTGTTGGGCAAGTAGGGTCCTGTCACGCACCTTTTTCTTTATCCGTAATGACCGTATAAACGACATAAACCACAAAGACAACGGTTAGAATATAAATGATTGTTGACATATCTGTTTACCACCTAAAAATGAATTGTTAATTAGTTTGCCTAGAGAGCGACATTTTAACGGCGCTTTATTGAGAATATACCAAAAGTACTCCCGACGCTATACTGCATTCCTAAGCCGGAGTTTGGGGATGAACCGAGCTTTACCGCTTGAGTCGTATTTGTCTAACTACGAGTAAATGACCTTATGCCTAGCGATAACCGCCTGAAAATCATTCTGGCGATCATTGTTGCCGCGCTTATCGCGGCCTTCAGCATCGACCCCATTGCCCAGGATCCGGCTTATCATCACTTCGCCGATCAGCGCCGCCTGTTCAACATCGACCACTTTTTTAATGTGCTGTCCAATTTACCGTTTGTCATTATCGGCATCATGGGCATGCGATTGGTCGCGTCAGATCGGGCAAGCGGAGGACTGGCCGAATTGCGGACTATATACTTGGCGTTTTTTGTCGGCGTGTTTTTAACCGGCTTCGGCTCTGCGTATTACCACCACCAACCCGACAACAAAACTCTGCTTTGGGATCGTTTGCCGATGACCATAGCCTTCATGGCCTTATTCAGCGCGATTATCGGCGAATATATTTCGGCCCGACCTGCCAGGGCACTCTTTGTCCCCTTGTTGATAACGGGCATAACTTCGGTGATTTACTGGCAGGTGACCGAATTGAACGGTCACGGTGACTTGCGCCCTTACGCGCTGGTGCAGTTTTTACCGATTGTGCTGATACCGCTGATGCTGTGCTTGTTTACATCGAAGCTGAATAACGACAAGTACATTTGGGGCGTCATCGGTGCTTATGCCGCATCGAAACTGATGGAATTGTTCGATGCCCCGCTTTACAGCATGATAGGTTTGATTAGCGGACATTCGCTAAAACATTTAGCGGCCGCGTTCGGGGCATTGATTTTTTATCGGTCATTGCGGCGGCGTTAATCTCAGGCCGACTCTTTCATATTTCCCGCATGCAAGCCGCATTCTTTTTTCGCTTCCGACTCCCACCACCAGCGCCCCGCTCTTTCCGGCTGATTCGGCAGCACCGCACGAGTGCAAGGCTCGCAGCCTATGCTGATAAAGCCCTTTTCGTGCAATTCGTTATAAGGCACCTGATAAGCTTCAATATAGTCCCACACTTGCGCCGAACTCCAGTTAAGCAAGGGATTAAATTTAACCAGCTGACGCTCCGCGCCGGAAAACGTCGTATCTATCTGCACTTCAGGAATCGCTTGCCGGGTATCCAGGCTTTGATCTTTGCGCTGTCCGGTAATCCAGGCGTCCAAATGAACCAGTTTGCGTTTTAACGGCTCAACCTTACGAATACTGCAACATTCCAGATGGCCGTCTTCATAAAAGCTGAACAGGCCTTTGCTTTTAACAAAGTTGTCCAGCACGTCCCGGTCCGGCGTCAATACGTCAATCTCGATCTGATAATGTTTTCTAACTTTTTCTATAAAGCGATACGTTTCAGGATGCAAGCGCCCGGTATCCAAGGTAAAAACCCGGATGTCCTTTCTGATCGACAAGGCCATATCGATCAGCACCACGTCTTCCGCGCCGCTAAAAGAAATAGCGATATTATCGAACAGTTCCAGCGCTTTTCTCAAAATGATGCGCGGATTTTTATGATCCAGTTCGGTTTGTAGTTGTTCTATATCAAAGGTCGTCATGATGTGTTTTTCCTTGTTGTTATACCGGTTTTATAACCCGGCCTGCACGCTCATTCAATTAAGCTTGCGAAAAATACTGCTTCAAGTAATCGTCAAAAGGCATTTGCTTGTTGCGCTCGATTTCTTCCTGTTTGGCATGGGATAGTGCAGCCATTTCATTAAACTGCCGGGTTTTAGCCTCATCCAATTTATTGCGCTTAAAATACTGTTCGTGCTCGGCCGAAATAGTTAAGGCGAAACGGGAAAACGGCTGCCGAAGTTGTGTCATTTGCTCCAGTATTCGCGCCGATGCGGTCAAATCGGGGTTTTCAACCAACAAGCGCTGTTTTTCCAAAGCCGAACTGTAACGGTTTTCCGCACAACTCTGGTCGAGAATCGCACACACCGGCTGCATAGCATCGAGAATTTCAGCGGCCCAATCGTGCAATAGAATTTTTTGATTATTTTTATTAAGCGCCAAGCCCGGTTTTCGGCCAAAGTTGGCGACAGCCAATTGATTGTCGTTGTTAATCTGTTGTTCCTGATCCGAGGTTTTCGGACTGTCCTGCAACAAGCAGGTTAGCAACAGCGCTTCAATAAAACGGGCTTTATCCTCATCGATACCGATAGGCGTAAACAAATCCAGGTCCAAAGAACGCATTTCTATGTAACGGACGCCGCGAAGTTTAAGCGCCAAGGTCGGTTTTTCGCCGGATCGGGCGATTTGTTTGGGCCGGATAGTGCTGTAGAACTCGTTTTCAATTTGCAAAATATTGCTGTTCAATTGCCGGTATTCGCCGTCAACCAAAGTGCCGATTTTTTCGTACTCCGGATAAGGCGTGCTGATAGCCGCGCTCAAGCTGCTGACATAGCCGTCTAAAGAGTTGTAATCGATTTTCAGCCTCGCTTGATTTTTGCTCTTGTAGCCGATGTCGCTCATGCGCAAAGAAGTCGCATAAGGATGATAAAGCGTACCGTTGTCGAGTTCTGAAAACTGCGCCATTAATTCGGGACGGCTGCTGAAAAAGTTTTTGCAGATGGCCGGCGATGCGCCGAACAAATATAAAATCAGCCAGCCCATGCGTTGAAAATTTCGGATTAAGCCAAAATAAGCATCGGCAATGAAATCATCTTGACTCAGTTGACTGTTTTTTTCCCGGTGCAAAACCGGCCACAGCGCTTCCGGCACCGAATAATTAAAATGAATGCCGGCAATGGATTGCATGGTTCTGCCGTAACGATGCCACAAGCCGTGCCGGTAAACATGCTTCATCCGGCCGATGTTGGACGAGCCGTATTCGGCAATTGGAATGCTGTGGTCGCCGTCAATGCCGCAAGGCATGCTTGCGCCCAGCAACATCTCATTATCCAAATGCTGATAAACAAAGCGGTGTATGTCATGCAAATAATCCAGCGCGTCTTTGACATCGGCAAACGGCGGAGTAATCAATTCGGTCAGGGCTTCGGAGTAATCCGTCGTGATATAAGGATGCGTCAGTGCGGCGCCTAAGGCTTTGGGATGCGGAGTTTGGGCGATAAATCCGTCTCTGGCTATACGCAGGCTTTCTTTTTCTATCCCTTTAAGTCCCCCGCAAAGCAGTTGTTGGTGGCCGTTTGCAGTGAGGTGATCCAAACGTGTTAAAAGCGCGCTATTCAAGTTAGTCATAAAATGGGGTACGTCCCTATAGTCCTTGTATGCAAGCCATTATAAAGGGTTTGACCGATTGAAGAAATATTATCGCGGATATGGAAATGAACACGAAAGCTTTCTATGCCGATACCGGAACGCCGAGACGCGAAGTTTTGATCATCAATAATAAGCGACAGCTATGCGGATAAAACCGGCTCTGAACCCTTAGCAGCAGTGATGAGCTGCGTTTTTTTAAGGTTACATATGTCGATTGACTCATGTTATATTCGACATCAGCTGAAAAACCGCCTGATGAATAGGAGATTGTATGGATGGGTTTCGGAACCTTAAACTGTGGCATCGTTTTACATTGCTGATCGGGCTGTTTGCATTAGGCTTCATCGTCTATGGTGTGTGGTCCTTCAAAACGCTGAATGAGATTATGGTCAACGGCCCGATTTATCAGCGCATCGTTCAGGGCAAAGACCTGATCGCGGATATTTTGCCGCCGCCGGAATATATCATTGAATCCTATCTTGTTACCCTGCAATTGTCCGAAGCCGACAACAGTAGCGAGCAGGATCGTTTGATAGAACGGCTCAAGAAATTAAAAGGGGAATATGATGAGCGGCACAGGTTCTGGCTCAAGGAGGAGCTAAGCAAGGATTTATCCGAACTTTTCCTCCAGCAGGCACATCCCCAGGCTGTTGATTTTTATAACATTGCCTTCAACGAATATATCCCCGCCGTAAAAAAACCGGACAAAAACGCGGCGACGCAAGCGATGGCCCGGATGAAACCGGCTTACGAAATGCATCGCTCGGCTATTGATAAAGTGGTGGAGCTTGTCGGCAAACGCAACCAGGCCGACGAGGCCGACGCGAAGGCGCGTATTAAATCCGCCGGCCATCTGTTGCTGACAATCTTGATCGTTTCCTTAGGCGCCGCCGTAGCGGTTGCGACGACGATTCTGCGCGGATTGCTTGCCCGTCTCGGCGGCGAACCGGAATACGCGGTGAAAATCGCCCACGACATCGCGGCCTGCAATCTCAACATCAACATTGAAACCCGCCCCGGCGACGAGTCCAGCCTCCTTGCCTCGATGAAAGCCATGCAAGGCAGTCTTGCCTTGATTATCGGCAATGTCAACAGCAGCGTGTTCAAGTTGGAACAGGCCGCCGCCCAGCTTACTCAGACCTCGGAGCTGGCAGGAAACAACGACCTTCATCAGCAGAATGTGAGTCATTCGATGGCTGCCGCCGTAGAGGAAATGTCCGCCACGGTGGTCGAAATTACTGCGACGATGGAAGAACTGTCAGCCTCCTCGACCCAAATTGCCGACCATTCCACGTCGGTGGTGGAGATCGCCAACCAGACTTTGGACAACAGCAAAAAAGGCTCCGATTCGATGCAGCAATTGCTGACCAGAATGGGCGATATTCGCAGCGGCAATCAAAACAGCCTGAAGGAAATCGTCGAGCTTGGAGCCCGCTCGAAAGAAATCAGTAAAGTCATGGAAATCATCAACACCATCGCCGACCAAACCAAACTGATTGCCTTCAATGCCGCACTCGAAGCCGCCAGCGCGGGCGAGTCGGGCCGCCGTTTTGGCGTAGTGGCGGCGGAAATTCGCCGGCTTGCCGATAGCGTGACCGATTCCACCAACGAAATTGAAAATAAGATTCAAGAGATTCAAAGCTCCATCAGCCGCTTGGTGGTTACCTCGGAAAAAGGAACCAGCACCATAGACGCAGGCATGGCCGCCAGTGCCGATACCGCGCACTATCTTGATGATTTGGTCGATGCCGCCGGCCAGACCAGCAGCGCGGCCCAGCAAATATCGCTGTCCACGCAACAGCAGAAGACCGCCAGCAGCCAAGTGGTATCGGCGTTGCGCGAAATCGTCACGGCCAGCACCCATACTGCGCAATCCATTCGTAGTATTACCGAGATCGGCAACGAAATGAATCTGATATCGCACGAGTTGAGCGAACTGGTGCGTCAATTCAAACTAGCGGGTGCTTGAGCCTTCTCAATATGACCATTAAACAAATATCGAAGTTAGTGAGTGTCGTGCTTGCTGTCGTTATTATCAGTTTTATGCTTGCGGTCAGTTGGTCCTTGAGCCACCTCAATCAAGCTTTTGCATCGGTAGAATTTTTCGGACAGCAAAAGGACAAAATTTTCACTCAAGTCAGTCAACCGATTTTAAGTTATTTGCTGACAGGTGAAGTTACTATATTGGGCGAAGTCGGGCTGGCCGTTAACCAAATAAAAACCGAGGTTGAAGGTCGCGCCCATTTATCCGCTTCATTGCAAGCGCCGTTTATTAGACTTCTCGATCAATTGCAACAAACCACTTTAGTCAAGTTGACCGCCGCCGGAAAGCTTGCCGATCCGCAAGTACTGCTGATAAATAACGAGAAACAGTTGTCTCAGCACCTACAAAAACTGTTGTCGTACGTTAATGAAGCAAAAGACGCGGCGCTGCCGAAAAGACAGCGTTATTTGAAGTTAGTGAGCGATGCTCAAGCCGCACTGATAAATCTGGCAAGAGCACGGCAGCATTTTTTTACCTCTCATCAACAAGTATCGTCCGATAATATTAACCGGCCCTTGCAAGAACTGATTGCTTTAGCCGGCGAATTAAACAAATTGCCTTTGCTCGGTGTGATGAAACAACAATCGGCAAGCGATGAGGTTCTGAGTTTCGCCGGCAAAACGGAATCGAAACCGCCCGAGGACAAGGCAATTGAGCCGATCAGGGAAATCCCGTCATTGTTGCAACACTATAGCAAGGATATGGAAGTGGCTCTGCAAGTCGCTCAGGCTAAAGTGGCGGGTCAGCAAGAGATCAACCGGCAAATCGGCACGCTTCAACAGCAGCTGCTGACGCTGGAAGTCGAGTTCACCAATGATTACCTGCGTTATGAGCATTTAACGCTGACTATCATAGCGGCATGTGCATTGTTAATCATTTCCGCGGTACTGTTCTGCCTTTTCGGAGGGACCCGTATTTTGCGCAGAATTCTCGGCGGCGAACCCGAATATGCGGTCAAAATTGCCCATGCCATCGCGGACTATAACCTCAACATCAACATTAAAACCCGCCCCGGCGATGAAGCCAGCCTTCTTGCCGCAATGAAAACCATGCAAGCCAGCCTTGCCCTGATTATCGGTAACGTCAACGACAGTGTGTACAAGCTGGAGCGGGCGGCCGCCAAGCTTACCGATACCACGGGCTTAGTCGGGGAAAATAGCGCTTATCGGGAAAGCATGAGTCATTCGATGACTGCCGTAGTGGAGGACATGTCCGCCACCGTAGTCGAAATCACCTCCACTATGGAAGAGCTGTCGGCCTCCTCGACCCAAATTGCCGACCATTCCACATCGGTGGTGGAGATCGCCAACCAGACTTTGGACAACAGCAAAAAGGGTTTCGATTCGATGCAGCAACTGCTGACGAAAATGGCCGATATTCGCAGCGGCAACCAAAACAGCCTGAAGGAAATCGTCGAGCTTGGCGCCAAATCGAAAGAAATCAGTAAAGTCATGGAAATCATCAACGCCATCGCCGACCAGACCAAGCTGATCGCCTTCAATGCCGCACTCGAAGCCGCCGGCGCGGGCGAGTCGGGCCGCCGTTTCGGCGTAGTGGCGGCGGAAATTCGCCGGCTTGCCGACAGCGTGACCGATTCCACCAACGAAATCGAACATAAAATTCAAGAGATTCAGGGGGCTATCAGCCGCTTGGTAATTACCTCCGAAAAGGGAACAGGTACCATAGATGCGGGCATGGCCGCCAGCGCCGATACCGCGCACTATCTTGATGACTTGGTCGACGCCGCCAGCCAAACCAGCAGCGCGGCCCAGCAAATATCGCTGTCCACGCAACAGCAGAAGACCGCCGGCAGCCAAGTGGTAGCGGCGTTGCGCGAAATCGTCACGGCCAGCGCCCATACCGCGCAATCCATCCGCAGCATCACCGAGATCGGCAATGAAATGAATGAGATGTCGCACCAGTTAAGCGAACTGGTGCATCAGTTCAAGCTGGCCGACACGCCTGCTTCGGCCAACCGGAACCCGGTCAGTTAGCGCATATGGCGAAAATAAGAGTCGTATTGGCCGATGACAGCAGCTTTGCCCGCGGTCTACTGCGCAGTTTACTGGAAAACGACGGCGGCATTGAAGTGGTCGGCGAAGCAAAGAATGGCGCGGAGGCCGTGCGCCTCGCCGTCGAACTCAAGCCCGACCTGATAACCATGGACCTGGAAATGCCGGTAATGGGTGGAATGGCCGCCATCGCCGAAATCATGGCAACCCGTGCCGTGCCCATTTTAGTGGTCAGCAGTATGGCGGATGCGCAACAGGCCTGCGCCGCGGTGGCTCACGGGGCGCTGGAAGCGATCAATAAACCGGAGCTTGATCCGGCGGTCGGGGCAGCCTTCATCGCCAAGGTAAAAATGCTGGCCACTATTCGAGTCATTACCCATATCCGTTCCCGATTTTCCGAAAAACCGCAGGCTACGCCCTCCCCTTCTCTTTCAGCGGCTATGCCGCGCTCAAACAACGATAATCTGTCCCGTGTTTTTGCGATTGCCGCGTCGACCGGTGGCCCACAGGCTTTAGCGACGATATTAGGGCAATTGCCCGCAAATTTTCCGTGTCCCCTGCTGATTTCGCAACATATTGCGGACGGCTTCGCGCCGGGCATGGCCGAATGGTTGGCGAGTATCTGCAAATTGCCGGTGCGTCTCGCCCGGGAAGGCGAACAGCTGATGCCGGGCTGCGTTTACGTTTCGCCCTCGGAGACCAATCTGGCGGTAACGCGCTCGCACCGCCTTACCTTGACGCAACGCCTGTCCGGGGAAATTCACCACCCCACCTGCGACGTGCTGCTGGCGTCGGTTGCCGCAGTCTACGGCCGCCAGGGCGTCGGCATCAGTCTGACCGGCAGGGGCAGCGACGGCGCGATGGGGATCGCAAAAATCCGTCATGCCGGCGGCGCTACGCTGGCGCAAGACGAAGCCAGTTCGGTCATCTTCGGCATGAACAAAATTGCCATTGAGCGCGGCGCCGTGCAGCAAGTATTGCCCGCGGATGAAATTCCGCAAGCCATGTGCCGCCTCGCCGGTCAGGTAGAATAAGATGAGCACCCTGCATCTCGCCGCGTTCAAAGAGCTGATCAAACAGCGTTGCGGATTAAGCTTTGAGGGGATTAGCGAAGCGCCGCTGGTGTCGGGCTTGCAAAAGCGTATCGCCGTAACCGGCGCGCAAAGCGCATCGGCGTATTACACCGCGCTATTGGCCGACGAGCACGAGTTTAACGAGCTGGCGGGACTGCTGACCATCAACGAAACCTATTTTTATCGCGAGCCCGAACAATTGCAACTGCTGGTGGAATGCTTGGTCCCGCGCCTCCTCTCGCGCAAACAGCATGACTCTCCGCTGCGTATCCTCTGCGCCGGTTGTTCCAGCGGAGAAGAGCCCTATTCGATTGCGATTGCGCTACGCGAAAAATACGGCGATAGCGCGACGCGCCTGTTTACGCTCACCGGCGGCGATATCGACAAAGGCGCACTGGCAAAAGCGCGCATAGGGCGCTATGCGGAGTTTTCATTCCGCAGTCTGGCGCCGGAATTGCGCGCGCGTTATTTCAAGCGCTATGACCAATGGAATTGGAGCCTCAATGACGAAGTCCGTGCTCAAGTGCGGTTTCATCACCTCAATTTACTGGACGCGCGCTATGCCCATGAATTGCAAAATTTCGACATCATTTTCTTTCGCAATGTCTCGATCTACTTCGATAGGCCGACGCGCCGCATCATTCAGCAGCATCTGGCAACGCTGTTAAATGACGACGGCTATTTGATTATCGGCGCCGCCGAAACCTTGGCCAATGATTTCGGCGTACTCAGTCTGGTCAAAGAACGCGGATTGTTTTATTTTGCCAAGCAAGCTCAAGAGCCCTCTATGGCGGCGTTGAAACCGCCCGCGCGCCCTCTCGCGATGACGGCCGGAAAACCGGCGCCCGCTGCCGGCCCACTCCATGCTGAGCGCCCACCAGCACCGCCATATCAACATAGGCCGCCGACGCTCAGCACAGACGATGCTTTACGGCTGATCCTCGAAAAGCAGTACGACGAAGCCTTGGCTATCCTCGCCTTGTTGCTTAAACAACAGCCCGGCACAAGCGCCGCATTATTGCTCAAGGCGCACATCCAGCTGCATCGTAAAGACTATGCCGCCGCCGAGGAAAATGCTCAACTGGCGCTAACGATCGAACCTTGGTCAACCGACGCTTTCGTGCTGCTTGGACTGGCCGCAAAATGGCGCAATCAGTCCGATGCTGCACTGAAATGGTTCAAACAGGCGGTTTACGCACGCAACGAGTGCTGGCCCGCCCACTATTATCTGGGCGAGTTGTATCGTAGCGACAACAAAATCGATAACGCGCGCCGTGCTTATCGCGTCGTCCTGCAATTGCTGTCGGCGCAGCAAGCGCCGACTGACGGCCTGTCGATTATCCCGCTGGGCTTGCCGGTATCCGAGGTGCGCTTTTTGTGCATGCACCAGCTTGCCAAGCTGGGCGATAACCCTAGCCTGCTGTCGAACTAAGACAATATGGCTCTCGACATCAAAAAATTCCAAGCCCGTTTCGTCGAAGAAGCGCGCGACCATGTCACCCGCCTCGGAGACGGGCTGGATGCGCTGGAGCGCGACGCCTCCGACCGCGAAAACATCAACACCCTTTTCCGTTCGGCGCACACCATCAAGGGCTCCTCGCGGATGCTCAAGCTAATCCCCATCACCGACACCGCGCACCAACTGGAAGAGGTGCTGGGCGCATTGCGCGAAGGCAGTCTAACCTACACTTCGGAAGTGGGGCGTTTACTCTATCGCGGAGTCGATGGGCTGTCCGCGCTGGTGCAGCGGCTGGCCGAAGGCGGCGAATTACCGGCCGCCGACGCAGCGCTATGCAACGCGCTGGCGCTGGCGGCCAAGGCTGAAAGCGTCCCGATACCGGTCGCGCCGGCATCGCCGCCCGAAAGCGGTACTGAACAAGAAGTTTCATCGCCTAAAACCGTTGCGCCTGCCCCGTCAGCCCCCCCTATCAGCGCAACCGAACTGAAACTGAAAGCGTCCGACACCGTGCGGGTAAAGATGAACAAGCTTGATGAGCTGATCAATCTGATGGGCGAAGTGATTTCCAGCCATGCCCGCTCGCATCAACGTCTGCTCGACATCCGCGAAATCGGGCGGATGGATTTTAAGGCGGCCGATGCCGCCGAAACAGACAAAATCCCGCTGAAAACCCATCTGCATCGCTTTGCGCTGACCTTGCGCGACGATGTGCTCGCTCAGGAGTTACTGATGAACGAGCTGCACAGCAAGGCGCTGATCATGCGCATGTTGCCGCTGTCCATCGTATTCGATCCGGTCGGGCGCATGGTGCGGGAACTGGCGGACTCGATCGGTAAGGATGTGGAATGCATCGTTAGCGGTTCGGACATCGAGCTTGACCGGCAGTTGATCGATAAACTCAGCGACCCGGTGCTGCATCTGTTGCGCAATGCCGTGGACCATGGCATCGAAACGCCTGCCGCACGCCAAGCCGCGGGCAAGTTCGAGCGCGGCCGCATCACCCTCACTGCGCGTCAGGACGGTGGCTGGGTGGTCATCGAAATTGCCGACAATGGCGGCGGTATCCCGATTGAGACGATTCGTGAAAAAGCGCTGCGTAAGGGCTTTATTGCCGAAGAAAAAGCCGAAACGCTGAGCGAACAGGAGATCATCGACCTGATTTTCCTGCCCGGCTTTAGCACCAGCCCGATCATTACCGACATTTCCGGCCGTGGCGTAGGCATGGATGTGGTTAAACGCTGTATCGTGGACGACCTGCAAGGAACGATAAGCGTGGAAAATCGTCCCGGGGTTGGCACTGCTTTTGCATTACGTTTACCTTTGTCGTTGGCTCTAATGCGGGTGTTGCTGGTGGAAGTCGGCGGTATTGCTTTCGGTTTTTCCGCCCAGTATGTCGCAGAACTGCTGCGTGTGCAGCAGAGCGAGATATTGAATGTCGCCGAACGGCGGGCGGTCATTATCCGCAACGAATTTGTTACCGTGATGGCTCTGGAAGATATGCTGCGTATTCCTCCGCAGCATATCCGCAGCACTTCCCAAAGCAATAAGCATAAGGGTTTATTGTTGCTGGTGGTGAACGTACGCAACGAGAAACTGGCGTTGATTATCGATAATCTGCTGGATGAGTGCGATAAGGTGATTAAGCCGTTGCCGGAGCATATGCGCCATATCACTCTGGTGTCGGGCATGGTGACCACCGGCAAAAACGAACTGGTCGATATACTGCATGCGCCGGCATTGCTCGAAATGGCGCACCATGCGCGCGGCGAAACGCGTCCGCACCGGGAGATCGGCGCCGGAACGGAGAGCGAGCCCTTACGCGTGCTGGTGGTCGACGACTCGATCAATACCCGGGAAATAGAGAAAGACGTACTGGAAGCCCACGGTTACCGGGTCACGTTGGCGGAAGATGGTCTGGACGGCCTGCGCAAAGCGCAGTTGGGCGAGTTCGACGCGGTGCTGACTGACGTGGAAATGCCGCATATGGACGGCTTCACCCTGACTGAACGTCTGCGCCGGGAAGATAAATACCGCGACAAACCGATCATTATCATTACCTCGCGCAATAAGGAAGAGGACAGGCGGCGCGGTATCCTGGTCGGCGCCGACGCCTATATTGTCAAAGGCGATTTCGATCAAAGCAACTTAGTCGACATCTTGCGTAATCTGTTGGGATAGTAAATAAAAAAAGAGGAGACTTGCTATGCATATTTTAGTGGTGGATGACGACTCGCTGGCCTGTGAAATGACGGCTGCGGTGGTTGAATCGGTTGGACACGAGACGCTGCTGGCCGAAAACGCTATCGAAGCGCTGGAAAAACTCGCGGCCACGCCGGGCATCGCCATGGTGATTTCCGATATGAATATGCCGCTGGTCAGCGGCATCGAGTTTTTTCGCGAGCTGCGCAGCCAAGGGCTCAAGCTGCCGTTCATTCTGTTGACCGGCGATAATCCCGATGGCTTATTGCAGCAAGAGCCGGAGCTCGACGGCTGCATGATCAAGGATTTTTCCATGGAAGAAACCCTGCCCCGGATGATAGCCGAGGTCATGGCGCGTTACCCACGTTAATTCAAGAATCATAGGCATGAGCGAAAAAACCATTTCTTTAAGCGACAAAATTGCCCGTCTACGCGGCGCCTTCATTGAGCAATTACCGGGACGAATGGCTGAGGCGCGCAGGCTTTTTGATATGTTGTGCGCCGATCCCGGCGTCGGCGAAGCGGCCGACTCGCTGCATCGCTACTTGCATAACACCAAGGGAACCGCGGCATCGTTCGGCTTTCTCGAGCTGAGCGCGCTATCCGGTAAAGGCGAAGCCTTTACCAAGACCATGATGGAACAACCCGACTCGTTGTCCGGCGAAAGCTTGCAGCAGCTAAGCGAGTGCCTCAGCGGCATGGAGCGCCTGCTTGAGCAAGCGGTGCTCCAGGCCGGTAACACGCTCGGTCAAAGCGAACAGAAGTTGGTTTTCGAACTGCCCTCGACGGAAAACGCGGAAGATGAGACAAGCAACGAAAGACTGATTTACATTTGCGATGATGAAACCTTGATGGCTGAACAATTAAGCGCGCAGCTGCAATGTTTCGGCTATAAAACCGCACTGTTCCACACTACCGCGGACTTGCGCGAGGCGGTGCTGAGGAAACACCCGGATGCAGTGATCATGGACATCATCTTCCCGGAAGGCAATAGCGAGGGCACCAAAGTACTCAAGGACTTGCGCGGCATTCACGGCATCCGCTTTCCCGCCATTTTCGTCTCCGCCCGGCGCGACTTCGACGCCCGCCTGAGCGCGATCCAAGCGGGTGGCGAAGCTTACTTTCCCAAGCCTGTTTCGGCGCTGGAACTGGTCGCTTCTCTCGACCTGCTGACGCGGCACACTCAGCCTGAATCGTTCCGGGTGCTGGTGATCGATGACGAGCCCGAAATCGCTCAATACCACGCGCTGATTCTGGAAAATGCCGGAATGGTTACCCGCACCACGGCGGTACTGGAAACAGTGCTCGATGTAGTCGGCGAATTCAAACCCGACCTGGTTCTGATGGATATGTACATGCCCCGATGCTCCGGTCACGACATGGCCAAGCTGATCCGTCAGGTGCCGGATTATGTCGGCCTGCCGATTGTATTTCTGTCCAGCGAAACCGACCAAAAAAAACAATTCTCGGCCATGCGGGTCGGCGTGGAGGATTTTCTCACCAAACCGATAGATCCCGTTTATCTGGTAACCTCGGTCGCGCTCAGGGCCGAGCGCATGCGCGTATTGCGTTCGCTGATGATGCGCGACAGCTTGACCGGGCTTTTCAACCACACCGCCATCACTCAATTTCTGGACAGTGCTATCGTTCGCGCTCGACGCCAAAATCACAGCGTTTGTTTCGCCATGATCGATGTGGATCGCTTCAAATCCATTAACGACAGCTACGGCCATCCGGTCGGCGATCAAGTGCTGTTGGCGCTGGCGCGGGTTTTGCAGCAGCGCTTACGCGATACCGATCTGGTGGGGCGCTACGGGGGAGAGGAATTCGCCGTGATCATGCATGACGTTATGCTGGAAAAAGCGGAACAGATCATGCAGCAACTGCGCGAAGATTTCAGCAAGGTGTTGTTTCATGCGGGAGATGTCGATTTTTTCTGTACCTTCAGTTGCGGCGTCGCCGCTTTTCCGCAGTTAAAATGCGCGGAAACCTTGATCGAAGCTGCGGACAAAGCCATGTATCAGGCTAAACATTCGGGACGTAACCGCGTCGTCATCTACGCAGCATAAATTCGGAGACAGTTATGGATCAGGAACAAAGCGGCCTGGATAAAATTCTCGATTTACGGCAAACGGCATCCGCGGAGATCGTTAATGTTGACGAACCGACAGTCAAGCTGGTGATTTTTGAGCTGAGCGGCGAGTGCTTCGCTTTTTCCGGCGAAGCGATTCGTGAAATTATGCCGGCTGTGAATGTTTATTTTGTTCCGGGTTGCCCGCCGTCGCTGGAAGGGGTGATTAACGTGCGCGGCAACATCGAGTCGGTTATCCGGCTTGCCGAATTGCTGGGAAAGCCCGCGGCCGACCCGGCGCCAAACTCATCAATCCTGCGCGGTCAAGGCGGCGGAATGCGTAGTGGAATTCGCGTCGACCGGGTAGTGGACGTGCTGGACGTCGTGCAAAGCGCAATTCAAGCGCCGCCTACCACCCTGCCGGAACACATGCGGCCTATCGTGTCCGGCTTGCTTTGGCATCAAGATACGCCGGTCGTTATGCTCGACCTGAACCGCATATTCGAAGATTATCAGCGCGGACGGGGATGACAAAAACAGCCGCCAATATCGAGCCCCGCGCCCTGGAAGTTGTCTCTTTCATGGCCGGCGGTTACCGCTTCGCCGTCGAAGCGGCGCAAGTGCGAACGCAATTGTCTGCCGACCAAGCCGATACGGTACCGATGCTCGAGCGGCTTCTGGGCTTGTCTTGCGAGGAGCCGCAAAATAAGGCCTCGCGCCGCATTCTCCTGATCAAGCACGCGACAGAAGACTATGCCGTGTCGGTTGCCAACCCCGTGGAGTTACATTGCCTGGAGATCGATACTATCTATCCTCTGCCTGCCTTGATCGCTGCCCGCACTACCTTGACCGGCATACGCGGGTTGGCCTTGGGGCCGGAAGGAGTAACGCTGCTGGTCGATTTTCGGCGGATGCCGGCGCAAAATTTATTCAATTGAGTTTTGTTGTAGGAGCGGGCCATGTCCGCGATATTTGCGCAACGATAGCTGAGTTGTAGCGCCCTCATCGCGGGCATGGCCCGCTCCTACAAACGAAGACGCTTAACTTCCGGCATTCCCACGCCGAAGAGCTCATGGTTATACACATCTCGTTTCCGGCATCCCGAGGCTTGGGAGCGCCGGAAACGCCCACCCTGGCTATCGCCGGGCGGGCTTATTCCGGGCTACGTCCCGTCTTGAACAGACTTGTGTATAAAGACTAGCGCCGAAGCGTGGGAATGATGTCGCTTTATTCGCTTCGGACTCTATATCACTGAGGGCTTGCAAAACCTAAGGCTTTAGCGACAGCGTCCGCATTACTGGCTCTTAGACAGCAGTTTTTGATAAAACCCTTTAAGTTGATCAGGAAAATGTTTAGCGGCGTCCGTTATTTCGTCTATTTTTTGTTTTGCGGGATTAAATAACTCTAACGGTTTTTCTTGAGTTTTTTCCAACGTGTTTTGCGCTGTTTTTTGTTGAGGCTTAAGCGTCCGCTCTAACTCGGCAATCCGCGCTTGATCCTCTTCCTGCCTAGCCACGATAGCAGCCGGTATGCCTTCCAGCGGACTGTCGTGATCCCTGATAATGGCGCTTTTCACTTCTAAATCATATTCCAAACGGAAAAGATGATTGGCTTGCCCGGTCACCGTCTCATTCAGCTCGGCAATTACCGCTTCCTGATCGGCAATCTTTTTTATCAAATCCGCAGCTGTCGCCACCGGTTCTGTCGGCGTCGCCGCCAATGCGCTACGCAATTCTTGAATAACGGCTTCGCTGTCCGCCAGTTTTTTCTCTAAAGCCTGATAATTTTCCTGAAGCTCCATACCGGGCTGTTGCCGCGCCAATGCATTCTCGGTTTGGGACTCTTGTTCGGCCAGTTGCCGCTTTAATTCCTGCACTTGCAAAACGGCGCTGTCCAATTGTTGCTGCCGATCTTGATTAAAGGGGATGTGTTGTTCTTGCAAGCTCTGTTCTAATTGCCCGATACGTTCCGCCTGCTCGTTTATGGTCGTGTTTAAAGCACTGATAGCGGCCTCTTTTTCCGCCAAACTACTGTGTAGATTTTGTTGCTGCTGAGTAAGTTGGGTGTGTTGTTGCAGGCTTTGTTCTAATTGTCCGGCACGTTCCGCCTGTTCGTTGAGGCCGGCGGTTAAGGCGCCGATAGCGGCGTCTTTTTCAGCTAAACGGCTTTGCCACTGTTGTTGTTCTTGAGTGAGCTGTATTTGTTGCGCTTGCAGCGTTTGTTCTAACTGCCCGGCACGTTCGGCCCGTTCGTCCGCGATGACGGTTAAGGTGCTTAGAGCGGCGTCTTTTTCATTCAGGCTGTTTTGCCACTGTTGTTGTTGCTGAGTAAATTGTATTTGTTGGTCTTGTAGAGCTTGTTCTAATTGTCCGGCGCGCTCTGCTTGTTGATTTGCGGCGGCGGTTAAGGCGCTGATTGCGGCTTCTTGTTCGGCCCAACTGCCTTGCCGACTTTGCCGCTCTTGCTGTAATTCCGTTCGGACTTGTTCGGCTTCGTGCAAACGCTGGCTTAACCGGTTAATTATTTGATAATGCTTGTGCCATGCCAGTTCGCTTTGCGTCGAATCGGCGTCGGACTGTACGTCAACCGCATCAAGCTGAAACTCTTGTTCCAAAGCCTTATTTAATTCTTCAAGTTTATTATTTTGCTGAGTAATCGAGGATTTCAGCGCCAAGGCCTGTTCCGCTTCGGTTTGCGCGGCTTGCTTGGCGTGTTCCAAGTGGACGATTTGCGCGCTTTGTTCGGCGATATTCAGTTCTGTTTGTTGTAGTTTTTGTTGCAAATGGTTTAAATCGGTCGCCAACTGCGTTCGCTGTTGTTCGGAAGCGGAAATTTCTTTTTCTAAGGTCGTGCGTAATTGAGTCAATCGCGATCGGCATACCATCTTCATCATTAGCCAGATTAAACCGGCAGCCAGTACAAAGCTTATTGCAGCAGCTAGCAGAGTGGTTTCCAAGGTGTAATTTAGATCGAGTAAAAAACTAGGCATCGGTATACTCCCTATAAAAATCAACAAGTAAGAGGAGGATGAGTTATAAACCGCTGAGCTGTTAAAGTAAAGAAATTCAGCGTAGGCTTTTTACTCTATTTTTGGGAGGCCTTTAATCCTGTCCCTTGCGCCGCTTAAATCATGGAACGCTAAAAGTCATCCGATGCTTTTATTCACCCCGAGGCTGCGAAATGTTATGTTTTTCCCGATGATCTTCGTATCTTCGTTATTTTATGCTTTAATTCATCGCCTACCGGCAGTCATGCAAGTCCGGCATTCCTCAATATTTTTTAATAAGCAACCTTCCCACAGATGAATTTAAGCCAAATTGAACTGCTGCGCATTCTTCAGGAAAATGATTTCAGTCTCTCCAAAGCCGCGGAGAAAATGCATATTGTGCAATCGGCGGTCAGTCGGCAATTGCAGCTTTTCGAGGCCGAATTGGGTTCCCCCTTATATGAACGGCAAGGCAAGAAACTAATCGGTTTGACGCCGTTGGGCAGCCGCATCATGGAAGAAGTCGCGGCCATTAACCTGGCTAAGAAAAACATCCAAACCCTGGCCGCCGACTATATCGACAGCAGTCAAGGAGTGTTGCACATTGCGACGACGCACACTCAAGCCAAATATTTTTTACCGAAACCTATTCTGCGGTTTAGACAAAAGTATCCCGGCGTCAGGATTTATATGGTTGAAGCGTCGCCCGAACAACTGATTAACAAGCTGCATACCCGAAAAGCGGACATCGCCATCTGCACCGAGAAAGTCGGCGAAGATCGCGATTTGGTGGTTAAGCCCTGCTACGAATGGCATCATGCGGTGATGGTTCCGAAAGGTCATCCGTTGAGCGAGGGTGAAATTTCGCTTAAACGGCTCGCCTCTTATCCGATACTCACCTACAGCTTCGGTTTTACCGGCCGCTCGAATATCGAGACCGCCTTTAAAAACACCGAGATGGCGCTGGATATTATCCTGGCCGCGGCCGATACCGACGTGATCAAGACCTATGTTCGCCTGGGCATGGGCGTCGGCATTATTGCCGGTATGGCTTATGATCCGGCGATGGATCATGATCTGGTGGCGCGGGATTTATCGCATCTGATTCCCAGCTCAAAAACCAAAATCGCTTATTTAAAAAACAACTACCTGCCCTTGTATACGCAACATTTTATCGACGAGCTGCTGGTTGCCGCTAAAGAGCTTAACCTTTATTAACGAGCCAATTTAGATAACCGGTCCCCAAGCTGGGATTTCACCGCCCGATCCTACAAGCTCCCGCTGAAAACCCGCAACAATTCAAGAGAATCCGATGGAAAAACCGCAACCCGTAAGCTTCGCTATCGCCTTCTATTTCTGGCTTAAACTCGGTTTTATCAGCTTCGGCGGCCCGGCCGGGCAAATCGCCATCATGCATCAGGAATTGGTCGAGCGGCGGCGCTGGATTTCGGAAAAACGCTTTCTGCATGCGCTGAATTACTGCATGTTATTGCCCGGACCGGAAGCGCAGCAATTGGCGGTCTATCTCGGCTGGCTGATGCATCGCAGCTGGGGCGGAATCATCGCGGGCGTGTTGTTTATTTTGCCCTCGTTGTTTTTATTAATTTTATTAAGCTGGATTTACCTTCGTTTCGGCCAGATTCCGGCTGTGGCCGGCGTACTGTACGGCATTAAGCCCGCGGTCACCGCCATCGTGCTGTTCGCGGCGCATCGCATCGGTTCGCGGACGTTAAAAAACGGAGTATTGTGGGCTTTAGCGGCCTTAGCCTTTCTCGCTATTTTTGTGTTGCATGCGCCGTTTCCGCTGATTGTTTTAATCGCGGCTTGTCTGGGGGCTATTGGCGGGCGCATCGCTCCCGGCAAATTCGCCGTCGGCGGCGGGCATGGCTCAGCCAAACAAAGCTACGGCCCCGCATTAATCGATGACGATACGCCGATTCCCGATCATGCCAAGTTCAGCGGCTCGCATTTGCTTAAAATCATCGCAGCGGGATTGACCTTGTGGGCCGGCGTGATGGGCTTGTTGTGCGGACTCTATGGCTGGAACGGTGCATTAACGCAGATGGGCTGGTTTTTCACTAAAGCGGCGCTGCTGACTTTCGGCGGTGCTTATGCGGTATTGCCTTATGTCTACCAAGGTGCGGTGGAACATTACCACTGGCTGAGCGCCACACAAATGATCGACGGCTTGGCGCTGGGCGAAACCACGCCCGGACCGCTGATCATGATCGTCACCTTTGTCGGCTTTGTCGGCGGTTGGAGCCAATTGCCGTTTGGCCCGGATAATTTACTGACGGCAGCTACAGTCGCGGCGGTCGTCGTCACTTATTTCACCTTCCTGCCCAGTTTCTTGTTTATTCTGGCGGGCGGGCCGTTGGTGGAATCGACTCACGGCAATTTAAAATTTACCGCGCCGTTATCGGCGATTACTGCGGCCGTTGTCGGCGTGATTCTGAACCTTGCCGTATTTTTTGCCTGGCATGTGTTCTGGCCGCAAGGTTTTGACGGTCGTTTCGACGGCGTTGCCGCGCTGATCGGAGCGGGCGCGTTGCTGGCCTTGTTCCGTTACAAGGCGGGCGTGATTCCGGTCATCGCCGCTTGCGGCGGCGTCGGACTCTTGATTTTATTGATCAAACCCTGGCTTGCCCTGCAAGGGCTTGTCTTATAAGTGCCGGATCAAGGGCATCGGATGCCTGGGAAATTTAAGGACGATAGTTGAGCCGATGGGCGGGGTGTCTTATTGACGCTTACAGCGGTTTCAATTAAAGGAGTTACACGATTAAAAGGCTATGTCGTTATCATGGCCGTTGGAGTGCTGGCTTTGCCTGCACAGGCAAGCAAAGCTTGCACTCCGTTTAGCCGCGAACCGAATTTGAAAGTGCCGTATGTTTAACGACAAGAGCCGGGGCTTGGGAAGCGGCGCAAGTTATAGTAAGGAACGCGCATGAAATAACTTCGGCAACTGGCTCCCTCTCCTGCTGGAGCATAACTATCCAAATAACTTTTTTCTTTATAAATACAATTAGTTATAAGTCGACATAGCTCCCTCTCCTGCTGGAGAGGGTTGGGGTGAGGAGAATCAAATGCTCAAGCTATTTCATGCACGTTCCTAAGCGGAGCGGATAAAACAACATGCTTCCCACGCGTTGCGCTTAATCTTTATAGACATAGACAACGCTGTCCCGTCCCCGAACGGACAACCATCCTGTCGAGCGCGCCAATGTGGATAAGCGCCTTGACGCCGTGGGAGCGGGCCATGCCTGATATTTGCGGAACGATAGCTGAGTTGTAGCGCCCTGATCGCGGGCATGGCCCGTTTCTACAAGCTCAGATCAACTTCGGGCTCTATATTTTTATTTGCCATGCCACTCCAAAGCCGGTTAACCGGCAGCAAGAAGAAAGGCTTGGCAGGAGGCCAGCATTTCATCTTGCGCGCCGGCGAAGCTGAAATCGCGTTGTGCTTGATTTTCCGGCCAAGCGTCCAGCGCGGCGGCAACGAAGGCTTGCGGCGACCAAGGCTGGGTTTTGAGCAGCGCAAGATCGGCGCGGAGCACGGCTTCGTCTTCGTTGCCGAGTCCTTCGGGGAAGAAAAACGCCAGCACCGCGTCATTGTCCAGCAGCCACGCTTGCAATTGCAGCCAGTGCTGCCTTTGTTGCTGCGCCAAAGGCATTCCGCGTTGATCGAACAAGCCCAGCTTGCGAGGCAAAGGCTCGGCCGGGCGCAAACCGCGCCGGGGCATCAGATCGGGGGCTTCGGCTTGTTCACTAAACCAGTCGTGGGCGGCGTGGAAATAACCGAAACGCTCCAAGGCGCGGGCAAAAACGGCTAGCGGCTCATTCGCCACATCCGAGTTTAAGCGCTGCCCGCAAGTTTGCAATAGCTGACGCAAGGCTTCGCTGAGGGCGGCAGATTGCGACAGCGACAGCGACCGCGACAGCGACAGCGACCGCGACAGCGACAGCGACAGCGACCGCGACCGCGACCGCGACCGCGCCCGCGACGGCGCCAGCGACCGCGACCGCGACGGCGACAGCGACCGCGACCGCGACAGCGACAGCGACCGCGACAGCGACCGCGACCGCGACGCCCAAAGCTCAAGCAAAGGCAAGTATTCCATCAACGACAGCGCCTGATACAAACCCAGCGCCAGCCGGGCGCGGGCAGGCAGTTTTTCCTCAGGGTATAACGCCAGTAATACTGCCGGTTGACTATACATATCCCAAAAGCTTTCATCTATCGTTTCGCCTTGCAACAGCCAAGCATCCACAGGCAATTGAGCCAACGCGCATTGCCACAACCGGCCGCGATCCGGCAGCAAGGCATCCAGAATTAGACAAGCTTCGGTGGCAATCGGCAGAATTGCAGATTGTTCGTATTTTTCTCGTCTCCATAATAAAGTTCCATCCTGTAAAGCGGCGCTCAGAGCCGATTCCAGCGCCGGATCGGCGATAGGGTTTTGCACATCGTCTTGCAGCCCCCAACGGCTGCAAACCAACACCATCAACAGGCTGTAGAATCGAGCGGAGGCCGAACCGTCTTGTTCATTCCAATCCGCTTTGCGCCACTGTTCCAGCATGGCCTCGTGCCGTTTCGACCAAGTAAAAAGCGAGGCGATTGAGTTTGCCCGCCGTTGCAAAACCCGCCACTGCGCTTCGGCATAATCGGAGCTGGAACTTACCTCCGGCGGATTCAGCAACTCAATGACTAAAGCCAATCCGGCTTGTTCCAGTTGCGGACAATCGACCAAGTGATCGGCTAATTCTTGGTCAGGATGCAACAGGCAAGCGGCCAACAGCACCGGCAACCAAGCCTGTTGCCGGGCCGGAGTTATACCGAGTTCCTTGCCGCACAGCGCACGAACCAACAGCGACGCTTCGGCGGTTTTGTGCGGCTGTAGCAAGCCCAGCAATTCCAGATGCCCGTCTTCGGAGCGGTTTTTGTGGATGGCCAGCAGCAGCAGGCCCACTTCGTCCCAACCGGGGCGGTTTAAGCGTTCGGCCAAATCGTTGCGAAACACCGTTTCAAACTGACGACCGCTCAAACGGCGTTGAATGTCTTCGGCGCACAGGTATTCCTGAAAACTCAAATGGGCAAAACTGATTTCGCCTTCTCGCGGCGAAATCAACAAACCTGCGGGGTGCAAATAATAATCCAGCAGTTCATCGGCGTCTTCAGGCTGAATGCCGCCGCTACCGGCGCGGTCCTGCAAATAATGTGCAATGAAATCGCGCAGCTCAGACTGGGGCCAAAGGATGCGGCGTTGATCGGGATTATTGTTATTTTTTTGCCGGTCGGCGCCGCGCAACTGGCTTTCAAAAGCGATGCGTCCCAGCACCCGGCGTTTTTCCTGAGCCGACCACGCTTTCAGCGGATTGCCGTTGATGCCGCATTTAAGCTGGCGATGGCGCTCTTGACGGTTGAGGTATAAATCAACGATGGCTTCGTACAAGTCGGCGCGGCCATGCGGCATTTCGTTGCGGGTGCAATGCACCAGCGCCATTAAAGTCAGAAAAATGGGCCGCCGCGCCAAAGTGAGCAAATACGGGCGGTTGTTATCCTGTAATGCCTCCAAGAAGTGGTCCGTACCGTCTTTACGTTTAATCTGCCACTCGGGGCGCAGCCGGTACCAGCGGTCGATGAAGTTGTGGATTTGCGGCCAGGCGAGCGGAAGCAAATGGTAATGTGGGACTTTCCACCTAAATAAGGAAGCTTTACTAATAAACTCGGCTTTGGACAATATTTCCGTATTTAGATCATCGTCAATCGCCATATCTGCGGGAAATGTTGTCAGCTCTTCCAGTGGAATACGGAGAGAGTGCATCGATTCGGTTGGTATGGTTTCCGGCAAACGAACATCGGCAAAGCCGTTGGGTCTGCCGGTGACCAATACCCGGCAACCCAATTCGAAGGCGTCCGCGGCTATATCCAACAGGATTTGCCGCACATCCGCACCACCGATTTCATCTATGCCGTCGAACAGCAATAACAACGGAAAATGATCGCCTTCGACATTAAAACTGTAACGCAGCCTCGCAATATCCAAGGCGTCGGCCTGTTCGGTTTTTTGTTCCAAGTTTTGCCACCACGCTTCCATCAGCACATCTAAAGTCAGGATGCGGTCTATGCCGGAAATTTCGCGCAGAATCAGCGGTATCGGTGCGATGCCGCGCTGAGCTTGCAATGCGGTACGCAAACTGCTGGGATGACTGCCGCATAATTCGCCGATCAGCGCTTTGGTCAGCGTGGTTTTGCCGCTGCCGGGCAGGCCGGACAGGCAGATGAAAGGCTGCTCGGCAATCAGTTCAAAAGCATCTTGGCCCGGTAAATTGTCGTCGGTTTCTTGTGCCACGACCTCATCGGGCTGCGCCATGTCGGTTTCCGTTATGTCTTCCTTCGCTACGCGCATCGGGACGAATATTTGCCGCAAGTTGACCGGTTCCGGTTCGTCGCTCATTTCCGCCAGCTCGGCGCTGCCGTGATATTTGTTTAACCAGCGGAAATAATCGGCTCTGGCGCGCATTCGGGCGTTTTGTTCGGCGGTGCTGTTAAGATCGACCATGGCTTATTGCTCTTCGTTGGTAATTTGCAGGTACATGGCAGGTAGGTTTTCATCTTTGGCTAAGCCGCCATTCACCCAATTCACGAAATATTGATCCGAACGCCTGCGGTCCAGACGCTCTATTGCTTTATCCACGGCCGCGTCTAAAGACTGGCTGCGGTGCAGCTTCATTTCATCGGCGTTATCGTGCTTAAGCACATGAGCGAAAGAACGCGAGAAAATTTCTTCGGTCATGCGTAAATCATCGGTGCTGAGATGCCCTGTTATCGGCTCTCTACTGCCCACCAGCACTCTATGCAGCAGTTGCAACAAGATCGGTTCCCGCTCCAGCAGCCGCCATACCGGCATATGATTGTTACGCAGGTATTGAAACATGACCAAGCGACGGCAATTCGCTTCGCTGTGCATGGCGTCGCAACGCAATACCTGCCAGTTGGCGCACAGGCTGTTGAGGAAGTTTTTGACTTTGCGCGGGTTGGGTTCGAGTAAGGCTTGTATGTCTTTTGCCAAGCCGGGAACGGCGTCTTGAGGAAAGCCGTGGGCGGTTAATTGGCTTTCGAGCAGTGTTTGCAGTTTGCTGTAAACCGGCTGGGGCACCTGCACGGTGGCTTGGAACAGTTTTTCCAGGTATTCGCGGTTACTGTCGTCGCTACGGCCTTGCCAATGACGCTTGAGCGCATCGCCTACCGCCACATCGTCCACGCCCAGCACGAACACACAGCGGTGGGTACCCAAATACAGTTTGATCGCTTCCAGCAAGGCGACCACGGCTTTTTCTTCGCAACGATCCAGGTCGTCGATGAAGACGATCAGGCGGGCGTGTTGGGATATGTTTTCCGGTTTGGCTACGCTTTTGACTTTAGACGCTTTCTTTTGTTCGGAAAGTCTTTTTTGTTCCGCCACGGCAAGCAAATCGGTCAATACGTTTTCCACCGCATCTTCAAACAGCAAATGAAAACGCTGGCCGTCGCTGGGTTTAGCCAAGTTTTCCGGGTTGTTTTCATGCCAAGCTTTACGGATATTTTCGGCAACCCCGACCGCCATTTTTACCGGCTTGCCTGTAGTAAAGCTAATGGCGGCATCAATCGCATGTTCCAGTAAAGTCCAGGCCGCCAAGCCGCCTTGACGGTTGAACTGTTTACCGTTTTCCAAAATTTTTCGGGTAAAGCCGTATTGGGCGCGGATTTCTTGAAGCAAGGGTATTAAGGGATTGGCGGCGTCCTGATGCTGCCAAGGGGAATACCAGATACACAGGCTTTGTTTGGCGACATCGTGCAAGTCGTCGCTCCAATTCAACACTTTCAGCCGTCCCCCAAAACTGTGAAGTAAGTTTTCGATAGCATTCGAATAGTCTTGATCCAATTCCTGCTTGTTTTCGCCCAACTGCAAATGCTGGCTGATAGGCTGTCCGCCCAGCGTAGCAAAAGCCCGGCGCATCACGCTGGTTTTACCGCAGCCCCACTTACCGGTAACGCCGATAGTGAACGGCGGACTGACATCCAAGGCCATACGCGCTACCGCATCTCCGGCATGGCCCAAGCCCATGCTGTCTTTTTGTACCCATTGATCATTAATGTAATTGGCCGCCACGAGCGTTCCTTGTTGTTAAGTTGTCGGTTGTTATAACTTGCAGAAAATAAACCATCGCGCGGATGATTGCGATAAAGGTGAATAATAAGCCTAAAACGGCTATAAACGGATTTTTCCGGTAGTCTTCAAGAAATCTTATTTATAGAGTCCGTAATTAGTAAAACGACATTTACTCCTTCTCCCTGAGGGAGAAGGCTGGGATGAGGGGATTCAAATAAGCTTTTTTCCTTATTCTAATTTCCCCTCACCCAACCCTCTCCCTCTGGAGAGGGCTTTTTGTCGCTTTATCAACTACTCCCATCCTACTTTGAAAACGCACAACTTCAAAAACAATGAAAAGCCATATAAATCAATATGTTCTGCCTTATATAAAGTGTACGGTTTTTCACTCAGATGGGGGTAAGGATTCTATAATCATATATAGAGTACTGAATTGATTGAGCAACATGACAACTACAAATTCGGCAAGCTGGAGTGCAGGCTTCGCCTGCAAGCAGGCGAAGCCTGCACTCCGGATGGCCTGAATGAATGTCGCTTGATCAACGATGGCATCTATAGCAGCCGGAACGAATAAAGCGGCATCGTTCCCATGCCCCGGCGTCACTGTCATTAAGTTAAGCATAACGACACTTGTAGGAGCGAACCTCTATGCATTCCTACTCATTGCCCAAACGATGAGCCTCCTCTAATCTGTAATCAGACGCGGAGCGCGGCATGGTCACCGATAGAATCCTGAGGAGAGTCTATATGAAGCATTTAGCGGTCACTCTAGTCCTTGCCTGGACCCTGTTCGCCTTGAATGGTTGCGCGCTTTATGTGCCGCCCTACTCCTATTCGGGAGCTTATTACAGCGACGGTTACGCTTATCCGTATTACCGCTCTTACGGATTTGAGCCGCGTTTCTACGGCTATTACGGCTTTAGGCCGTATTTTTACGGCCGGGGTTGGCGCGGGGGTGGTTATGGCTGGCGAGGACATCGCCGACATTGAACCGCCTATCGCCCGATGACAGGTAAAAATCGACTTTGCTTCATTCGGATAGATCAGGAAAGGCGAATAATGTGCCGAAAACGCTTATTACTGCGCCCATCCCTGCGGTTATTATCCCTATGTCAGAGAATGTTCGGCTATTTGGAAGAAAGTTAACCCTTAATGGAGAGCGTCCGAATGTTGCGTACCTTAACCGCCCTGATTTTAGTTTTTGCGCTGACGGCTTGCTCGGTAATGCCGAGCGGCCCGAGCGTTTTGGTGTTGCCCGGCGCCGGTAAATGCTTCGACCTGTTTCATAATGACGACCTGATATGTCGAAAATTTGTTCTTAGCCAACTTGGCGCAACCCAACAGAAACCCGCATCCCAAGACAACACTCAACAAGATTATGACATCGCTTACATGCAGTGCATGTATAGCCAAGGCCATCAAATTCCTGTGCCCGGCGGTTTGATTTACGATAGTCAAGAGGAGGAATATTTGCCGCCTCCACCGCCGAATATGCCGGTCCCACCTTAAACCACTAACTCGGAACCGTCGGTCAAGCCGTTGTTGTGACTGAGTATTGAGAATACCCGGCAAAGCAACCGTTATCGAAAAAACAACACATTAAAAATAGTCGACAAAATCGGAGGGAACGAGGATTATAGCGGCATCTTCTATTGAAGGCGGCTGATTTGAGACGAAGCTGTTTTTTACTCCGATCTCGATGCCGCGCATTAATCCCCATCAGGCATGATAGGACTACGGTCGATGAGCCTTCGCTCGGTTTCCACAGTATCCATCCCAAGCCGAAACAGGGACCTTGCGAATGTTTAAGCTGACGAATAACGGGATATGCGGTTCGCGAACTCGCCTCATCCTACGGCCCTATTTATCCTCGGGGAACTCATGATGAATAAAGAAGAAGAATTACGAGCTATCAGAAAACGGGTATTCAAGTTAACGGTCAGCAGCGCCACTACATCGGATTTGGATGCGCTGCTTGAACGCTTGTTTGCAATATTGCGCGATTATTACGATGTGCCGTTGGAGTCGCGCGGCGCAGTGGTGCTGCTTAATCCGCGAGGACGCTATTTTCAAGTCGCCCAATTCGGCATGGAACCCGCCTGGAAATCGGCATTGCGCTGGGATTCGGGGGTGTTTGCTTCTGCCGAAATTAAGCACGGATGTGTGATTGATACGGCCGACTATGGCGAAGCAGATGAATTGCAGCAACGCCTGTTTCTGTTGCCGCTGTGTATCGACGGCCAAGGCATCGGCTATACCGTGTTGTTTGTTCCGCTCGATTATCAGGCCTCCGCTATTCATCTCGATTTCATGAACGATTTGGCCGATGCGCTGTCAGGCTTGGTTCACCGTGCGCTGACCCTGGAAACCTTGCGTATCCGCGAACTGGAGCTTGAAGAGGCGCGTATGGACGCCATTCGCAACTTGGGTGTGGCGTCGGAATATCGCGACAACGAAACCGGCTGGCATATCATGCGCATGACCAATTTCGCTCAGGCGATTGCCAAAGCCATGGGATTGCCCGACGATCAACGGGAGCTGCTGTATGTTGCCGCGCCCATGCACGATGTCGGAAAAATCGGCATCGCCGACGCGGTATTGCTAAAGCCGGGCAAACTGACTGACGACGAATTTGAAATTATGAAAACGCACACCAATATCGGCGTTTCCATCTTAACCGGCAACGATGCCTTGATTGTCGCGGCGCGGGATATTGCCGGGTCGCATCACGAGCGCTGGGACGGTACCGGCTATCCGCAAGGCTTGGCCGGGGAACAGATTCCGATGTTGGCGCGGATTTGTTCGGTGGCCGATGTTTTCGATGCGCTGACCTCGACGCGTCCGTACAAAACCGCTTGGACGGTGGAGGATGCCACCGCATGGATTATTTCCGAATCCGGAAAATATTTCGATCCGGCTATCGTCGAAGCGTTTAAGGCGGCCATGCCCGAGATTTTACGGGTGCGCGAGTTGTACCGCGACGACATCATCGATCCCAAGCACGTGTTGACGCTGCCTTCGATTGAACCGAGGGCGAACGCTTGGGCGCCTTGGGATGACAGTCTCAGTGTGGGCATTGATGTAATCGACGAGCATCATCGTTATTTATTCGACCTGATCAATGATTTATACGATGTGGTCATCAACAAGCTGGGCGCACGCGAAGTGGCTCGCTTGATCAAGGCGCTGGACGCTTACGCCAAGGTCCATTTTCGCGCCGAAGAACTGATGATGAAGCACTACGAATATGACGGCATCGATCGCCAACAACATCAACATCATGCTTTCGAAGCGAAAATTCGGGAGTTTTATGAAGAGTTGCACGCCAATCCGCTGGTTGCTCAGTTTGACGTGCTGTCTTATTTACGCGACTGGCTGGTGCAGCATATTTTGCTTGAAGACGCTCAGTTGCGTGCGTTGGTCAGTACTTAAGCGCCTGACCTCATTGGCAAGAGTGCCGATGCGATAAAGCGAAAAAAGGTAACTACTCAGCATATGTTAAAAATGATTAATGGAACACGGATGACACAGATAGAACGGATAATCACTGATTAAAAGCGCAGAATATTCTAAAAAATCCGTGTAAATCCGTCTTATCTGTGTCGCCTAGAGGCGCCTACTTTTGGCATCCGTGT